>Ga0208315_1000816_pt1 | contig 18845 bp, 31 predicted proteins | sample MalvireepMed_215_FD_184239 | JGI IMG/M metagenome (GOLD analysis project Ga0208315, IMG submission 184239) | Marine viral communities from the Global Malaspina Expedition - Malaspina viral metaG DeepMed_215 (SPAdes) (version 2) | ecosystem: Environmental > Aquatic > Marine > Oceanic | place... | reverse complement strand
TATCGGGCCATTAGATGGAAAGACGCGCCCAATATGTAGAGTAATGCTGGCGAGTCCAGATTTGACTTTAAGAGAAATCGACCAACAGTATCCCGGTGCTTTCGATGAAGGCGGTGGCCCAAATTGTAGACATCATTGGGGCAAAGCATTTGATCAAAAACAGAGTGACAAAAATAGAAAAGACGCAAGTAGCTGGTATGAAGATCAGAAAGAAAAAGAGAATTGGAAACATCCTGTCACCTTTCAAACTTATTATGATAGCAGATGATAGTTCCCGACTTTAAAAAAATAGTCAAGTTTGACAGTGAATTCTTTAAAAAACTTGGCAAAAGAACAGTAGCGCAGCATCGCAGTGCAGTCCAGAAGGATGGCATAAACGCGCGTACGAATAATACTTTTGTTCAGTACACAGATGATTATAAAAGACGCAAGTCACAGGGAAAAGCTGTTAAAAAGGGTCAGTCACAAATATCGACCAAAGTAAGTCCACCAGATTTGACTTTAACTGGGCAAATGATGGGTTCTTTTAAATTTATTAAGGCATCGGAATTAGGTTTTATATATGGAATTACAGATCCCAGGCAAGCACAAAAATTAACCGGTAATCAAACCGGTCATTATGGTGGTAATACTAATACCAGGAAAAAAAGAATTGTTTCCGATGAGGAAAACCCCTTGCCAATCAAGGTAAAAGATAAAGTAGGTGCTGCAATCGCAGAAAAGATTGCGCAAAACTTTAAAGATGTTTTTACGCGTAAGGGTTACGTCGTAAACATCATAAGGATGTGAGGATATAAATGTCTAATGAACAGGACCAAGTAAAGGTCGCTCAGGAAGAGCAAGCCACTCCGGCACCAAAGGAGCAAGAGGAATCCAGCAAGTCGCACGATGCTGGTGAACTGATCGCAGAATCAAAAGCATATCGCAAACGTGCGCAGACTTCCGAGTCCAAGGTTGAAAAACTTCAAGCGCAATTAAAATCTATTGAGGAACAACAGCTCAAAGATAATGAGGATTGGAAGGTTCTTGCCGAAAAACGTGAAACAGAACTGAGTGAATTAAAAGTTCATGCGGATCGCGGTAAGACCCTGGAAGAATCCCTCCGAAAAGATGCTTTGGAATCGATGTCTGAGGAAGATCGTGAATTTGCAGAAGATCTCTCTACAGAAAAACTTCTGAAATTTGCGAAAAGATCTAAAAACGTAGTGCAGACCGATGAGTCTATTGCTGCAAAACGGGCGCAGGATGGCAGACATCCGTATAAAGATATGGATAAGAAAGAGCGTCAAGGCAACTGGCAAAAGGTCTTAGATCACTACATGAATTAATTAAGGAGCTTTAAATGGCAGAGATTACAACGACCACTGCGGCGAATTTTATTCCCGAATTGTGGCGCGACGCTATTTTAGACTACGCCGAAAGAAAATTCCAGATCCGGAATCAAGCCAGCGATTTTTCATCCTTAATGGAAGAGGGTGGAGACATTCTCCACATACCCAAAGTCACCGAGGAAACGGCGGCTAATCTATCCAGTGGAAGTGCTGTATCATACGGTGCTAATACGGATGGTAAGGTTGATCTCACAGTAGATCAGCATGCAGTAGAAGCTAAAAGAATCGGCGATCATGTGAAAATACAGGAATCTGCGGATTTATTTGGTGCCTATGCAAAATCAATGGGTTACTCGATTGCTAAGTACATCGAAAATTATCTGGCTGTAACAGTTATACAGTCAAATACTGGTAATGATGTAACGCTTGGCAGTGACAATACCTGGACTACTGCGAAACTTCGTGAAGGTCTTCAGAAACTTTTGGATGCCGGACACGATTACGCAGATGGTGAAACTTATCTATACTGCTCTCCAGCAGCTTACATGAGCGCACTATCATTGCAGGATTTCTATGACGCATCCCGAAGGGGTGACGCACAGAATCCGAATGTTAGCGGCTCCGTGGGCAGTGTTTACGGTATGCCAACTTTCGTATCGACAGATTGGGACGATGACGGCGGTACCGGAGATGAGACAGCATCGATCTTTAAGAAAGAAGCAGTCTACATGGCTATGCAGCTATCACCACGGGTCCAGTCGGCCTACGATATTGATTATTTATCCACATCAATCGTAGTTGACGTTTTATTTGGCGCATGTTTATCACACGCGGCTGGTTCAACGGCTTGTGGAGTAGTTAATTTTGCTAATCCATAATCTAGGATAGTTGATTAACGGTTTTGAAGGGGGACTTTTGTCCCCCTTTGGACCATAATAGAAAGCAGTTATGAAATTTTTTAAAAGAAAAGATGGTTCTGTATTTGGCAAAGTTGATTCTATCAGCGATAAACAAGTGGATGCCTACATAAAAGATGGTTGTTCTGAGTGTGACGCTGATGGTAAGGCAGTAAAGCCAAAGTCTAAAAAGAAATGACTTTCGATTACCAGTGCAGAAAGTGTGAGAATATTTGGGAAGAGTTTACATTGCGTGGAGAAAAACCTAAGTGTTCTAAATGCAAATCTTCTGATGCTAGAAAGTTAATATCTGCACCAATATTTCATTACGGCACCATCTCTGATGAATATTTAAGAGAAAACGAAGTTATTTAAACCAAGATGCCCATGAGACGAGCCACGCTCGGTAAGGCATCGTAACAAAGGAGAAACAAGATGGCACAATTCAGTGTATCAGAAGCTCAAAATTTATCCCTGGGCCAATCCGGCTCAATATTAGTTACAGGAACCACAGCTTGCACTTGTTTGAGAGGTGTATTTGTAGCAATCCAATTTATAGAAGATTCAGTCTTCGCCAGTGGAAGTGGCGGCCTGGTAGCAGAAACAGAACAATTATTCCCTGACGATGCCGGCACAGGTACGTTGATTGACGCTGACGCTGGGGCCGCTGTAGACGGTGAAACTTTTCCACAAGGTATGACTATTTTTGGTCGCTGGTCCGGCTTTCAATTAGCGTCCGGTGCCTGTATAGCCTATGTAGGCTGATGTTAAGATTAGGTTTAAGAATAATAACCCACGTTACCCAAACAGCTCGCCTGGTCAGGGATATATGGCAGTCTGTCAGTGATCCCTGGGAACTGGAAGAAAGAAAATGGGAAAATATAGTTTAATTAGGAGAATATTATGGCAACTTTAACAGGTAGTTCTATTGCATCAACTTACACGATGCTTCTTAAAATGGATTCAACAGGGGTCACTTCATCCCTGCTAAAAGTCGAGGATGGTGACGCTACTGATTCAGCACTAAGCCTTTCTACCACAGCAATAGCAATCGATGCTACTGATAAGTTTTATTTCGATGGTGGTGGTGATACTTATATATACGAATCTGGTGCTGATGTATTAGATATATTTGTTGGTGGGGCAAATATGATCAAGCTCACCGAATCATCTACTGATACAGTATTAGTTACAGGGGATTTAACGGTTGGTGTTGATGGTACTGGACATGATGTAACTTTTTTCAGTGATACAGCTAGTGCTCAAATGAAATGGAATGATGCCCAGAATACTGGTTTAGTAATTGGTGCAGATGGTGTTGGTTCAGATGTAAAATTCTTTGGTGATACCTCTGGTGCATATATGCTCTGGGATCAAAGTGCTGATGATTTAATATTAGCTGGTGCGGCAGGATTAGATATTGCTGGAGATATTGATGTAGATGGCACTGCTAATTTAGATAACACTGATATTGATGGAACTTTCACCCAAGATGCTGGGAATGTAGTATTTAATGAAGATAGTGGTGATTATGATTTCAGAGTAGAATCAAATGGTAACGCCAATATGTTATTTGTTGATGGTGGGAATAATCGGGTAGGTATTGGCACTGGGTCACCAGATGTAAGTATGGATATTATGTCTTCAGATAACTTTAAAAATATACTCTTAACTACAAGTAAAAGTGATGATACAGACCAATATGTTGGTATTGCGATGCAACATGAAACTGCCGCTGAAGAAGATATAGCTTTATTAACTGGTGACTCTCAGGATGGTGTAAGCATAATGACGGTTGGTGGAGGTCAGGGGGTATATAACGCCTTTGAGCAAATAAGATTTTTTACTGCGGCTACTGATGTTACTACCACAGGTACAGAACGCATGAGAATTACTAATGCTGGTAATGTTTGTATAGGTGGTACAACCGATGAAGGATATAATACATTATTAAATATTGAAGGTGCTGGTGGTACAGATGATGTGCCGGGAATTTTATTTAAAAATACATCTGCTTCTAACGATGAAGATATAATGGCTTTAATAGCAACGCAAGGAACTGATTCTGTTGGTGCAATTACCATTAAAAGAGAAGGTAATGCAGACGATGCTTATATAGATTTTTTAACTCAAGCTAATAGCGGAAGTATGGCTGAACGCATGAGAATTGACTCGTCTGGCAACGTAGGCATAGGAGCCACATCCCCAACATCTCCAAATAGTATGGGAAAATTTTTACATATTAAAGATGGTGACCATTGTAGTATAGTACTTGAAGAAACCAGTGTTAATACATACGAAATGTATGTTAATGCAGGAAACTTTAGAATAGCTGATGGAACTGATATCAGATTGAATCTCGATGCCAACGGAAATTTAGGTCTTGGCGATGATACTCCCTCCGAAGCAAAGCTCAGTATTACTGGTGTAGCGAGTGGTGATTATGGTATAAAGATTGACCAAGACCAAGCATCTTCTGGACTATTTATTGCCCAAGATGGTGCTGCACCAGCTATAGAAATAGATACAGCCGTAACGAATAATCATGCGATTCTTGTTAATTCTCCATTAACACAGACAGGTTGTGCTGGTCTTTTAGTAAACGATTGTGATGCTCTTACAACTGGCTCGGCTCTGCAAATTCAATGTGCCGCTGGTTCTTTAGCAACAACGGCTGCTGCTGGTCTTGCAATGGTCAATTATACTGGAAATTCAACTGCGACAAGTAATTTAATGTATCTTAAAAATGACGATGCCGCCGCAGATGATACAGTAGGTCTTTACATACACCAAGACGGCGATGATGCTCACATAGAATTTGCTGGTGCTGGTGGCGGTGGTATCAAATTTGCCGCAGATATTTCAAGCAGTGATTCAGATACTCTTGACGATTATGAGGAAGGGACATTTACGGTTACATTTGGTTGTCAAAACAGTGGTACTATTACAGTTGGTTCTGATAATACGATGAAATATACAAAAATTGGTAATGTATGCCATGTGTCAGGTCGGCTTGATGTTGACAGTGTTAGTTCACCAACTGGAACTTATGTGTCAGTAGGAAATTTGCCTTTTGCATCAGCAGACACAGCAGATAAATCTTCTTATGCCGCTGGCAGTCTTTATGCTTCAGCTCTTGGAGCCGCATTGGTAACTGCTCAGTATATGACCAATGCTGAAGCAACATCATTGATGTATATATTTGAATCGGATGGGCAAACAGCAGATGCAGGACACTGTGCTCACTGGCAAGCAGATAGCTATGTGAGCCTGCAATTAACATATTTTATATCATAATAAAATTCTTAATTGGATAATTAAGTGGAACAAATAAACAATAGGAGTGCAAAATGGCTTTAGAAAAAGTAATAACATACGATTATGAAGTAAGAGGAAGGTTTAAACACATTCAGCAACGGCAGAAAACTGCTATTGTTGAAGATGGTAAGGAGATATCATATTCTTATCATAGAACATCTTTTAGCCCGAGTGATGACGTATCTGGTGAATCAGATGAAGTCAAAGGTATGGCATCTGCTCTATGGAGCGATGAAATAAAGGCGGCTTATGCGGCAAAATTAGCTGAAGGAGTAGAATAATGGATTGGTCAAAATATAGTGCCTTAAAAGCTGACAGCAAGGCTTCCATGGCGAAAGAAGAAAAGAAGGCGGCAGTGCTTTACGAAGAAGGCGATTCAATGCCTGAAGGTAAAAGTGTAGGTGATGAAAAAGAAGCGGCTCAAGAAGCTGTTTACTTATCTCAGAAACGCTGGAATCCTGACAATGGTGAAGCAATGGATGATGATAAAAGCGAAATGTCCATGCCAGCCTTGGAAGCTGAAAAAGCACGCTACGATGCTCAAGCGGCAAGTGCGAAAGCACAGAGCGACGGTCTAGCTTCGGCGATGGCTGATTACGACAAAGCATAACACATAACCAAAGGAGAAACACAATGGCAAAAAAACAAAAAGACCCCATTGTACTTACCCATGATGGTAAAGAGTACACAGATGCGGATCTTAGAGAAAATCAAGAAGCATACGTTGCTTTCAAGCATATCGAGAATGAGAATAGAAAGATAGCAAACTCTATTTTTAATCACGAAACCTTATTAGCCGCTAAAGCAACTTTTAAAAGCAGATTAGTGGAAGCTCTAAAAGAACCAGAGGAAGCTGAAGTAGTTGAAGTTTGATGAAATATGCATTAGGAGAGCTGGTATCTAACACCACCATCATAAAAGATGGTGTTGACTTAAAAAAAAGATTCCATGATGTACTTGATAACCACCCCCTTACTTACCATTGGTCGGATGGTGTGAAGAGTATGATTGCTTTAAAGTTTTATGATGAAGTAATGAAAGATGCCTAAGTAAAGATGCAGAAAAAGGTGATAGTGGAACGCCAGGATAAAATATCAATAGAAACTCCCTACGGAACTATTGAATCTGATTCTGGTAATCACCTTTTTGATGTGGCAACAATACTTGTCATTATTTCATTCTGCGTGTTTTTAAAATTTAAAGGAGCATTATTACTAAAAAAGATGTTTAGTAAATAGAAATGAAAAAATTAATACTAATATTATTTATGATTACATCTTGTGTAGGTGTACAGCCTACACCAGGGGATAATATACCACAATGCTGTAAAGGACAAGAATCACATACTTGTGGTATGCCAGAAATGACAGACAAACCAATAGAGAAATGAATATAATATATGCTCTAGTACTAATTGTCTATCACTATGTAAGATTATATGGATGGACATTAGATGAATTTTGGAAATTATTAGAATTTATTTTAGGATAGTAGAAGTAAGATGGGTATGTATAAAATGAAAAAATTAATACTAGCATTGGCTTTTCCTTGGGAATTATTGTTATACTTTTCATTTTTATTAACATCATGCGGTGATGACTATGTTACCTATGAAAACCGTATTATTGATGCACAGAATAAAGTTCCTCTTTATTTTTATTGTGATGCGATGCCGAATTATGATTATGAGAATACTTGGTATCCAGAGTTTACCTACTACGTGTATCATTTAGAGGAAGGAGCATACGATGCTTACTTCCACGCTTATCTTGTAACAGATGATAGTGTATCATGGTCAGGAACTAAAGAAATATTTATAGAAAGTGGGAAGAAAATATTAGGACATTATTCCGGTATTAATACTGCTTTCCTTCCTGGGGAATATTTGGAAAAAACCACACCAATGGCTTATGTAAGTGTGAGTTATGAGTGAGACAATTAAGCATAATATTATGGGTGATAGAGTCATTGTTGATTCTGAAAATAGTTGGGGACAACTCTTTGATTCTAAGCCAGGTAAAGTCACCGTTACTGGCTCCAGCAGTATTTATAATGGTGTTATTTATAGCAGTGAGGAATTACGATTTAATAGAAAGGTTCATCAGTGAATGAAGAATTTTTTAAAGATATACTCGGAGAAGCAACATGGTACCTAATTGGATTAGCGGCATTATGGCTTGCCAGGGGATTTATCGAAGAATTCCTCAGTGGCTTGATGATGCTAAAGGGAAACGATGTTAATCTCGATGACAACCTATTACTTGGCCCGGATGAACGCAGATGGCGCGTAATACGCATGACTATCTTCAAAACTATATTCCATGGCGATTTATTAAATGGTGGCAGGGCCAAGATGATTATTAGAAATTCGCAGTTAAAGGCATTAATCATTAAAAAGAGACTTGTAAACGGTAAAGATGAACAAAAAAGAAGTTGACAGCTATAGGTATAATCTTCAGTCTCGAGCAGAAGAGCAGACAATTTTAATTGCGAGTCAGGGATCCGATATAAAGCAACTGACGGTTATCTCTGCAAGCCAAGGTTCAGATATAAAGCATATCATGGAAACTATTGATAGAATAGAGAATATAGAAAAAGAACGAAACGGCAGAGTACGAAAAATGGAGGGAGAGATGTCTGGATTCAAGGCAATAGGTGCAATAATCTCGGTAATGTTTTCTTCCCTGTTTGCATATTTATTTACAAGGAGTTAGACATGTTAGAATGGGTAGTAGCACAAGTAGGTGTCCAGGCAGCACAGTACGCCGCTGGCGGTGTAGCCGCAGTAGGCATAGCCTGGGTCTTAAAAAGGATTCCTAATGATAAAATTAAGGCCAAATTCGGCCTATTGATGTACGGTGCCGGTGTAGCATGTACGCTAGGACTGGCCAAATGGAAAGTAACCAAGGGTGTCTGGAATAAGACTATCGAACCCTGGGTAGTGGATGCAGTCGACAATATTGTCTCCAATGGTATCTCTGAATTTGTACGCGGTCTTAGATCAGACAATAAATGAATGAGAAACAACTGAAAGATTTAATTGATAGAGTTCTTGAGAAGATAGATCTCTATTCTAAGGATGCGGCTGATCTGGTCCTAAAGACCATGAAAGTAGAGAGTCAGTTAGAATACATTCGTCAAATAAAGGGCCCTGCGGTCGGACTTGGGCAATGCGAATCCTGGGTTTCGGTAGATTGCATAACCAACTATCTTTCTTATCGCCCGGATCTAATGAAAAAGGTAGCTAATGCATGTTGCGTGAAACTTTCATATTTCACAGATCCAAAGGAAGATGACTGGGCATGGATATTGGAAACGAATATTGCAGCCATGATCGCTTTTTGTAGGTTACACTATCGTCGGGTCCCAAAGCCACTCCCGAAGACTTTAGATGAGCAATGGCTCTATTATAAGAAGTATTATAATACCGAACAGGGCAAGGCCACTCACGAACACTGGCTGGAGCTGATCAAGTAAACGATATGGGTATATATAGATGGTAGTCGCAGTGTCAGATATTATAAAGTTTTTTGATGATTTGGACCGGTTAAAGGTCTTGGCCACAGAGCAAGATCCAGACGTAAAAAACATCTTAACGATAATCCAGCGCATGGAATGTCCTGAGATTATAGAGTATGAACAAATTGAATTTAAAGAAACGGCACAAGCATGAGCAGTAGATACGAAGCATTTTGTAATAACAGCACCGATCTCCAGGCTATTTTAAGTACAATCGATAGTTATGATCGCAAGCGCGTACTTCCTCCGAATTGGGTGGCAGAGGGGACTGCTAACCTATACCAACTAAACAATTCTGGATTTACGAGTGTTCTTTTCAAAGACGGTCAAGACCTCGGTACGGAAGCAGGATCAAAACCGGCAGGAGACAATGGCTGGAGATACCAGGAAGCAACTGACAGTATCCAATTTTACCTGGCATCAAGTTCCACCTCTGCACTGAATTCTATAGTATTTGAGGGTGGCCAGGACTGGGACGATCTAAAGGGCACTGTATGTAAGGAACAGGCAGACAGAATTCGATCATTTTTAAATAGGCCGGTCTACAAACGCAAGCGGTCCCAGGCCCAGGGGGCCAGTGAAAGGAACTATGACTGGATATTGGTGCGCTGTAATGCTGCGCTGGCCGTTGCGGACTTAATTAGAAGTTATGATCCCGAAAAGGCAGAAGATATTGAATCCCGAATTACCAACCCAGAAGGCGATGGCCTACTGGACCGGTTGCGGAGAAAAGAATATGTTCTATGGAATGAGACTTCCTGGCGAACAGAAGGCGGTGTAATACAGGATGTGAGTGTTAATGCAAACACTACCGGTGTCATCGAGGATGTGAAACTCATTGGACCGCCCGGTGTAGACTGGGATGACGTACGCGTATCTATTTCCACTGGCGGTACTTTCGCTGCTGGCACTACAAGTCCAGTTTATTATACAGTAAAGACCAAAAATGACAGTGGTATTGGCATGAATACAGTGTTATCAGCACAACAAGTAGACGGCAGCTATCAGACTCTCGCTTACGGTGCAAAAATAAGGTTTTCTGAAGGGTTATACACCGCCTCAGATTCCTGGTCAATAATTTTTCAATCATCTGATCTTCCAATAGGAAGTGTTAAGTCAGCACAGATTTATAGATAATGGCCACAGTAATAGATCGCGATCTTTTTAGTTGGGGATTAAACACCAAATTATGGGAAAAAGAGCAAGAAACTTGGAATATCGCTGAAAGTGTCTACGAAAACGTAATATATGATAGAATTGTTGATAGCATCTTTGCGATCCTGGCCGACGAATTCCATATACCGATCTACATGGATTCCCACAAGGGAAACCAGAGCTTCCTTCTTATCCCAGGCGATGATGCAATCATTGCACCCTATATGTTCGGTCAGGATCGAGAATATTCAGTTATGATTCAGTATCAGTTAGATAGCGGTGGAACATATAATAGAAATACGCTTAAACAGGTTACAGAAATTACTGAGCGCGTAAAGCGATTGATGTATAACAATATCGATTACACACCTTCCAGTATATATCACTGGAACAATGCCCGTATATCTGCCATAACGCATACAAGATTAGATTCTATATTACAAACTGAAATGCAGTTTAACTGCAATAGCACAGAAGTGTCACCCAATTAACGATATATGAGATGGCAATCACCTATACTAATATTGCTGACCAGGTTGTTGATTCATTGAATACACTGATTGCTGACGAATTTTCTGTACCCATCTATGTTGATGAGCATAGAGGTAATCAAAGTTTTTTGATAGTGCCACAGGAAGATGAACTGGAACAGTCACTTGCCAGCGGTCAGGTGAGGAACTATACCACCTTAATCAGTTATGAACTGAATTCTGGTGGGAATTATGGTAGGAATAACTTTAAACGTGTTTCTACTGTTAGTGAAAGATTGAAAAGATTGTTGTATGATAATAAAAATTATAGTCCATCGGGAACATATAAGTTCCAGGATGGAGCAGTAGATAGCATTACTTATGAACGTGATCCAGACAATCCTGACGTATTAAGGGCACTGGCAACATTTGCTTGCACAATCGTGGAGATTATAGCATGAAATATAAAGCTAAAGATTCTTATAAGAAGCTAAAGGATAGCGAGAATTACAAGAGTTTTGACTCACCGGTAAAGCATAACAGGCTATTGGCCGGTGAAGAAGTAGAAATTGACAGTCCACCTGAGAGTTTAGCGAAACATCTGGACTGTATCGATAAAAAGATTAAAGGAGTAAAGAAAGATGGCTGAAACTAATTTTCAAGGCAGTCAGGGTATTTCACTATTATTTGGTTCTGGCGATAAGGCTTTTGGTACGGCCCATGTAGCCGCTGACACATTTACAGCACTGCCAGTTATATCCTTTTCATTGCCAGCAAATGATTCCGCTGCTCTGGAAGTAGCGTCACCAAGAAGTGGTACATTAGCACAACTAGAAACGCAAGGTAGACATCGCCGCGATCTGAATGTCTGGACATTCGATGTGAGCTTTAAAGGAACACCAACCGCAGTGCTAAAAGCATGCACTTGGGCCTTTGGCGATGGAGCTAGTGCAGCAGAACTAAATGCAAACCTTGGTATAGGAAATGGAACTGCTAATTCTGCTATTATGAAACATGGCACAACCTACGGTAATGCTGCCACGGTTATTTTTATTGGAGCTGGCTCTGATGCTACTGCGGATGACTTAGTAGCCAGAGGATGTTTGGCCCAATCTGTTACAATAAAAGAAGATGTAGGATCTGAAGGTGGGCAGATGGTTTGTGATGTGAGTTTCTGGACGGCGTACCCTCCAGTAGAAGAAGCAAACACTGTAGCCGCTGATGCCACTGACACTGCGGCACCAAAAAGTATTTTTAGTAAAAGTGCTACCACGCTTAATAGTGAAGCATTGTTACTTAATTCCTGGGAAGTTACTATGTCCAGGTCTTTAGAGCGTATTCATAGCCAGGACTATTCAAACTATTTACCATTTGGCTATGCACAGACAGGGCCATGGGAAGTAACAGGATCATTGTCAGCAAAGCGTGATGATTCAGTATATGATTTATTAACTCAGATGAAGGGCAGTAGTGCCGGAGTAAATTTAAGTATTGACGAATCTTCTGGATTCAATTTAGACTTGCCAGACGTAATGATAGAAGGACCATCGGAAATAGATAATGGTGGTGCATTTTTGATGCAGACAATCCCATTTAGAGCATTTGCAGCCGGTGTTTCTGCTAACATTGTTAGTATAACTATATCGTAAATACATGAAAATAAAGACTGCTCACGGCGAGTTTAACGTCCGTGACATGAAATTCCCGGACCGCAGGAAACTGCACCGCCTGGAAATTCAGACTATTGCCGCTAATGGTGATGTAAGCCAGGAGAAGTTCTTTGATATTCTTGAGTGGGTGCGTGAATACGCATTTAAGGATTCTGAAAAGGAACTTAGCCATCTTGATGACAATGACATAGATGAGGTCTTGTCTGACGTATATCAGCATTATAAGGGTCCTAGTAAAAAAAAGACTTAGCTGTACGCATAAACACCTGGTATAGTTATTTCGGTTGGAGTGAATCACCATTACCTACCGATTCTTTTCCGTATGAAGCAATGAGTCCTACAAAGCATAAGAAAATTATGTACGATAGTGCTGAAATATGGAAAGAAGTGGATAGAGTGATCGCAGAAGATAAAAAAGGTGAGTTTACTCCAGGGCAGAATCTATTCTACAATATTCCCCATTTCGCTAATCCCAAATACTTCTACGACTCAGAATCGTTAATGCACATTAACGAGTACATTACCTGTAAAAGACTAAATATACCGCCAGCAAGCTCACTGGATGACATGACCTACAATCGTTCAGTCATCCTTTCAACAATTAATGAAGAACTTACTGCTTGTGAAATAAGAAAAAGAGAGATACACAATGGCAAATAGATTTATTATAGAGGTTAGAACTAAGGGTTTTACAGACGCTCATAAAGATTTAAACAAGTTAAATACGCAGAGTAGAGCCTTTGTAAATAATGCTAATAGAGCAAGGAGTGCAACTGCAAAACTCAGAAGCTCTTTTTCTGCACTACGTAATAATTTATTGCTGATAACATTCGCATTTGGCGGTTTAATCGTAGCAATAAACAAAACTGTTGAAGCATACAGAAAACAAATAGAAGCAGAGACTAAACTAAGAGCATCGCTACGAAATGTCTCTACAGCTTCTAAGGATGGTGCGGACAAACTTATTGCTCTTGCAGCCGCCCTACAAGAAGTTACCACCTTTGGCGATGAACAGATCATAGCCGGTCAGGCTATGCTGGCCACGTTCCAGTTAAATGAAGACGCTATTGCTAGTCTAACAGAAAGAATGTTGGATATGGCGGTAGCGCAAGGGACCGGTGGCGATGGCCTTACCACTATTGCCTTACAGTTAGGTAAAGCGTTCACTGGCCAGGTAGGTGCCCTTTCTCGCAGCGGTGTATTGATAGACAAAACTGCTCTTAAATCGGCTAGAGCCGCTAGTGCTACAAAAGAATTTGCATTTTTAGTTAATGAATTAGATAAGAATTTTAAGGGACTAGCTAGAGAATTAGCTACAACTACATTAGGACAAATAGATCAATTAGAAAATAAAATAAGCGACTTAAATGAAGTAATGGGCTTAGTTGCGTTACCAACTAAAGAAGCTACTACAAGACTTAAATTATTTTTCACAGAAGGCATTTCTAGATACTTAGTAACAATGCAGAATTTTTTCAAAAATCTTGATACGGGGGCAGATTTTTTAGCGCAATGGACTATCGCATTAGGCGTAACTGAAGCTCAATTAATAGCAGCAGCAGCAGCAAATAAAGAAGCAGATTTTAGGCCAGATCCAGAGGTTTTGGCAGGATTACAAAGAGCCATAGATCTAATTAAAGAAGAGACTGAGACGCTTAAACTGCTTGGTGAAGAAAATGAAAAAGGCAACTTTGTATGGGTAGACGCAAATAGAAATGTTGAAAAATTTATTAAGAGTTTAGCCTTAGAACATGAAATGTATAAAAAAAGAAAAGATTTAAACTTAGAGATTCGGCAGCAACAATTAATAATGGACGCAACAGTAGAAGCTGGTCTTGAAAAAACTATAAAACAGGAAAATGATCTAACTGCTCTAAAAATGAAAAGATTTAAACTTGGAAGCATTATTCAGCAAGCAGAATTAAAAGCTGGTGCTGATCTTTTAGATAACCTCGGTAAGTTGGCTGGTACAAATAAAGGATTCGCAATGACAGCGGCAAGGTTGGCCCAGGCATCGGCTATTATTGATACATTTGCTGGTGCAAATAAAGCATTTGCCCAGGGTGGTGTTTTGGGATTTTTAACTGGTGCTTCTGTGATCGCAGCAGGGATGGCAAACGTAAAAGAGATTCAAACTCAAATCGCTGAAATGGGTAGTGCAAAACATGGTGCTGATTTCGTTACATCGGGACCGCAGATGATGATGGTTGGTGAAGGTAGCGGTCCCGAGCATGTGCAAGTCACTCCGCTTGTAGACAGCAATCTCCAAGGTCCCCAGGGCGGTGGCGTGACTATAAATATAAGTGGTGGAGTAGTCCAGGATGATTATGTCCGTAATACTTTAATTCCAGCAATAAACAAGGCAACAGGTACCGGCGCAAAGCTAAATGCTTAGTTTTGATTCCAGCTTATCAAACGCTTTAGCACTCAGAAATACCACTTCTTTTTGGGTATTGAAACTATATTATAACGGCGAAGACACTCAGGCATACCAATCAGATGGATCGACAGCTAATTTAATTAATCATTTAGGCAGTGAATTAGTCACAAGCGGTGGCAATCTTGCGCCGAATGGTAATTGGACTATCCGTGATGCAGATGGCGGTTCTGGCGGTTGGTCAGGGGCAAACCCTCCAGTTTACCAAGATTCAGAGACTTCTTCAATGGTCAATTCCCTTACCGGTGATAAGATAGATGCTGGTGAAAATTATACATTGAGTTTTGAAGTAGGCACAGCAACTTTAAATCTAGCTATCGGCGGTGGGGATTTAAGTGGAAACAGTGCCGATGAAACCTATGTAGCGGCGGCAAATTATACGGCTGGAACACATACAGTGACTTTTCAACCATCGGCTGATGCGACCCATTTATGGTTTACTGCGGTTATTGCCAGTCAAAGCAATGGTACTTTAGACGAGGTATCTTTAAAGGCAAGTGGTTACGGTAGCGACGAAACATCTATCGTAGTTGATTATGGCACTGCTTTTGTGGCTGGTGATTATATAAAAATTGACAGTGAAATAATGAAGATTACTAATGTATCAACTCACACGCTAACTGTGGTCAGGGCACAAAAGGGCACTACCGCTGCGAGACATCTTAATAACACTGCCATATACTATGATGACTGGTATGGATTTAGCGACAAATATAGAGAAGATTCTGAAGATATTTATCATGGACTAATATCGTCCTGGGGGAACTATCAGCAATCTTTAAATTTCTTTAAGTTTACTACCACAGCAGGAAATATGACTGTGAATATAATCAACGCTGAAAAAGCAATAGAAGGAGGGCGATTCTCAGATCTATTCTCATCAAATAATTTTGCAAATAGGAGGTGGGAACTGTTCCAGAATACGGCCCAGGCCGGTACCTATGATACCGCTGCTAGGATGATTGGTAATGGTATTATAGGTGGAGATCTTAAATATGATATAAATAAAGCATCATTAGTTCTACTGGACAATAGCTCCCGTTATCACAAGCGAATTCCATATCGCACTGTAGACGCAACGAATTATGCTAATAGTCCCAGTAATAATCGTGATGCACCAGTACCTATGAGCTATGGAGATTTTGGTCAAGACACAACCAATGGAGACTTCGAGAATCATTTTGTAAAGAGTCATTTCCCGGCTATCGTAGTTGATAAGGAAGATTCTAGCGGCTATGTAAATGCCTTACCAGATACAAATAAGTCTTATGTTGATATTAATGGAGATACACAGAATAATGCTGTATTGCTTAATCAATTACATTCTAATAATACCTATATGGGATTGAGTAATGTTTATTTACAATGCGCTAATGCTAATACGATAGTCGGAAATGCATCCGCTGGATCAGATGACACCCCAGGTACAGATGATGAAAATCTTATAAAAATAAAAGGAAATAGCTTCTTTGGCTATTTTGACTTTGAAAGTGCTTCTGATTCTGCTGGTTTAACCATTGGCGAATTAACTGATAGAGATTTTTCAACCAATGAGTCGTTTGGAGTAAGTAACGGTGAAGATGAAATGTCTTTAAGGTTCCCTAAAATTCCTAAAGTCGGGATGCTTACGGCTAATAGCAAGGTTGATATAATAGTGAATATCGCTACTATTTCTGGTACAGCACCAACGCATTTTAGGGTTGAAGCACCAAATACTTCTACCAATGAAGTTGACATTTCTCACGCCACAGGAACACAAACTGTCGCTGCATTTCATACTTCTGCATTTGATGCTACTGATAGAGAATCATTAGATCTTACTGATACAGATATGGTGGTATCTATAAAAAGAACAAGTGGAACTACTTTCGCAGCCATTGCCCAAATGGGATTACAATTGGAATTTAAACCAGATCAAAACTTTACCAGACCCGTATTTCAAAGAGAAGTAATATATACTGGTGAAGTTAATGATCCTGGTGGCTACAAAATCGTAAATACTGAAGTTGGTACTGCATTAACAGGCCAAAACCTGGATTATATTTATTATTCTGGCAAAGGTAGAGAGTACGGTGCCTGGGTAGATGCTGATTCAAGGATTAATGGTTATAACGAAGCTGCTTTAATTGAAAACCCAGTTTACATAATTGAGGACATATTAAGAAATGAATGTGGCCTTACTTCTACCCAAATAGATCATGCAACATTTGATACTTCCGGGAATACAACAAATGGGCACATAGACGATGCTTTTAATGATGCAATAGGTGATATAAAATTTGCCTTCTCTAATTACAAGTTTATTAACTCGAAGGAACTTATAGAAGGTATAGGAAGGCAGTGCTGCTCTTATGTATTTCTTGGTGGCGATGGAAAGTTTAGGATTAAGACACTTAGAAGGACCGATGACTATGATTCGGAAAATAAAATAATTAATTATGACGACATAGATCTAAAGGGCATTTCCAAAACACCAATCAGTGATGTAAAAAACGATGTGACTATCAATTATGCTTTCGATTACCAATCTGAATCTTTCACGGCTTCAAAAAATTCTACTGACGCTACAAGTTACGGTACTGGAACAAGCGGAATTAATCAAACATTGAAATTAAAGATGGATGCTTTTGGAATTTTAGATGATGATACTGCAACACAACTGGCAGATGCGTACAAAACATTATTCAAAGATCAAAAACCTGCCCTGGACTTTGTTTGCTTAACGCCGAAATATAATGAACTGGAAATCGGTGACATAATCAAATTCTCAAACTGGGATTCAAAAATTAAAATATATGGAACAGCTATGGGTACAGATTACTATATGGTACAGAGTATATCTAAATCCCCACAAACAAGTTCCATAAAAGCAATAAAGGTGAGTTAATATGGCAAATATGAATATAGGGACCCCAAGGTTCTACCCCGACCATATAAGTTATTTATTAAGCAGAGGTATAGCTCAAAATGGAAATTTTGATGTAGAAACCGGATCTAACTTAATAGGGATACAGAATGGGTCAGAACCAGAACTATTTGACATGAATCCATTAAATAAAGTGGATTTTAATACATCCGCTGCAACTAGCGATCATGTACTTATTAACATTAATACCGCTGGTGCTTTTAAGAAAAGTTTTGTGGCTATATTAAATCACAATATGGATTCTGCGGATGCAAAAGTAAGAATAAAAGCCAGTGATACAGAAAGTCATGTCCAAGCAGTTGATATGGGCAGTGCTACTGCAATGTCTAATCCGGCTGAAGTGGTTAATGCTGATGCAATAAGTTCGAGTATTGTTACTCCAGCGTCAGACGGAAGCACAATAGTAAGATTTGATGAATCTAATTTACGATATTGGGGTATTCAATTTGAAGGTGATGGGTCTGGTACATTTGATGGATCAACCGACCTTCATATAGGCTGCATCTTAATCGGTGAGATTTATGAGATGCCACACGCTCCAGACATGGCCATAACTAGATCTGTGGCTTACGATGGAGTAGAAGTCTTGGAATCTGCCGGTGGACAGAGATTTGCAAACATGAGCAATCCAGGGAAACGAGTTTCTTCTACAACGCTTTCACCGTTTGCCACATCAATTTATACAACATCCATACATGGCGGCAGAATCACTTATGACATGAATTTTAGCTTTATAGATTCAACTGATTTGATGCCTAATGAAATGCACTCTATTTCCACCAGTGATGACGCGGTAGTAGAAGATGTATGGAATAAGACTAATGGCCCACATATACCATTCATTTTTTCGATCGATAAAGACTCTGAAGGTGCGGATGCAGAGTCAGAACATATTTTCGCCAGATTTACTCACAATTCTTTACAAATGAACCAAGTGGCACCAAATCTTTTTAATGTAAAAATGAAAATCGAAGAGGAATTCTAATGCCGAAAAAAGGTTTAGGCGGCAAGTACTCCAAGAAAAAGAAGAAGAGATCAAGACGTAAGAAAAAGTAGTGCCATATATTGCCAAAAACCTGTCCATTACTGTCCTAATGTGACCAGGTTTTAATATATATTACAT
>Ga0208315_1000808_pt1 | contig 18945 bp, 20 predicted proteins | sample MalvireepMed_215_FD_184239 | JGI IMG/M metagenome (GOLD analysis project Ga0208315, IMG submission 184239) | Marine viral communities from the Global Malaspina Expedition - Malaspina viral metaG DeepMed_215 (SPAdes) (version 2) | ecosystem: Environmental > Aquatic > Marine > Oceanic | place... | reverse complement strand
CGTAAATTGCATCTAAGTTATTCATGCCCTTGCCTCGGTAATCTTATGTTTCTTGGTCGAAAGATCTGATCACCGCAAGGGCATTTAGTTCCATTTCTTATGTGCAGCTCAGGTTAATTAATACCAATTTGCTCAATTAAGTGAATTGGTATGACTCTATCTGTAGATATAAAAAACCGCCTTAGTTTTAAGCTAACGCGGTTTTTTAATAGGTGTTGTTTAGCTACGCGGTTTAGGGCCAATAATGCGTTTAATTTTAGGCGCTTTTGTTGGTTTAGGCTCCGTATTAAGCACTAACACCGGGCGGGTAACAAATAAGTTATTAGGGTAAATCACTCTGTGACCATCAACGTGTTCGAGTAAGACATTCATCAGCCCCATTTCAATAATACGCCCTTCAATGGCGTTAGCTCCATCCACAATTCTCACCCAATAACCTACACGGCAGTCATTTTGAATAAACATCAGTAAAAAAGCAGTTAAGTTGCTCAATAATGACCAAGCCGCAAACAGCGCAACACCTAACATGGCAAATAAAGAAGAGCCTAATACCAGTAAACCACGCAGCTCTATTCCCCAAAAAACTAACACTAAACACAACATAACAAAGGCGAGTATTATTTTTAATAGTAACTCTGCTCGGTATTTTCGGTGTAAATCGATTTTACCTCTAATGGCTTTTTCGAGTAACTTTTTAGTGAGCTTTAACAATAACGGAAAGCTCAACAGCGCAATCACGGTTACGATTAGCTTATATTGTGTGCCCACAAGCTCTAAAAGAGAGATTAATTCCAAAACGTATTCTCACAATAATGATAGGCGCAAAGTGTAACGCGTTAACTTTGTGCGCAGTAGTGATTTAAAAAGAATTTTTAACGCTCAGTAGCCACTGTACCGAGTCAACATCATCATATTTATTTAGTGGCGCGGCTATATCAAGGTGGATCATGGTACCCGCATTGGCGCGACTTGGCGCAAGGCGCAAACCTAAGCCCACATTTTTTAGCACTGGGGTGTTCTCAACTTGATACTGAGTGTTCGAGTCGCTGTTATACCAAGCTCGACCGATATCTAAAAAGGCCGCCCCTCCCACTTTAAACAGCTGTAGTAAGTCATATTCCCAGTAATAGCGCTTTTCTAAACTGACTAAAAAACTCCGATCCCCATGTTGAAATTCCATAGGATAGCCACGAAGTCCAGTTTCGCCCCCTAGGGTGAGCTGTTTATCATTAGTGAGGTTTTTTGCGTATTGCAGCCTTGCTTTTACATACCAAGATTGATCAATACTGGTATTTAAATAATATTGAATTTGGCTAGTAGTGAGCAAGTTTTCGAGCTGTTTTTTCTCGTTATTCCAATAGCCTTGAATATCTGCATGAAAACGCCAAAGGGTATGGTTAGTGCTAAAATGGGCTTTGTTAAAATTAAACGAGTACACAGCGCGGCTATCGTCGTTACTTATTGATTCATCGGAGTAGCCCAGGGTGGCTTTGATATTCCAGCCTAAATTTAAATCCTCAGTACGATAAATACTGTCAAAGTTACGTACTTTTATAAAGTTATCTTCAAACCAGTGGCCGCTTACATAAGGATAACTAAGCTGCCTATTTTCAGCTAGCGGCACAGTCGTTTCATCGATGCTTTTAAATGTTTGTTGCTCATCGATATAACCTAGGCTCAAGCGCTGTGTCCAGTTATGGCTAAGGGCTTTAGAGTGACCAAAAAATACTTGATTTAGAACGGTGGTCTGTTCAAACTCACTAAATTTATCGCCCCTAAGGTACAGGGCCTCTTCTCGCTGGGTTGAGTAACTCAGGGCGCCATAACTATAGGGCGTATCGATGGCATAAAACGGGTAGGTTAGTTCAACTAAATGACTTTTGCCGTCGCTGTTGTCGGCATACTCTAAACGCCCTCGGTAGCGAGTTGATAAGATATTAGGATCATCGTAAACAAATAAATAACCATTTCGGTCACTGTCTGTTTTACGTGCAAACGATAACCGTTTGCCCCAACCAAATAAGTTAGATTCGCGAAAACCAATACTTGATTTATTTTCACCACCACTACGGCTAAAACTAAGTTCGGGCAGTAAAGTCCATAAGTCTCGAGTAATTACTGTTACATCAATATTTCCATCACAATTTTCGTCAGCAATAATTTGTGCGTCATATAAATAGTTTTGTTTACGCAGTAGCCGTTCAGATTCAGCCAAGGTTTTTTGATTAAAAGTATCACCCGCTTTAAACAATAAAATGCTTTTAATAACCTCAGGCTCAGTTTGTATATGTGCACGATTAGCAAAGCGAAACAGTGCGTTGTTCTCAGCTTCTAGCTCGGTATTAAAAACATTAAGTTGTTTAAGATTAATTGAGGCAATTTTAGCGTTACTATTTGTCGTAAGCGGTGGAGGTTGAGACTCGATTTGTCGACGCAAGTTAATTTCAGAAGTTTTCAATGAATCGTCATTTTGGCAGCTTTGGGCTAGTGGCGCTTCTTGCGCGCAAACGCTGAGCATAAACATACTCGAAATAGAAAGGCTAAAACAACTACGTGCAATCCATTTTCTATTTAACATTGACCCTCTTTAGCGCTATTTTGCAAAATAAAACACTTACTCTTAGCTTACATCATTGTTATTGATATATAAGTAAAAGACAGATTTAGTTTTATTTTTATAGCGATTATAAGGTATTAGCTATGCATTTAAGTTAAATAAAATGTTAACGCTGCCAATAGGTTGTCGGCATCTTGCCCTTCACCATTAATCCACACACTTTGGCTGTAATGCTCAAAATTTAAATTAAATGTGTGGTTAGCATAGTTAAAACGCAGTTGATGACGATCTGCCCCAGCGGCATACTCATTAATGCTAATTTCATCGCTGTGCAAAAATAACGTTCCCCACAATTCAAAGTCTTCATCGTGCGGCAGCTCTGTCGGTTTAATAATAATACATTGATGTGTGTGATCGTATTCAAGTTCGGTCATAAGGGGCTTATTGCGTTGCTAGGTAATGTCGAATTGCGGTTAAAAACTCACCGCCATACTTGTTTAATTTAGTAAAACCAACCCCCGACACTTTTAAAAATTCACTGTCGTTAGTGGGCATAAGCTGCGCCATTTCGGCTAGCGTTTTATCGTTAAATACTACATAAGGCGGCACATCATCGGCATCGGCTAACTCTTTACGCAATGCACGCAGGCGAGCGAATAGTTTTTTATCGTAATTAAACTTCGCTAACTTATCCTGATAAACGTGTTTAGCTTGTAAGCGAGGCTCGGCCAATTGCAGCGCATATTCACCTTTTAAAATAGCGCGTGCAGCTTCCGTTAAACGCAATGAAGCGCCTTGGGTTATATCTTGGCTTAATAGCCCTTGATGAATAAGTTGGCGTAAAATACTAAGCCAAAATTCACTGCTTTTATCTTTACCTATGCCATAGGTACTAAGTTCATGATGATTGTTATCACGAATGCGGCTAGTATTAGCGCCGCGTAATAACTCTACAATGTAACCCAACCCAAATCGTTGTTGCGCGCGATACACACATGAAAGCGCTTGCTGTGCGACTAATGTGCCATCAAAACTTTTAGGTGGATTTAAGCAAATATCGCAGTTACCGCACGGCTCTCGTTGGTATTCACTAAAGTAGTTCAATAATATTTGACGACGACACGTTTGTGCTTCGGCAAAGCTGGCCATGGCATTAAAGCGCTGCTCTTCTACGCGGCGGCGTTGTTCATCGTCAATATCTTCAAAAAAGCGTCTAACCCGGCCTATATCGGCAGGGTCAAAATACATGATGGCTTCTGCAGCGAGTCCATCACGCCCAGCGCGACCGGTTTCCTGGTAATACGCTTCAATACTTTTTGGAATGTCATAGTGCAGTACAAAACGTACGTTAGGCTTGTTAATTCCCATACCAAAGGCAACGGTGGCAACCACAATTTGAATATCGTCGCGGGCAAACCCGGTTTGCACAAATTGACGCTGTTCGTTACTCATTCCCGCATGGTAAGCGGCAGCATTAAGGCCTGCATCAGCAAGCTTTTCAGCTATATCATCAACACGTTTACGACTGGTGCAATAAATAATACCACTTTGATTTTTTTGCTCTTTTAAATAACGCAGTAATTGCACCATAGGTTTAAATTTTTCTTCTATGGTGTAACGAATATTAGGGCGATCAAAACTGCCGGTATGAATGTAGGGCTGTTGTAGCTTGAGTTGCTCAACAATATCAAAGCGAGTCGCTTTATCGGCAGTGGCAGTGAGTGCCATCATAGGCACATGTGCAAAGCGTTGTTTAAGCTCATTTAAACGAAAATAATGCGGTCTAAAATCGTGACCCCAATGAGAAACACAGTGTGCTTCATCAATAGCAAACAAGCTAACATTCAAATGAGAGAGCCGTTCTAAAAAATCGCGTTGTAGCACTTTTTCAGGAGCTACATAAAGTAGCTTTATCAGCCCTTGATGCAGTTGCTGATACACTAATTGTTGTTCTTCGCGAGCTAGGCTGTTATTGACATAAGCGGCCTTAACTCCCAGTGCTTGTAACTGGGTGACTTGATCTTGCATTAAAGAGATCAGCGGAGAAATAACAATAGTGACTCCCTCTAATACCAACGCGGGTATTTGGTAACACACCGATTTACCACCACCGGTGGGCAGTAATACTAATGAATCTTGGCCATTTATGGCGGCATCAATTACTGCACTTTGACCGTCGCGAAATTCACTGTAACCAAACACTTGTTTGAGTACAGTTTCGGGTTTACGCACAAGCGTATTAGGAGAAGGAGTTAGTGTATTCATCGGCGCTATTTTAGTGGTTTTTTATCAGGATGTCTTTAGCTTTCATTACTTGGTACACACATCTGTAGTGATAAACTAAAATCTGCAGGGGGTTACAATAGCCTCAAGCTGTGCTTTACTCATCGTACCACTAAAAACATAGAGAATAATAATGAATAAAGAAATGTTGATCGATCAAGTTGGGGCGCTGTTTGTTAATAACATGCCCTTTAACCAGTTTTTAAAAATAGCAGTAGAGTCACTTAGTACTGAACAAGCTAAAATATCATTTCCTTGGCAAGACGTATTAATTGGTAATCCGGCGCAAAAGATTCTTCACGGTGGAGTGATTTCTGCGGTGCTCGACAATGTAGGCGGAATGCTTGCTGCAGCAAGTGTAATAGGAAAACTAGACGATGCCGACTTACCCAGTGTGCATAAAAAGTTAGCAACACTGGGCACCATAGATTTACGTACTGATTATTTACGCCCAGGTAAAGGGGAGGTATTTATTGCCAGCGCCACACTTATTCGCTCAGGAAATAAAGTGTGCGTGTGCCGGATGGAGTTACATAACGAGCAGTCGGTACAAATAGCGTTTGGAACGGGCACGTATTTAGTTGGCTAAAAAGTGAGAGGGGGTTAAACTTACGGCCTTTTAAATCATCAAGTGGTTACTATGTCGATTGATACCGAGCAGCGAAAGGGCGCCATTTTTGCCTGCCTCGCCTTTTTTATGTGGGGCCTAGCACCCATTTATTTTAAGATGATCCAACATGTATCAGCATTTGAAATTTTAATGCATCGTGTTATTTGGTCAGTGATGTTTCTTATTTTAGTGGTGAGTGTGCTCAACTACTGGGATAAAATTAAACGCATTTTAATCCAACCTAAATTAATTCTGATGCTAGTTGTTACCTCGACCTTATTGGGGTTTAACTGGGGGTTGTTTATATGGGCTATTAATAACAACCACATGCTAGATGCCAGCTTAGGCTACTATATCAATCCTTTGTTAAATGTATTACTTGGTATGGTGTTTTTAAACGAGCGGTTACGTAAGTTGCAAGGAGCTGCTGTTGCCTTGGCTTTTACAGGTGTTTTATTACAGTTAATTAGTTTTGGTTCATTTCCGATTGTGGCATTTTCGTTAGCGACTTCTTTTGCGTTATATGGCCTATTACGTAAAAAACTACAGGTTGATGCCCTGCCTGGGATTTTAATTGAGGCATTAATATTATTACCGGTGGCACTGACCTATTGGTGGTTAATGGTGCCGACTGAAACGTCTAATTTACCAGCGAATGATTGGCTAACTAATGCGCTATTAGTAAGTGCAGGTATAGTGACTACGCTACCATTGCTGTGTTTTACCGGCGCGGCTAAGCGATTGCAATACACAACGCTTGGGTTTTTTCAGTACATAGGGCCTAGCTTAATGTTTATTTTAGCAGTGGTGTTTTATGGTGAAGTGTTTGATGCTGAGCGTGTAATTACCTTTGCGTGTATTTGGAGTGCACTGGCTATTTTTAGTTGGGATTCATACCATCAGTCGCGTAAACGCAGAAAAGCAGCCATTGTCGCCTCAGGTGTGGTTTAGTTAAACTAAACCACTTTATTACGCCCCGACTCTTTAGCTTTGTAGAGCTTTAAGTCGGCTTGCTTTAATAGTTCGTCAATTTGATAGGTTTCACTATGGCTGAAGCCTATCGACAGCGTAAACTTGATTTGTGCTTGGCTAAACTCATGGCTATTAAGCTCAATAAATAATCGAAAGCTTTCTAGTCGTTTTAGCGCTTCTTGTTCGGTCAGTTCAGTAAAAAATACCGCAAATTCTTCTCCGCCTAAACGGGCAACCAATTGGTTTTCAAAATATTTATTAAAGCATACCGCCAGCCCTTTAAGCACTTCATCTCCGGCATCGTGGCCATAGGTATCATTAATAGCTTTAAAATGGTCAATATCAAGCATAGCTAACATGGATGGTGCTTTTGCTTTTTTAAACTGCTTTAATGACTTGTTAGCCTCTTCAAAAAAGTAACGACGATTAGGGAGTTTAGTTAAGTAATCTGTATTGGCTTGTCGTTTTATAGTTTCGATATGCTCTAGCATATCGACGTTTTGGCTTAACCGGCAGTAAAATTCTTCACTGTTAAATGGTTTGTATAAATAGTCATTTGCTCCATTTTTTAAAAATAAGGCAGATAAATTAGACGAAGTGATACCTGAAATACCAATTATGGCTTTTTCGTCATTACTATAAATGCGTCTAATTTCATTACATAGCTCAATACCGCCCATATTAGGCATTTCTTTGTCGGTAATAATCACAGAAATATCGGGGGTGCTTTCAAGCTCTTTAAGCGCCTCTAGGCCATCGGCTGCTTGTAATATTTGATATTTGTGACGTGTTAATAAACTACATATGTATTGGCGTGTTGACGCAGAGTCATCAACAACCAATACTTTTACATGCTTATTACGGGGTAGGCGGTAAAGCTGCTTTTCTAAATACTCATAGGCTTGTTTATTGCCTTTAATGATGTAATCAATAATGGGGTATTTTTCAACGGTATCACGGGTATGCTTATCGATATTGCCTGTCATCACTATGGTAGGAATATCTGCTGCAATGGTACATGGAACCGCTTCACCTTGTGGCGCGTCAGGTAATATGAAGTCGACCACTGCGCAAAAATAATGGTGCTTACTTATTAGCTCTTTAGTCTCAGCCAACGATTGAGCAATATCAACCTCGTAGCCGACTTTTTGCGCGATATGCTTTTGCACTCGCGCAATAGTCGGAGTGTCTTCAACAATAAGTATTCTGTGCGTCACGTAACAGCCTTGTTTAAATTTTGCAAAAGTGTTTGCTTATACAAGTTGTAACTGCTAAAACGCCAAAAAGCAACTATTGTAGTGACTTATAGATTGTCAGCCTCAGAATAATAATCTTGGCTTATTGGTGTTGGCCCTGAAATTTTTGAGCGTCCAAATAATGTATGGAATTTTGTTTTGCAGGTTGTTAACTTTAAATATTTAACCCATGCTCGCTCAATTGGGTTACTTGGCTCTATTATGCCACTGACAGCATTTACAAATTGTTGCTGATGTTCGTTTTGTGGCTCAACTGTTTTGTTATACAGGCTTTTTAAAACAACACCATGCTGTTCTAAAATACTTGCCTCTAACAGGGTAAAGTGTCCGCTGCGGCTAAATCCGCGTGGAAAGTTTTGGTCATCATAAAATTGACGTTGACTTACGAATGCTTGACGAAGTAGTGAAATATCATTGCTCATAGCTGTACCCTCATACCAATTATTAGCTGGAGTATGGGACATAATCGCTATTTTTTTAAACAAAAAATTTTTATCGTGAGGATAAAAAATTGGACATAGATTTATTAAAAACATTTGTTGAAGTGGTGCGTACTCGCCATTTTGGTAAAGCGGCAGAAAACCTATACATAACGCAGTCTGCGGTGAGTTTTAGAATTCGCCAATTAGAGCAGGGCTTAGGCGTAAATTTATTTATTCGTCAGCGTAATAATATTCAACTCACCGCCCCAGGTGAGCGTTTGTTACCGCATGCGCAAATGATTATTACCGGGATGCAAAGAGCCAAAGTGGATGTTGCACTTGCAGATAATATGCATAAGCAAATTAGTTTAGCAGGTACGCCTAATATTTGGGATGCATTTTTACAGTTTGGTATTACAAATATTGTATCGGCTATGCCTGGTGTATCGCTGGTGGCAGAAGTGAAGGCGCAACAAGAAAGTACTCGCTTATTGTTGGAGCGCACACTTGATTTAGCCATTTTGTTTGATCCACCTAAAGTTGATGAGCTTGTGGTTGAACGTATTTGTGAACTGCCTATTATTCCGGTGAGTGGTTACGATACGGCAACCAGTGATAACTTTTTTGATAATCAATATGTGTATGTTGATTGGGGAACCGCGTTTTCTCTTTGGCATGCGCGTCAGTTTACCGGTAAAACACCGCCTTATTTTAGAACCAGTACAGGACGAATTGCGCTTGATTTAATACTGCAATGTGGCGGCAGTGCGTTTATTCCACAGGTATTAGTTAAAGATCATTTAGAAAAAGGCGAACTTTTTCATGTTAAAGGGGTAGAAAATACTTCAAGAGATGTATTTGTTGCCTATCATAGAGATAACGAACAGAAAGAGTTGATAGAAACCTTGGTTAATTTGCTGTCGCGAATGACACCGAGTTTATTGAAACAAAGTAGGTAGTCAGTAGGCAGTTTATTTTACATGTTATTTTGATTTCAGATTTAATGCAGTTTTATTAACTTAAAAAGACAAAAATGTGTCCTTTGTAATATTTTTGTCACTTAGTGGTGACACACTGCTGCTGTTTTAAAAATTAGTCTCTTGTGATTATCGAGGAAATAACATGAAATTTGCAAAATCGAGCTTATGCTTAGCCCTACTTAGTGGTTTATCTTTTAATGCACTTGCAGAGCTAGATATTTACGGTAAAGCAAATGTAACCGTTCAATCATCTGATGATGGTGAAGGGTCTTTCACTGAAATTAAAAGTAATGCATCTCGCTTTGGCCTAAAAGGATCTGAAAAGATTACTGATGGATTAGAAGCAGTTTATAAGTTTGAGTTTCAAGTTGATGTATCTGATGCTGACTCGAAAGGTGATAATGACGACAATATTTCTGCACGTAACCAGTACGTAGGTTTAAAAGGTGCCTATGGTCAAGTTGTTGTGGGTCGTAACGATACAGCGCTTAAACAATCACAAGGTAAGTTAGATTTATTTAATGACCTTGAAGGCGATATTAAAAATGTTTTTAAAGGTGAAAACCGCTTAGGTGATTCGATCACTTATACATCTAAAAGCTACGAAGGCTTTAAAGTACTTGCTACATTTATTGCCGAAGACGATGTAGATGCAGATAACGGTTATTCAATGGCAGTGACCTACGGTGACTCAGCACTTAAAAAGAGCGCAGTATATGCTGCCATTGCTGCTGATAGCGAAGTCAATGGTTACGATGTAGTGCGTGCAACAGTTCAAGGTAAAATTGAAGATTTTAGAGTTGGCGCTATGTACCAAACACAAGAAAAAGTAGATGGCAGCGCTGAGGCTGACGGTTACTTAGTGAATGCAGCTTACCTTATGGGTAGCAACACTTTCAAAATGCAATACCAAACAATGGATTTTGATGACAGCGATGATAAAAGCGCGATATCGGTAGGTGTTGACCATAAGCTAAACAAAAACCTTAAAATATTTGGTTTTTACTCAAGCTTTGATATGGACAACAACGTTGACCAAGATTACCTAGGTTTAGGTATGGAATATAAGTTTTAACTAAACCTTAGTTAAAACACTCCCTTTTAACCGCACTCAGTTGAGTGCGGTTTTTTTGCTTTAAATTATTTACGTATCTGCGCATAATAGCCAAGCATTTGGAATGAGGTGTAACTCCTCAACTATTCCCGTAACTGTGATCAGTTTTACTGTAAGTCAAATACAAATGCCTTAAAACTTCATATAACGAGCGGGTTAACTCATTTTCTTTTTGGTACATATTAGTACTGAGTGTGGGTGTTTCCCTGCCTAGGATAATTTTTTGCACACTCACACCTCTTTAAACTTACCGCTTTTAACCGTTAACAACGTTTCTTGGCGAGTGGACAATACATTAATTCTTAAGCACATTAATGTGAGCATTGAGCGTGGTAAATTTATTGGTTTAATTGGCCCTAATGGGGCAGGAAAGTCGAGTTTACTGCGGTGCTTATATCGATTTAATAAGCCATCAGCAGGCGACATTAAATTTAACGATACCGATATTTGGCAGCTAAAAAGCGAAGACTATGCGAAGCAAGTTGCGGTAGTGCTACAAGAAACACCGTCGCAATTTAATCTCTCGTTATTCGATGTTGTAGCTTTAGGGCTTACTCCGCATAAAACGCTATTTAGCTCGACCACCCAAGCAGATAAACAAAAAATAGCGCAGGCTATTAGTCGTGTTGGGCTTGAATCTCATAGCAATCAGTCATTTGACTCACTATCTGGCGGTGAAAAGCAACGAGCGCTGATTGCCAGAGCGATTGTGCAGCAACCACAGCTACTCATTATGGATGAACCCACAAGCCACCTTGACGTTAAATATCAAATTCAATTAATGGAGCTGGCTAAATCTTTGGGCATTACTGTGTTTGCTTCATTTCATGATTTAAATTTAGCGGCAGCTATGTGCGATGAGTTAGTGGTTATTAAAAACGGAGAAATCGCTAGCGCGGGAAAGCCTAATAAGGTGATTACCGAGCAAATACTTGATGAGGTTTTTGGTGTTTGCGCGCAAGTTAGTACTCACCCTCAAACGGCGTTCAATGGTGAGTCTATTCCCCATATTACCTATTATTATGGATACCAATAACATGGCGATTATGTCTAACCATGGTGTGGCGTTAATTATTGCACTGTTATGCGCTGTATTTAGTTTATTTGTGGCATTGAGCTTTGGTGCTGCCCCTACCTCGCTCGCAGATGTATACCATAGCTTAACTTTTTCAAGCGAGGCCTCATTTACCAGCCGCATTATTATTGAATTAAGAATGCCACGTACGTTACTGGCTTTTTTGGCCGGCAGCGGTTTAGCGATTGCTGGATTGATATTACAAACAGTTACTCGTAATCCATTGGCTGACCCTTATTTGTTTGGTATTTCGTCGGGAGCATCATTAGGAGTCGTAGTATTAATGGCTTTTGTTGGAATAGGCGCAGGCATTGCGCTATCAGCAGCAGCCTTAATTGGCAGTTTAGTAGCAATGGGGTTATTAATTTTAATTGCTGGCAGTCAACGCAACGCCCAAGTTGAGTCGATGTTATTGGCTGGGGTGGCATTATCATTTTTATTTAGCGCCTTTACCAGTTTGTTACTTTATTGGAGCGATCCGCAGGCCGTCGCGGCTATTTTATTTTGGACTTTGGGAAGTTTTGCTAGGGCGCAATGGCCGTCACTGTTATTACCTGCCTTGGTCATCATTACATGTACAGTCATTATGTTAGGTTTTAGACGTCAACTTAATGCCATGTTGTTAGGTGATGAAAGCGCAACAACGCTTGGTGTTCGGGTGCATCGCTTTCGAATTTTAATGCTTATTTTAAGCTCATTGATCACTGCCGTGTTGGTTGCTATGTGTGGCGGAATTGGCTTTGTTGGCTTAATGGTGCCGCACATAGTGCGCTTTTTTATCTCTCAAGGTAGTAGTGTTGGATTGTTAATGACCGGATTAGTCGGGGGTATATTTATGGTATGGGTCGATGTACTGGCACGTTCATTACTCGCTAACCAAGAGCTGCCAATAGGGGTGATCACGGCGGCCATTGGTAGTCTATTCTTTTTAAGTATCTTGTATTTTCGTAAGCGCCAGCTGGTGGGTAAATAATGAAAACATTAATGGTACAAGGTACCACCTCCGATGCGGGTAAAAGCACCTTAGTGGCAGCACTTTGCAGAGTGTTTGCTAACCAAGGGGTTAATGTTGCACCGTTCAAACCACAAAATATGGCGCTCAATAGTGCCGTAACGCACGATGGTGGCGAAATTGGCAGAGCCCAAGCATTACAAGCCATAGCCGCAAAAGTTGAACCTGAAATCGACTTTAACCCTATATTACTCAAACCCAATAGTGATACCGGCGCACAAGTTATTATTCATGGTAGAGCTATCAGCAATATGGAAGCCGATGCTTACCATGACTACAAAAAAGTGGCTATGGATGCAGTATTAACCTCGCATAAGCGTTTAGCTAAACGCTTTGATTTACTACTGGTAGAAGGGGCTGGCAGCCCAGCCGAAATTAATTTACGCGCAAATGATATTGCAAATATGGGTTACGCCGAGCAAGTGGATTGCCCTGTTATTATTATTGCCGATATTGATAAAGGAGGAGTATTTGCGCACTTAGTCGGGACTTTGGCGTTATTAAGCGAGTCTGAGCAAGCACGGGTAAAAGGCTTTGTGATTAACCTTTTTCGTGGTGATATTAGTTTATTACAAGGTGGGCTAGATTGGCTCGAGGAGTACACCGGTAAACCTGTATTAGGGGTATTACCTTACTTGCACGATTTAGCACTTGATGCAGAAGATGCTGTGGCCATAGATAATAATGTGGCCGATGCCAGTATAAATATTGCTGTACTGTTAGTGCCACATATTAGTAACCATACCGATTTTGATGCTCTGCGATTACACCCGAATATAAATATAACCTATGTGCGCCATACACAAGCAATTCCTGCTGTTGATTTAATTATTGTACCTGGCAGTAAAAATGTACTCAGCGATCTCGCGTTTTTAAAAAATGAAGGCTGGGATCAGCAAATTAAGCGCCATCTACGTTATGGTGGCAAAGTATTGGGTATTTGCGGTGGTATGCAAATGCTGGGCAATACTATCAGTGATCCAAATAGGGTGGAGTCATCGTTGGGGCAAGTGGCGGGTTTAGCGCTTAGCGATTTTGATACCCTATTGGGTGAGCAAAAAGTGTTAAGCCGAGTGAGCGCAGTGCTTAATTTAAATGAGCAACAGGTTGCATGTGATGGCTACGAAATACATGCAGGTATTAGTCAAGGTAAGGCGCTCTACAAGCCACTCATTCGCTTTAATAAACACCCCAATGACTTTAAAACCGATGGTTTTGTGAGTGACGATAATGCCAATGCTGGTACCTATTTACATGGCTTGTTTGATAGCTCTGTAGCCACAGAGCAGCTGTTAAAGTGGGTGAAACCAGAAAGTGCAATTAGTGCGATTAGTATAAATGAGCATCGTGAACGCCAATTAGAACGCCTAGCTGATATGTGTAAAGCGCATTTAAATATTGAACAAATTATTAAAATTTATCAAGGACATAACAATGACTGAATCAACTAACGACAAGCACCAACAGCGCCAACAAAAAGTAAAAGAACAGGTTGACGCGCGAGTAGCCGCAGCGCAACGAGAAAAAGGCATTTTTCAGGTTATTACTGGTAACGGTAAAGGCAAATCGACTTCTGGTTTTGGCGTGGTTGCACGCTGTGTTGGGCACGGTAAAAAAGCTGCGGTATGTCAGTTTATTAAAGGCATATGGGAGTGTGGTGAGCGTAATTTACTGCAAGGTGCTGGGGTTGAATTTGCTGTTATGAACACCGGGTTTACGTGGGATACGCAAAATAAAGAGGCCGATACCGCGGCAGCGCAAGCAACATGGCAAGAGTCAAAGCGGATGCTAAGCGACAGCAGTATCGATGTGGTACTACTCGATGAACTCACCTATATGGTGACCTATGGTTATATCGACCTTGAAGAAGTGGTTGTTGCTGTAAATAATAGACCGCCTATGCAATCGGTAATTATTACTGGTCGTGCTGCGCATCGCACCTTAATAGAGCTTGCCGATACGGTAAGTGAAGTACGTAATGTAAAACATGCGTTTGAGTCGGGCGTAAAAGCATTGAAAGGCTTTGATTACTAATGTTAAAGCGTATTGTTTTTTGGCTGTTATTGTTTGCTGTTAATGTACCTCAAGCCCTAGCTGACAAGCCGCTTCGTATAGTGGCTTTAGCACCACACATAGTTGAAAATTTATATGCTATTGGGGCGGGTGATTTAATAGTGGGCACGCTGGATTACGCAGATTACCCGCAAGAGGCGACTAAAATTGAGCGTATTGGTGGCTACAATGGCATTTCTATTGAAAAGTTACTCATGCTAAAACCTGACATGGTGATTGCGTGGAAAAGTGGTAATCAGGCCGAAGATTTAGCACAAATAAAGCGTTTAGGAATTGAATTATATTTAAGTGATCCACGTTTTATTGAAGGGGTTGCCTCGGAAATACTAAAACTAGGTCAATTAACGGGTCATATTGAGCAAAGTAAAAAAGTAGCTGAGGCATTTACAGTTAAGCTCAACGCAATTAAAGTTACCCAGAAAGATAAAACCACGCTTACTGGGTTTTATCAGTTGTGGCCTGAGCCTATGATGACTGTATCAAAAAATACATGGATCAATCAGTTAATCGAAACTTGCCAAGTAACCAATGTATTTGCAAACAGCGACACAGATTACCCACAAATTAGCATCGAAAACGTGATAGTTACTAAGCCACAAGTTATTATTATTCCTGATGAAAAATCAAAAAGGGTAATGCCTACGGTAAATTGGCAGCAATGGCCTGAAATCCCTGCGGTAAAGTATGAGCAATTTATTAGCGTCAATGCTGATTTATTACATCGGTTTACCCCCAGAATGTTGGATGGATTAGCGCAGATGTGTGACAAAGTAGATATATCTAGAGAATTTATTAAGAGTCAATTATGAGCAACTGGTCATCTTTTTTAAACCATGAACTTAGCCAAACATATATGCAGCAAGCCCTTGAATATATTGAGAATAAACGAGGTGAAGGCACTGCAGTATATCCGCCAAAATCACAGGTGTTTAGCGCATTTGATGCAACTCCACTTAGCGACATTAAAGTGGTTATATTAGGTCAAGACCCTTACCATGGAGAAGGGCAAGCGCATGGTTTGTGTTTTTCAGTATTGCCTGAGGTTAAAAAGCTCCCGCCTTCGCTTAAAAACATTTATAAAGAGTTAGTAACTGATATTAATGGCTTTACCACGCCAGAACACGGCTATTTACAAGGCTGGGCAGAGCAAGGTGTATTTTTGCTCAATACAGTATTAACTGTAGAGCAAGGGCAAGCCCATTCCCATAAACACTTAGGTTGGGAGCAATTTACCGATAACGTGATTGCTCATATAAATGAGCACTGCCAAGGTGTGGTGTTTATTTTATGGGGCGCACATGCACAAAAAAAAGGTAAAAGTATTGATCGCCAGCGCCATCATGTATTGGCAGGGCCTCATCCTTCGCCGCTTTCAGCGCATCGCGGCTTTTTTGGTTGCCAGCACTTTTCCAAAACCAATGAACTGTTAATAGCGCAAGGGGCGCAGCCCATTAATTGGCAGGTATAGGGTAATAGGCATTAAAAAAGGCTTTCATTTATGAAAGCCTTTTTAGTTGCTTATGTTGGTTAAAACTCTAACTCATCTATAGCAACACTATCTGCAAAATAGTCAAGCTCCTGTAGTTCTTTGCGCAAACGTTGCTTATCTTTTATTGCTTCTATTTCGCGCCATTTTCTTTTTTTATTTTTTTGAGAGGTTTTTTTCGATGTATCAGAACCTTCTAATATCTCTATTATTTCGTTTAGGCTATCCATTGATTATCTCCTATTGACCACTTTTTGAACCTCGGCAGTATCAATACCACAGCTATTAATAAAATAGAATATAAATGTGACGAAACTATTACTAACGGGTGGTATTTTGATGAAGAACAATGAGAACAGCACTTAAATGGGGACAAGGCGAGTATTTAAAATAAAATTGCAGGTATAAAAAAACGCCGCAATAAGCGACGTTTTTAAACTCTTAAAACAGCGGTTAGCTACATCGCTTTAAAGCGTGCTTCTAATTGTTCCTGTGCATCTGCAAATGAGCGAATACCTTCAGCGAGTTTTTCAGTCGCCATGGCATCTTGGTTATGTAACCAACGGAACTGTGTTTCGCTAAGTGGCTCAGGTTTTGGCTCTTTAGCAATATCACTTGCTAGCAAGTATTCTTCAGCACCTTCTAAATTACCCAAATCTTCTAAAAGATTAGGGCTAATTGTTAGCTTATCGCATCCTGTAAGTGCAATAATTTCACCGGTATTACGAAAGCTTGCGCCCATAACTACGGTTTTGTAGTCGTGACGTTTGTAAAACTCAAAAATGCTACGTACAGATTGCACACCCGGATCTTGAAGCGGATCGGTTGGTTTTTCCATACCGTTTGCCACGTGCCAATCTAAAATACGGCCAACAAATGGAGAGATTAAAAATACGTTTGCATCAGCACAAGCGCGCGCTTGGGCATCGCTGAATAATAAAGTAAGGTTACACTTAGTGCCTTCTTTTTCTAATTGCTCAGCCGCTTTAATACCTTCCCACGTTGACGCTATTTTAATTAAAATTTTGTCTTTGCTTACGCCTTCTTTTTCGTAAAGGCTCAATAGCGTGTGTGCTTTATTAATTGTTGCTTGGGTATCAAATGACAAACGTGCATCAACTTCGGTAGAAATATAACCCGGTACAATTTCACTAATTTCTTTACCAAGTAATACTGCAAAATAATCACAAGCTAGCTCTAGCTGTTTTGCAGGCTGCTGCTCTGTTTCTTTTGCATACTGCCATGCTTTATCCAGATAAGGTTTGTAAGCTTCAATCTCGCTCGCTTTTAAAAGTAGCGATGGATTGGTAGTCGCATCTTCAGGTTGATATTTTTTTATGGCTTCTATATCGCCCGTGTCGGCCACGATAGAAGAATGTTGTTTAAGCCTTTGTAGAGCGCTAGTCATTTGCTTTTCCTCATTCCAAGCAAGTTAAAAGAAAATCTAAACTACCTTAATATAGCTATACTGCAACAGTGTGATAATGCTTGATAGGTCTTATGTCCTTATCAATAAAAAAACGGTAACGGTTGAGTTTTAGGTAGGATAATTTTAAACAAAACGTGCTTTTCGTTTCATTTAATGTTGAAATTGACATTAAATAATTTACAAGTCAATAGCTAACTATGATCACTGTTATTTCACCAGCAAAGAATCTTGATTACGACACGCCACCCGCAACAGATAAGTTCACTCAACCTGAATTACTTGAGCACAGCGAAGCGCTCATGAAAGTATGCCGTGAACTAACTCCTGCGCAAATTGGCAGTTTAATGAAAATTAGCGATAAACTCGCAGGCCTCAACGCAGCGCGTTTTAGTGAGTGGGCACAACCATTCACTACTAATAATGCTAAACAGGCCGTGCTTGCCTTTAACGGCGATGTATATGGCGGGTTAGATGCTAATACCCTCACTACTAAGCAGCTTGATTACGCTCAAGACCATTTACGTATACTTTCGGGATTATACGGAGTATTAAAGCCGCTTGATCTAATGCAGGCTTATCGCTTAGAAATGGGTACAAAACTTGAAAATAGCCGGGGTAAAAACTTATATGAGTTTTGGGGCAGTATTATTGCTAATAAACTTAACGACGTATTAGCGGCACAAGATGCACAATACTTAGTAAATCTAGCCTCTAACGAATACTTTAAAGCAGTAGATAAAAAAACGCTTAACGCACACATTATTACACCACACTTTAAAGACTGTAAAAACGGCCAATATAAAGTGATTAGCTTTTACGCTAAAAAAGCGCGCGGCATGATGGCACGCTACATCATTGAAAATCAAGTGACTCAATTAAGCCAACTCAAAGAGTTTACTGTGGCCGGCTATTACTTTAGCCCAGAGGCAACCACCAAAGAACTTGAACCGGTATTTTTACGCGAAGAGCAAAACTAACTCATCGTTTAAATTATTTAATAAGCCATGCATTGCATGGCTTTTTTATACTGGCGTTATTTTTGCAGGCCTTAGATTACCAACCCTAACTAAGGTATAAAATAAATGCTCTCAATTCCCTCAATTACAGAAGCCGAAAAGTTGATAGAAGAAAAGCTTGGCGGTTGGTTTGATGTAGTTATAAGTCATATCCCAAACTTTATCGTTGCAGTAATTATTGCCATTATATTTTCATTTATTGCCCGTTTGGCAGGCAAAGGAATGAAAAATGTTTTACGTCGCTCGCTCGACTCTACGCAAATTGCCGATTTAATGGCCTCAATATTTAAAGTTATTGTACTGAGTGTGGGGGTATTTATTGCCCTTGATTTTATGGGCTTAAAAAGTACCGTCACTTCTCTGCTTGCTGGTGCAGGTATTGTTGGTCTTGCCATTGGTTTTGCTTTTCAAGATATGACCGAAAACCTGATAGCGGGTATTGCCATGGGAATTCGTAAACCGTTTAAAGCGGGTGATGTCATAGAAACCGATAATGTGTTTGGTTCGGTACACTCAATAAACTTGCGCAACACACTAGGGCGTGTTGATCTTTGTGGTATGAAAAACAAACAGCATGAAGATAAGGTATAATTGAATTCGCCAGAAAACTTTACACCGAACCTACATGCCAAGATTAATGCTAACAGACGGGACATGGAA
>Ga0208315_1000807_pt1 | contig 18948 bp, 19 predicted proteins | sample MalvireepMed_215_FD_184239 | JGI IMG/M metagenome (GOLD analysis project Ga0208315, IMG submission 184239) | Marine viral communities from the Global Malaspina Expedition - Malaspina viral metaG DeepMed_215 (SPAdes) (version 2) | ecosystem: Environmental > Aquatic > Marine > Oceanic | place... | reverse complement strand
GTCATGAGAAATCGCGGTGATGCCCCATGACACTGATATCCTCAAACCAAAACGGATTAAGGAGATATCAGTTCAGAGTGTTGGTTCTGGGAGGGAATGGATCGGGAGAGTTTGAGCGGCCGGTAAGGCTGCCTGTCGGCCCGAAATGCTCGACTGAGGCGAGTGCAGGTATTGCAACTTGTACAGGCGAAATTGCGATAGTTGATACCTGAGGGCACGCAATATCGCAGTCCGGCATGATGTCGCCGCTGCCAGAACAATCCTGACAATTGTCCATTGCCAATTCCGCCATCGGCATCCCGACCTCCATAACAGCAGCATTGACCGTCTGGAAACTTGTCCCGACGGCAAAAGCAGCTATCAAAAGTATGGTCAAAAACCTGATGCGATTGAGCATGGTTTACTTCTATCCCAAGGATGCGATGCTGTCTATATCGAACTACAGTAAATCCTATTGCTGCACCTCTGTGCCCATATCCAGAGACTAGGAGAATTGTTGGGTTACGCAGCATTTAATAGGATTTGATTGTGCTTCATCTATAAATTGATTGTTAGCAAGTCATACCCGCAGATTAGTGAATAACTCAGCACAACAGGTTGTTCATCTGTAGCGCATAACGTGATTTCATGGCGACGAATGCAGTAATCTATTGTTTTCACCTTGCTGATGGCTCAAGCAGCAGATGTAAATTCGTGAAATAGTCTGTCTTTGCCACAATATTGCCACTTGACCGCATTGATACATCAAGATAACCATTGCGCTGCAACATTGTGATAGGATTCTCCTTTTGCGGATCATCTCGTGCATACTTTCGGTTGTTATCGCGTTGACAGTAATGCTGTCTGGCGCTGAGGCCGTGCATGCCAAAGCCGCTGATATTAACAGTGGCCATCACAGTGTTGTCTCCGTCATGGCTGACAGTAGTTCTCACACACAGGATCCATCGCACAACGATATTTGTGGCATGGCTGTTTGTGGTCCCTATGTGCAGCAAATGTCTGGTAACTGGAACGCTGCACCTGTTTTGTTGTCTGTAAAGTACTGGGCAAAAGACAGAACGCTCTCGCCTGCAGAGCTTGATGTCAGCGTCAAACCTCCCCGCGCCTAAGATATTCAGTTCCTTATCTAAACAGCATTCGTAACGTAATCTATCACTATGAGTCCGATCTATGACTCTGTGCAAGGTTTGCGTAACGAGATCCTTTATACTGAATTATCTCGGGAGCATTTTCATGCCCAAATACACTACTTCTGTACTTCGCCTAGCTGTTGTTTCTGCCCTTGCAATGGGTAGCCTTGCTGGTATCCAAACTTCTGCATTTGCTGGTGCAGGTCATAGTGGCGGTCATAATGATGGCGTCGAAATCGGTGCGCCTGGCGATATCTCTGATGTCCGCCGAACAATCCAGATTTCGATGGAAGACAACTTCTATGACAAGGAAAAGATCGTTGTTCGTGGCGGCGAAACCGTTCGCTTCCTGATCGAAAATAAGGGTGAGTTCGTTCACGAATTCAACATCGGCACGGCAGCAATGCACGCGGATCATCAAAAAGAAATGATGATGATGATGGAACACGGGGCCCTTGAAGTAGATAAAATCAACATGGACATGATGGAAATGGACATGGGGAACGGTAAAACCATGAAGCACGATGATCCGAACAGTGTGCTTCTGGAGCCGGGTGATTCTGCCGAGGTGATCTGGACCTTCCCGAAAGACGCAGAACTAGAATTTGCGTGTAATGTACCAGGCCACTACGAGAGCGGCATGGTCGGTAAAGTTCGCCTGCAGTAACCACTGCGCAGGGTCTCGCGCCAGAGGGAATCCCTCCCTGTTGCCTCTGGCGCACCTCAACCATCGGAGATCATGAGAATGAGAAAACTTCTTGGGCGTGCCCTTTTGGGGGCGCTAAGCACTATTGCTGTGTCAACAGCAGGGTATGCGGCAACCTATAATCTGTCTGTCGATTACGTTACCATCGACACAGGTGATATGAAAACCAAAGCAATTGGCTATAACGGGTCCTCGCCCGGTCCGACCTTGCGCCTCAAAGAAGGCGAAGATGCCGTCATCAACGTGACGAACAACCTGGACGAGACTACATCTATCCATTGGCATGGGTTGATCCTTCCCTACCAGATGGACGGTGTGCCGGGCATCAGCTTCACCGGGATCGAACCGGGCGAGACTTTTACCTATCGCTTTCCTGTCAAACAGAGCGGGACCTATTGGTTTCACAGCCACTCTGGCTTCCAGGAACCAGATGGCGCTTACGGCTCAATTGTTATCGAACCCGAGAAACGCGAGCCATTCAAGTTCGACCGTGAATATGTCGTTGTTCTGAAAGACAAGCACCCTCATTCCGGGGCGCGTATTCTGCGCAACCTAAAGATGATGCCGGACTACTACAACCGTAACCAACGCACGCTCGGAGACTTCATCTCCGACGTTTCGGAAAACGGATTGGGAGAAACTCTCTCTGAACGTGGAGACTGGGGCAGCATGCGCATGATGCCAACAGATATTGAAGACGTTCAGGGCTTCGTCGGCCTCATCAATGGTAAATCACCGGAACAAAACTGGACCGGACTATTTGAGCCAAACGAACGTGTGCGCCTGCGCTTCATCAATGCATCGGCCATGACTTACTTCGACGTCCGCATTCCGGGACTTGAAATGACTGTTGTCCAGGCCGACGGCAACAATGTTCAACCGGTCAAGGTTGATGAATTCCGCATTTCGGTTGCAGAAACATACGACGTGATTGTTCAGCCGACAGCTGAAAAGCCGTATGCAATCATGGCCGAATCAATGGGACGCTCGGGTTATGCATTCGGATCGTTGTCGCCGCAAGAAGGGCTGAAAGCTGAAATGCCAGCCAGACGCATGGACGCTCCGTTGTTGACAATGGCTGATATGGGGATGGATCACGGGAACATGCCCGGGATGGACCATTCCTCAATGAGCAGTGGTAACGAGAACAGCATGGCTGGAATGGACCATTCGAATATGGCCGGGATGGATCACTCTCAGATGGCGATGTCCAAAGATGATCCTTTCTATGCCGCTGGCAGTGGTTTGACACCAAAAGCAGCGAATGGCGGCAAGTTCTTGTCTTATGCCGACTTGAAAGCACAGAAGCCCTTGTATCCGGAGCGGCCGGCAACGCGTGAAATTGAACTGCGTCTTACGGGAAACATGGAGCGCTATACTTGGTCGATCAATGGCGTCAAATACGAAGATGCAGAACCTATCCGCTTGAAATATGGCGAACGGGTACGGTTCAAGTTCGTCAATGAGACCATGATGTCACACCCGATGCATTTGCACGGGATGTGGTCAATCCTCGATACCGGTAACGGTAAATGGGATCCGGTAAAGCACACCATCAATATCAATCCAGGCATGACTGTTTATTCGGAAACCGAAGTTGATGAACCAGGGCAATGGGCGTTCCATTGTCATTTGAGCTATCACATGGCTTCTGGAATGTTCCGCAAAGTGATTGTTGAGGGCGGTCCAGCCGTCGCAGCACTTGAGAATGGAGTTCAATAACAATGAAAACCCTAACACTGGCCGCGATTGGTGGTGGTGTTCTTGCCACGATCCTGTCCTTCTCGTTCACTGCCAAAGCAGACAATCACATCTTCTATGGCATTCAAATGGAGCAGTTTGAATACCGATCAGGTGATGAAGACGAAAATCTCTTTGTTTGGGATGGTGACGCATTTGTCGGAACCGATGAGTTGAAGCTGCGCTGGCAAGGCGAAGGCGAGCGTGATCTCAAAAACGACCTTTACGAAAACTTCGAGAACAGGCTGGTCCTGCAAACACCAATCAGTGACTTCTTTGATGCCAAGGCCGGTATTCGTCTGGATACGCCAAGCACAACAGATCGTTGGTATGGAACGGTTGGTATCATGGGGCTTGCTCCTCAATGGTTTGAAGTCGACGCTGACCTGTTTGTCAGCGAAACCGGAGACGGTAGTGCGCGACTTGATGTTGAGTACGAAGGCTTGTTGACCAATCGTTTAATCCTCACGCCTTCGCTTGAGCTGAATGCAGCATTCTCTGAGGATCGCGAAATAGAGGTCGGGCGCGGGTTTTCAAGGGCAGAAATCGGACTGCGGCTTAGCTATGATCTAATCGACCGAGCCGTTGCACCGTACATTGGGGTTGCCTATGAGCGGAAACTCGGCAAAACCGCAGACTTTGCAAAAGACGACGGCGAGGATTACGAAGCAACTTACCTCGTGACCGGTCTCCGCCTTCTTTTCTAAGCTTCATCTGACAGGGAGGACTTTCCTCCCTGTCTGTTTTGCCGAACCTTCTCAAGGAACCTAACTACAATGATGGAAATCGTCCACGATATGGGGCATCGCTTGACGCACTACATATCAAGCGATGCACACTGGTGGGTTCATCTTGTATTCCATTTGGTGGTGTTTGGGGTGCCGGTTGCGCTAATTATTATTCTCAGCGCGACGGGATACAGGGCTTTAAGACGCCGCAGATCTGTTCTTGCGCAACAGGCTCAAAAGCCCTCGGCAAAGAGCGGAACAGCGCTCCTGCAGTACATATTCAGAGCTTCATGGAAGCGGCAGATAAAACTGGGGCTACTGGCGACGGCCTCTTTGCCGGCTCTTTACATGAGCCTCGAGCTTCCGAAGTTGATCATCAACAACGCCATTGAGTCAGGACATTTTCCAGTTACCTATTTAGGAATGGAGTTCTCTCAAACGATGGCTTTACTTACTCTCTGTCTGCTTTTTTTATTGGCGATTGGCGTGCATGGCTGGCTGAAATATCAGGTTAATTTGCAATCCGGTGCGCTGGCAGAACACATGTCACGCCGCCTGCGGCTCGATATCTCAAAATTCAGCTTTCGAAAGCCGTCCCCCAGAGGCGGGGAATTAATTCCGGTTATTGTTCAGGAGGTAGAGCCCGTAGCTGGGTATGCATCGGAGTCCATTGTATTACCTTTGTTACAAGGTGGCACGTTCCTGACTATTCTGGCTTTCATGCTCGTGCAAGATTTGGTCTTGGGCATCGCCGCAACAGCACTGTTGCCGCTTCAGATTTTTGTCATTCCCAGATTTCAAAAGAAAATTAATGCTTTGTCTCGAACGCGGCTGAAAGAAGTCAGGGTTCTCGGGGAGAAGATCGGGAATATCTCAAACGACCACCAGCCAAGTGCTCGGGATATTTACGGGTCGTACAAACGACTTCACGATCTTCGTCTTTCTATCCACAAAAACAAGTTCGCCATGAAGTCTTTAAACAACTTTATATCTCAGATGACGCCATTCTTCTTTTACACAATAGGGGGGTATCTGGTGATAAAGGGCGACCTCACGCTCGGAGCACTAATCGCAGTATTAACTGCATACAAAGACATGGGCGCTCCGCTCAAAGAGCTCTTTCGTTACTATCAGGCGCAAGCCGATGCTCATGTCAGATACTCCGAAATCAAACCTTACATCTCCAAGGAAATCGAGATTACGGACAATCAGTTTGCAGATGTAACGGTTCTATCTGAAGCAGGGTAAAAAAAACGTCCCCTTAATTGAGGTAGGTCAACGTAACTCGATATTTAAGGGCATAAGTGTTACGTTACTGCCCAAAGGAAGTTTGATCAATGAATGCACAGCAAGCACTAATACGCGCCGTACTGATCCTGCTCGTCGGGATTAGCGCTATAATGCTTGCTCCCCATATTGCAGTCGCGTCGACTGGATCTTTTCCTGCGCATTCTGCAGAACTCAATGGTTTTGACGTTGAACACCAGCATGACCTGGCTTCGTGCTGCCCTCAGGTTTCTTGTCACTCCACATCAGCGGTCCTTACCGAGATTATCCTACCGGTTTCCGAGTTTTCCCATGTACAGAACGGGATAGAAGAAGTGTCCCTTCAGCCGGTATCTCGGTCATGGATTTTCCAGCCTCCCATATCCTGATCCTCCCGAACAAATAGCGAATAACTGTTCTGGGTTCTGCACCTGCCGATGGCATGCGTACAGATCGAGCCTTGGTGTTCTGCACCATGCTGCTTTCAGACGGAACAGTCATACCTAAAGGTATTTATGGGATGGCGAAGAGAAATGGAAAATATTCTCAGTTGGTTGCTTTGGGGAGCCTTCATCATATTGATGATGCGCTTTGGTTGCGGTGCTCACATGTTTGGGCACAAAAAGCACACCCACAATAAGAAACAAGCGGACGGTCAGGCTGAGGCAATCCGATGGGAGCACCCTCAGTCCGCCGTTGACCCGGTTTGTCATAAAACTGTCGATCCGCGCATCGCCAAAACAGCCATTTATGGCGGTGAAGTATTCTACTTCTGTTCAGACACCTGTCGTTCGAAATTTGAAGTGTCGCCAGATACCTATGTCGATGGCAGCGCAATTAGCCGACAAACTCACGTATCGCCAAGCTAGTTCAGCGAAATCAATAGGCGGCAGCAACAGGACCAGGGTTGACTAGTTCACTTGGTCTCACGTGTCTTCGAATATTTGATACATACGCATAAAACAAAGGCCCGAAGAAAATGAAAAAACAAATCAATTGGCCAAAGTATTTGGTTATCGGTTTTTTCGCAGTAGGGATCATCGCCATGACCCTGAATTCGTTTCTGCCCGGGAAAGATGACATCAAAGATCTTGAACTGACCGATAGCGGAATTGCGCTCCCCAGTTTCAGCAAGGAAGCCATGGTAGGAAAGCAGCTTTTCGATATGAACTGTGTTGCTTGTCACGGAGGCAATGCAACAGGCACAGAGCAAGGCCCGCCGCTGATGCACAGAATCTACAATCCGGGACATCATTCAGATCGCGCATTCTATCTAGCTGTTCAAAACGGGGCAAAACAACATCACTGGCCCTTTGGCGATATGCCAGCCCAGCCTCAGGTCAGTTCGGAACAGGTAGCACGGATCATTCGTTATATACGCGAGCTGCAAGAAGCAAACGGCATCGCGTACCAAAAACACCAAATGTGAGGCAGGAATGGATCATCAGGCAGAATACAAGAAAAACAGTATCTCGCTCCTTGGCGCCATATCCATGGGCACCGGTGTTATGATCGGAGCAGGAATTTTTGCTTTGACCGGACAAATTGCCGAACTTGCAGGAAAGTGGTTCCCGTTGTCGTTCCTGTTTGGCGCACTTGTCACTGCTTTTAGTGCTTATACCTACATCAAGATGTCCAATGCTTTCCCGTCTGCAGGCGGGATCGGAATGATCCTCCAAAAAGCATACGGGCCGGGAGCCATAGCAGGCGGCGCAGCATTGCTGATGGCCTTTTCGATGGTCATCAACGAGAGTTTGGTCGCAAGAACATTTGGAACCTATGTTTTGCGGGCGTTTGACCTGACAGAGCTTGAAGTTCTTATACCGGTATTGGGTGTTTGCCTGATAATTTTTGCATATGCTGTTAACAGAGCTGGCAACAAATCGGTTGGCCTGTTTTCAATGGTCATGGCCGCGTTGAAGATCGGCGGCATTGCATTGTTTGCAATTGCAGCGCTGTGGGCTGGTGGATACTCGTTCGAGCCGTCATCACCCGACGGCGCGAGCTTTCCATTGGCCGGTTTTGTCGCATCAATTGCTCTTTCAATTCTGGCCTTCAAAGGGTTCACAACGATCACAAACAGTGGTGCTGAAATCGTGAGCCCTCATAAGAATGTGGGTCGTGCGATTACGTTCTCAATCCTGATTTGCGTTGTCGTATATATTCTCGTGGCGCTTGCTGTTGGTTCAAGCCTTGACTTGGACGAACTGATACAAGCCAAAGACTATGCCCTTGCCGAAGCAGCAGCGCCTGCATTGGGGCCCATTGGATTTTATCTGACTGTGCTGCTCGCAGTCGTTGCGACGGCGTCCGGTTTGCTAGCAAGCGTGTTTGCGGTCTCAAGGATGCTCGCGATGCTGACTGACATGGAGATGATCCCGCATAGTCATTTTGGAATGTCGGGTTCAATCAAAGACCACACGCTTGTCTATACGGTTGTCGTAGCAGCGCTATTGACGATCTTTTTTGATTTAAGCCGGATCGCTTCACTTGGCGTGTTTTTCTACCTGGTCATGGATGTGCTCATCCACTGGGGATGCTTTAAGTACCTACGACAAGAAATAGGAGCACGCGGCTTTGTAATGATTACAGCAATTGTCTTTGACATCATCGTGCTGCTCGTTTTCGCCGGCATGAAATTGCAAAGCGACCCATCCATAGTTCTCATTGCAACTTTGATGATCGTTGCTGTGTTCATTTTTGAACGTTGGTTCCTGTCAAACTGGATAAACCAATCGGCCAAGGCGCACAGTCACGATCACTCAGAACATTGATTATCCGCAGTGACATTGCAGCATAACAGCAGGAAGCAGACCATGTCTGATCATCATCATAAGAAGCACCAGCATAATCACAAAATGTCTGATCAATCAGGACACGCGACGGATCCTGTTTGCGGTATGTCGGTCACAGTGGATGCCGATACACCACGCTCGAGGTACGGCAGTGAGACATATTATTTCTGTTCGCAGAAATGTAAGGGCAAGTTCGATAGCTCTCCTGAGAGCGTATTGTCCACTGAGGAAGAGGCATCTGCTGCAAACAGCGCTTCGTCATCGACTTCGGGTCGCTACACCTGCCCGATGCATCCAGAGATCATACGATCCGAACCTGGTTCCTGTCCGATCTGCGGAATGGCACTGGAACCGATGGATACACCAACAGAAAATGACGCACCAAACCCCGAGATTCAGGATTTCAAAAAGAGATTCTGGTTAGGCGCAGCTCTTACGGTGCCGCTGATTGTTCTAACGATGGGGCCCTTTGTTGGTTTGGGTTTCATCCGGGAAATGATTGGAGAACGCGTTACTCTTTGGGTTGAGTTGGTTCTCGGAACGCCTGTTGTCCTGTGGTCCGGCTTCCCATTCATGGTTCGTGGATGGCATTCTGTGGTGAACCGTTCTCTCAACATGTTCACATTGATCGGGATGGGTGTTAGCGCAGCTTATATATTTAGCGTCGTCGCAGTGATTTCTCCTGACATTTTTCCTGATGGATTCAGAGATGCACAGGGACATGTCGGTGTGTATTTCGAAGCTGCAGCTGTCATCGTTGTCCTTGTGCTTCTTGGCCAACTGTTGGAATTGGGGGCACGGGAACGAACCGGTTCGGCAATCAAGGCGTTATTGGGTCTTGCTGCAAAAACAGCCCGCATTATTGAAGATGATGGTTCTGAACGAGAAGTTCCTCTTGAAGATGTGACCGTCGGAATGAGCTTGAGGGTTCGTCCAGGTGACAAGATACCTGTCGATGGCGTTGTCGTTGAAGGACGGTCGTCAGTTGATGAATCCATGATTTCGGGTGAACCCGTTCCAATTGAGAAGAATCCAGATGATGATGTCACCGGAGCAACAATCAACGGGAATGGCAGCCTGATCATCCAAGCCAAACGGGTTGGCAAAGATACTGTCTTGAGCCAAATCGTTGATATGGTCTCCCATGCTCAGCGAAGCAAAGCGCCAATCCAAAAGGTTGCAGACACGGTTGCAGGCAAGTTTGTGCCTGCTGTTATCCTGGTTGCTTTGATCGCCTTCGTCGCTTGGGCCATCTGGGGACCAGATCCGTCACTGTCATACGGGCTTGTCGCAGCAGTCGCTGTTCTGATCATTGCGTGTCCTTGCGCTCTTGGTTTGGCAACACCAATGTCAATCATGACCGCTACCGGTCGTGGTGCGCAAATTGGTGTGCTCATTAAAAATGCAGAGGCCCTGGAGCGATTTGCGAAGGTCGATGTGCTCATCGTCGATAAAACCGGGACTTTGACAGAGGGTAAACCAAAACTTGCAGGTGTAATCGCTCAATCAGACTATCAGGAGGAGGAAGTTCTTTCTGCCGCTGCGGCGCTCGAAAAAGGATCCGAACATCCATTGGCTGACGCCATTGTTAGTGCTGCTCAGGAGCGCGGCTTGTCCCTTGATAAGGCAGAGGACTTTGAAGCTGTAACCGGTCAGGGCGTCACCGGAAAGGTGGATGGCAAGTCGGTTGCCCTAGGTAATAGTAAACTCCTTCAGACTCTCAATATCGATCATTCTACTGTTGATAAAACAGCAAATGATCGGCGAGATATGGGGGAGACGGTAATGCATGTCGTTATTGATGGAAGAATTGCCGGGCTCATTTCCGTAGCCGATCCGATCAAGGACACGACATTGGAGGCTTTAAAGGCGCTCAAGAAGCAAGGCTTCAGAATCGTCATGGCAACCGGTGACAACCAACGAACAGCAAAATCCGTTGGCAATAAACTTTCCATTGACGAGATTCGGGCCGATGTCTCCCCAGAAGACAAAGCCAATTTAATTATGGAACTCAAGGCTGAAGGCCATCAGGTAGCCATGGCAGGTGACGGCGTCAACGACGCCCCTGCTCTTGCTCAGGCTGATGTCGGAATTGCGATGGGTACGGGCGCTGATGTTGCAATTGAAAGTGCTGGTTTCACCCTCGTCAAAGGTGACTTGAGCGGGATTGTTAGAGCCCGAGAACTCTCGGAAGCAACGATGCGCAATATCCGGCAAAACCTCTTCTTTGCGATGGTCTATAACGCAGCCGGTGTGCCTGTTGCTGCGGGTCTGCTCTATCCGTTCTTTGGCATTCTCATCTCACCAATGTTTGCCGCTGCAGCCATGAGCTTATCCTCGGTATCAGTCATTGCGAATGCACTGAGGTTACGTCGAGCAAGTTACTAGCATCCCAATATTGACTGATTGGGCGAGGGGTGAACCAGACAAGGCTGACTTTAATACAGGACAGTTCACCCCTCGCCCATTTTAAATGACATACCAACCAGCACTCAGAACTTTAAATCTCTTCTGATCCGTTCCCAAAATTCATCTGTCGACTTTTTACACTTGGTAGCCAGAAATCTATTTTCATCGAATTAGTGTTGATGCACTTATCTTCTAACCACCTATATAATTTGACTGAACAGTTTTTGTGTGAACAAAAATAATAATATATTTGTATTTACTCTTTTAAATCAAAGCTCTGAATAATAACAAACTATATTAAATGTAATATAAATAATGACGGATGCACGATTGCACGAAGCCCTGAAGCAAAGGCGTTGGGGATCAAGATGGGGCAACCTCTGTTCCAGATCCGCGACCTGGTACGTCGGCATAACGTGATCGTCAAATCCAGCAACTATGCACTTTATGGGGATATCAGCCGACGGGTGATGACGCTCATAGCAAACGAGGTACCGGACAGCGCAATCTATTCAATAGACGAAATTTTCATCGACCTGGACAATACGCCCATCGATCATGATCTATGGGCACGGGATCTGAAGGCGAAGATCCTGCGCGAAACCGGGATACCTGTCGGGATTGGCATCTCGACCACAAAAACACTTGCGAAGCTCGCGAACCGCCTGGCAAAGAAATCCCCCAAGGCAAAAGGCGTGGTTGTCCTCGATGATCAGAAATGGATAGACCTCGCCCTGGAGCGAACTGAGGCAGGTGACATTTGGGGTGTTGGGCGAAAGTTCGCCCTCAAGCTTGCCTCCATTGGCGTTACTACAGCCCGTCAACTTCGCGATATGCCTGATACAACCGCCCGGAAAATGATGACGGTCGGCGGCCTGAAAACCGTGCGCGAACTTCGCGGCATTCGATGCATTAACCTCGATGACAGCCCACCACAGCGTGAAACCGTGTGCGTGTCGAGATCCTTCGGAAAAGAGATTGACGACAGGGAAATGTTAAAAGAAGCGCTGATTACGTTCGCTGGCAGGGCATGCTCAAAGTTGCGCCGGCTTAACCTTGTCGCGTGTCGGTGTCAGCTCTTTATTTTGAGCAACAGATTCAAGATGGATCGACAGCAGTTCTCGCGGGGTTGCGAGCTGACAATGACGCCTGCAACGAATGACACAAGGATCGCGAGCAACCTGGTTGGCCAGAACATCAATCGGATTTGGCGCAACGATCTTGCCGTGAAAAAAGCCGGCATATTGATGCTGGATTTGTGTCGGCCGGAAGATGCGCCCAGAGATCTTTTTACAGGACACTGCCAACTGGACAACCCACTGATGAAAGCAATTGATCAGCTTGAAGGGAGATTTGGTAAGGACGCTGTGACGGTTGGCAGAGTGTCCAGGTCAAAGGTCCCGGACTGGTTCATGACATCCACCAATCGGTCGCCGTGCTATACGACGAGATGGCAAGACATTCCAATAGTTTGGTAAGGACACAAGTGTTCAACCAAGAGCCCCGCTAACCTGTGTCAATCAACGTTGATTTTCACAAATGTTGGCACCATTTTGCAAATTTCAATTGCAAAATCAATGAATGTAAGTACGTCTCTCTGTGAATCGACAAGACAGCTGAAATCTCTAACGCAATAATCGTATACAGCCACTGCATTAGATAGATCGACACCGATACTAGATATCCCTAGAACAATATTTTATGGTTATCTTTGGTGGCCGCCATCGAAGGGTATCATCTCAAGAGTATTCGTGGTTTCCATTTATCATTCGCAAAACATTGTTTGCGAAACGATCAGCTTCAGCATCCTGATCTGAAGCAGCTAAGTCATATCTCAACAAAACCATCTCTTTACCTGACGCTGTAGTACCAAGGTACCGTGATGTATCAATACCATCAGCAGGACAAACAAACCCACCTAGCGTCACTGGCATAGCATCCATAAAAGACAGCACTTCATAGCGATCTGTCTCCTTGGGTTCCGGTTTGTATTTCGCATCAAGAACAGCAACTATGTTGTCATCTTGACAAATAATCATATCAGGGTGAACGGAATAACCGCCTCCATCTATGAAAAATGGGCTAGACGAGTTGTTGCCGTCCCTAACGCGATACCCATGTGGAGCAAGGCGCACCGCCAACTCCCTACGCAGGAACGCTTCGAAAACTTGCGAGACATCTATGATCAATGATTCTAATCTAACAAACCCATCAAAGCTTAACTCCGGTAGCGCACTTTGAAGGATTAGGTATGCCGACCAGAGAGGGTCCCTGTAGTGTGAAAAGCGAGAAGACAGTGACTGGATCTTCTTTGAGAGCTGCCTAACTAAATCGCTCCGACTAGCCTCCCAATCGGAAATATGCCACATGCCGTGATACAGATCTCGCGCTTCGCGTAGCATCGGGTTCCGATGATCATTCTCAACAAACCAATCAATGACTTGTTTCAACGCAACCTTAAGAGCGATGTTCTGGACTGTAGAAGGAGTCAAAACACTTTGCTCGAACTCATGCCTGTACCTAATACCCTTTGAAGCATGTTTGCGAACCGTGTCAGATGCAATAAGTCGCCCCCTCCAGGGTGTTTTGAATCTTGGAGCCAAGTACTCCTTCATATAACCTTTGCGGGCGATTAGCCTAACACCTGCGATCAACGATCGAGCGTAAATAAGCTCAGCGTTATTTGTTGTCACAAAGCGGGGCATATAGCCTCGCACAAACCCAGAGATTGCTGATGGAATTACACCTGAATGAACCAGCATGTATGAAAGATTCGAGATTGTTGCTCTAGGGACTATTCTAACAGCGATGCCGGGGGTCAGTGGAATAGTTCCTACAAAGCGCGTTGCTCTCAGCACAACCTGACCGCCACGCATTGTAGCCGTCAAGTAACCCTTTGTCGTAATCCTCTCATCTAACTGGAGTTCCCCATCTTGCAGCAGAGAGCTAACACGGACGGATAGTTCCTCAAACTCCCTACATTCGATGATATTAGGCATGATCCGCCACGCCCTCAAGGCGACGAACAAGAGCATGGAAGCTTGCGGCGAGGTCATCCATTGCACCGTCGTTCAACTCTATGGCATGAACTGCAGCGGGTCGGAGTCGATACTCCCAGACGAGTTTCAAGTGATCCACATTCTTGATGTCGGAGAAAAATGAATGCCCAATACCGAAAGGAACTATCCGCTGTATTACGTCAAACCATTGGCCAATCTCGAAGACTTGATCTTGAGTAAAGCCGCCTCCTTCTTCTAGGAGGCTCTCAACAACCTCTCTAGATGGAGTTATTTCAATGTGATCGAAACGGCGGACAAAAGCAGCATCAACTTGAGCGACACTCCTGTCATATGGATTCATGGTCCCAATGATCACAAGATTTTCTGGAACCGAGAACTGCTTACCAGAGAAGGGTAATGTGAACTTCTCACCTCTATAGTTGCGCTCAATATAGGTAAGCAGTTCACCAAAAATTCTGGCTGGATCGCCGCGATTGATCTCATCAACGATCATCACCACGAGCCGTTTTGCTGGCGCAAGTTCTTTCGCACGCAGACAAGCAATGAGGAATATTTTGTCAACCACCTTAAAGCCTGACTGAGCTATCTCGTCAGGGCGATACCCCTCAACAAAATCTTCATAGCCATAAGACGGATGAAATTGCACCCGAAACATGTCGCGCTCCGAGTCAACAACAAGATGCTTCCCAATTCGCTTCGCGTAGTAAGATTTTCCAGTTCCAGGTACACCTGTTAAGATAATCCCAGAAGTCCCAAGCCCCAATAGCTTCTGCACTTGAAGTAAGATTGGGTCATCCAGATCCATTGCCAAGGAATCTGGAGCAACCACAGGAATTGCAGATGAGGACTTTACATCATTGACCAGAACCTGTTGGATCGCTGCATAATAGTCTTGATCCTCTGAAGCTTCGACGAAGATTTTATCAGGGTCCTCTGGATGAAATACGAACAGTTTCTCGTAATCCTCATCCCTCTGCGGGAACTCCGACCTGAATGCTGCTTCCAAATCACGAGCGTCAGCATCATCCGGAAATTCTCTATCACGGAAGAAGAGAGCGGCAATATCAAGGATCGGTGCTCGTGCTACATTCGGTCCCTTTGTCAAAACCTTGTCACGAAAGATATCTGCGTAGTCGTCAGCAAGAATCCATTCTTCACCATTATCGGTTATGCGCCTAGAAGCGGCATTCCACTTTCCAGCAAAAGTATTCTTCCTTATTGTCGCTGAATTGCTATGAGGAAACCCCGCTTCAGCTCGACGCAAGGTGACTGGATTGAAGTAAGGTTTGGCTTCATTTTCATCCACCAAACGAAAATACTTGTTCCAAAAATCAAACTCGTGCGGTGTCTCGTTCATTAGCGTGGCAGTACCGGGCAAGTTGCCGGCCCCACGTTCAATCAATGCAAGCATTGGGAATAGGTGAGTAGCCCCTTGACTTTTTGCTTTGCCACGCCAATTCGCCATATTGTTTAGGGCAGATGCAACCCTGTCAGCTCTGATTTTCTTTGTCATCAGGCAGCACGACTATGTTCGTTGCTCACTTGAGAAAGCATTTTTACAATTTCCGCTCCAATTGCCTTGGCCAGAAGAGGCGGGACGGCATTGCCAATCTGCCGGGGAAAGCTAGCGCCCACGAACTGATAGCGATCAGGAAAGCTCATAAACCTCGCAGCTTCTCGGTGAGAAATAGCTCGATCCTCCCATGGGTGTAAGAAGGGGCCAGATGCAACATTCCTGTAGTTACATGTAATGGTGTAAGATGGTTTAGTCGGACTCAGACGATGATAAAGAGTCGTGCAGTCTCTACGTAGCGCACCGCTCGATATAGTCCGCATTTTTTTGAAGCGCGCAGGCAGCACATCCACTGGCGCCGCCCTAAGCCCTTCGCCCTGACCAATATGGTTAGCTAGAGACTGGGCCTGTGCTGAAAGCGGTCTTCCAACGTGCAGCGTTACATTGTCTGGCGCGTCAGTTCTGCAATAAACTTGGTAGGGATTTTGCGGACGGCAAATATAGGGGCGCTCTTCTCGATTGTAATCGTTCCCCATCAGCGGAAGATCGCCGATTGCCTCTTCGACTGTAACGTACGGCTTCAGTTTGGGTTCTCCTCCCGAACTATGGCTACGCGCAGGGAATGAAAGCTTGATATCATCGACTCGCGTACCAATAAAGAGTATCCGATGTCGCATCTGCGGAACCCCATAGTCGGCAGCTAACACTTGTGCAAAATCTGTACGATATCCAATCTCCTCAAAAGCCTCTTCAATCTGTCGCCGGAAAGCTCCCTTCTCGTAGGAGAGCATCCCTCGGACGTTCTCCATTAGGAACATCTTAGGCTGCACCTCGTCAACAAGCCGGACAAAATGCTTAAAGAGAAAATTTCGCGGGTCGTCCTGCATCCGTTTGCCATGAGTACTAAAGCCTTGGCAGCTAGGCCCCCCTGCTATCAGATCAATTTCTCGAACACCTGCTAATTCCATAAGTTGTTCGCCGGTTACCTTTTCGACATCCCCTTCAATCACCGGCACACTAGGATGATTCAAGCGATAGGTCGCTACTGCGTGCTTATCGAAATCAACACCAGCTACAGGCCTAATGCCAGCCTGACGCAGTCCTTCACTGAGACCACCTGCGCCACAAAACAAATCTATCACCGTCGGTGATGATCGAACTTGCATGCTCGTCTCCCTAGTTTTTCCCCTAACTCTGCCATCACTACCACAGTGAGTCGCCGAGAACAATATGTGAACATATGATTGTAGTGAATGAATTCAGTAGACATTTCGTTAAGATGCGGGAAATCCTAGCCTAGACACTTGTTATCAAGCTTCTAGGTGCACCAGCAAAATAACCAACTAAGAATTCGTAGAGGCTGGAGTTATATTTTTCCAAGCTATAAGCTTTTTGCTACTTCCGCGATAGCCCAACGAATAAAGTTGTTCTTGGATCGACCTGATATTTCAGCCGCCCTTTCAAGAACCTCCCATTCCGCCTGATTGAATGGAAGGCTGATCGCCTTATAATCCCGTTTCTTGCCTGGCGCTTTTGGCGGCCTCCCCATTCGCCCGGGCTTGGCCACTTCATCCACCCGGCTTGCAAAGTCTTCAATCTTCGCGGGATCAACATTTGGGATTTCAGTATTTTTCGGCTCGCGACGTTTTACCATCAGAACATCCTTTGTATGAGAGCATGTATCTCGGAAGCCGCTTTGGGATTGTCCATCTCGACGACACTACGTCCCTCCGGAAGAGCATCCCGATAAACCTTGCGCTCACAGATGACCTCGGAAAGCAACTTGATCTCAGGAAAGTCTGCCAAATATTCGCGAGCCTCTTCGCGCTCGCGAATGACTGGATTGGTCGGCACCATCGTCATAAGACCATGGACCTCAAGCCCCGGATTGAAATCACGTGCCTCGACAATGATTTTCTGCAGTTCGCCCAACGTATCCAGATCCGCATTCGAGGGCTTGAAAGGTACGATCAGCTTATGAGCTGCTGTCATACCCGTGCGAAGCTCCCGACTATCTTTGCCAGGGGCATCAACAATCACATACTCGTATCGATTGTTCAGATCGATCAGAGTGTCGCGGATATTGTCGTATTTCTGAACGCAGTGGACTTTGGGAAGATCGGGATTTTCGTCCCGGTCCATCACCCATTTTGCAGCAGTGCTTAGTGGGTCGGCGTCAACCAACACAACATCATTTCCCTGCTTTGCGAGTGCGGCACAAACATTTACCGCTGTCGTCGATTTTCCACATCCGCCCTTGCGGCTTCCAAACAAGACAATCACAGCATTACTCCCGCATTAAATCAATACATAATCAGTATTGTATATGTGTTTTTTAGGTACCGGATCGACGATTGATGGTGAGAACTGTGCGAGCCGGTTTGACTGGTTCTGGTTTTGATACTGGCGAACTTAATCGGCCATCTAGCTGAGGGTTTGCATTCTTGCGCCGCATCTTTTTGAAGCGACCCAACGCGATCTTCCGGGCGTGCTCACGATTATTTTCCGACACGGGATCATCGACAGATCCGTCCAGTCGATATCGATGACTGTCATCAAGCCCCAAAGCCATCTGGTATCCAGTCGCGCCGGTATATCTCTGCAGAGCATGCTTCAGCTCATCAGGTGTCGTTCCTGCTTTCATCAGATCGCCAAGGATAGCGCGCACACCAAGCTGAAACGGCTTGATCTGGTCTGATAGATTTGCTGGCAGAATTGCAATCTCCTCGCGCAACAAGGATTGCAGCTCTTGTGCGGCCCTTAGCTCAAAAGCCCTCGCAATGATCTTTCGATCAGCAGACCAGATTGAACCCTGGGATTTCTTGTGCTTGGTCACTTTGACCTCCATTCGAACCCGCATTGAAACAGCATTAAACCAACATTTATATGGTATCACTTAATTATTTAAATAGTATTTATTCAGTACCATTAATATACTGAATTATCAGATCAATGCAAGAACTAATTCAATACTAAATAAGTGTTTTTTTTGATAGTTTCGACAGTGAAATATAGTGCCGTTCATTCAAGCGAACTGCACCATCCTCCGCGCTCACCGCCATCATAGGGACGTGCATGCCCTTCCCGGATAAGGAGCTCATGAAGCCAGATATTGCCAACAGCGACCCAAGCGACTACACGGCCACCATAACGACCCCATTCAGGGTTGCAGAATTGAACCGGGGTATTTGTCTGGACAGCTTGATCCAGTAAAGCCCGAACCCGATCACGCGCAGCTGCTGCTGCCGATTTCTCCGCATCACATGCGCCCCGGATCTCCGGAGCATCAAGGCCAGCTACCCGGACAGACATTCTTGATATCGGATCTGGTAAGCCTGGCATTTGGATGAAGATCGTATCACCATCATAGGCGAGGCTGCCTTTGCTTTCGCGCAGCGGCCATTGATAGCAATTGAAATCGCTGGCATCGGCGCGGACGCCACCACAAACCGAAACCAGAAAAAGACCAAATAGGTACTTTTTCAATGCTATTTTAGTTGTAATTTGGTGTTTATGGTATACGGATTTAATGGTTGATGGGGCACCTTCACCCCATCAATCTGATACCACCCTCAGATGGTTGATAGATCGACTCCGTAGTTGAGTTCCTCTGCGAAGTCCGGCAGTCCGTAACCGATGGT
>Ga0208315_1000804_pt1 | contig 19057 bp, 21 predicted proteins | sample MalvireepMed_215_FD_184239 | JGI IMG/M metagenome (GOLD analysis project Ga0208315, IMG submission 184239) | Marine viral communities from the Global Malaspina Expedition - Malaspina viral metaG DeepMed_215 (SPAdes) (version 2) | ecosystem: Environmental > Aquatic > Marine > Oceanic | place... | reverse complement strand
GAGACCCGTCTCGGCATCATCCCGGCCACCATCGGGCCCTATGTGCTGGCGCGGATGGGCGAGGGGCGCGCGCGGCGGGTCTTCATGTCGGCGCGTCTGTTCGATGCGGCGGAGGCTGTCGATCTGGGGCTGTTGGCCCGCGCCGTTCCGGCGGATGAACTTGACGCGGCAGTCGAGGCCGAGGTCGTGCCTTACCTCTCCTGCGCGCCGGGGGCGGTGGCGGCGGCCAAGAAGCTGGCGCAGGACTTGGGTGGAATCGCCACGCCCGAGGCGGTGGAAATGTCCATCGACGCGCTCGCGGCACGTTGGGAAACCGATGAGGCCGCTGAAGGAATCAGTGCCTTCTTCGACAAGCGCAAAGCCGCTTGGGTGGTCTAGCTCAAGGCTTTGGCGAAATGGCTCTATTGGGGGCCCGTGGGCGGCATTAACCGGGCTTGGCCCGTTGACCCTACCCACGGGCAGAGTTAAACCCGTTCCAAGTTTGTCTGCGCGGGCTTTTGGCCTTTGCCTCATGCCGCGCACCGCGAAAGGAGCATCCCCTTGGACGACATGCTGCGGGAATACCTGCCCATCCTCGTTTTTCTGGCCGTGGCGATTGGCCTTGGCCTCGTGCTGATCCTCGCCGCCGTGGTTGTGGCCGTGCGCAATCCTGACCCGGAAAAGGTCTCGGCCTATGAATGTGGGTTCAACGCTTTTGACGACGCGCGGATGAAGTTTGACGTGCGTTTCTATCTGGTGTCGATCCTCTTCATCATCTTCGATCTCGAAATCGCCTTCCTCTTCCCTTGGGCCGTGGCCTTCAAAGAGGTGAGCATGGTGGGCTTTTGGTCGATGATGGTGTTCTTGGGCGTGCTGACGGCTGGCTTCGCCTATGAATGGAAGAAGGGAGCGCTGGAATGGCAGTAAATGATGACGCGCTGGTCACCCCGGTGATGGGCGATGGCCACCAAAGCCCGCGGGTGAAATCCGGTGCTTCTGCGCCAGCGGCCTACGGTCAATACGGTGCGGGGCTTGACCCGGAATTTGCGACCCAGAGCCTGAATGCCGAGTTGCAGGACAAGGGTTTCCTGCTGACCTCGACCGAAGACATCATCAACTGGGCGCGCACCGGTTCACTGCACTGGATGACCTTTGGTCTGGCCTGCTGCGCGGTTGAGATGATGCACAGCTCCATGCCGCGCTACGACCTTGAGCGTTTCGGCACCGCGCCGCGCGCCTCTCCGCGCCAATCGGACCTGATGATCGTCGCGGGGACGCTGACCAACAAGATGGCCCCGGCGCTGCGCAAGGTCTACGACCAGATGCCAGAGCCGCGCTATGTGATCTCAATGGGGTCCTGCGCCAATGGCGGCGGGTACTACCACTACAGCTACTCGGTCGTGCGCGGCTGTGACCGGATCGTGCCGGTTGACGTCTATGTGCCCGGCTGCCCGCCAACGGCGGAGGCGCTGCTTTATGGTATCCTCCAGTTGCAGCGTAAAATCCGCCGCACCGGGACGATTGTGCGCTAAGACAAGGGCCTGCGCCGGATCGGGGCAGGCAAAAGGACGATGCGCCACAGGCGCAGGACAGTGAGATGGCGTTGATCGGCGCGTGGAAGGAAGATTTGCGATGAGCGAACAACTGCAGGAACTTGGGGCCTATATCGAAGCCAAGCGGCCCGATTGTGTGCTGGGATGGGATGTCACCAAGGGTGAGTTGAACATGTCCGTGGCGCTGGCGAATATCGCGGGCCTTGTTGAGTTCCTCAAGGGCGATCCGACCTGCCGTTTCTCGACCTTGGTCGATATCACGGCGGTGGACTATCCCGGCCGTGCGAAACGGTTCGACGTGGTCTACCACTTCCTGTCGATGTACCAAAACCACCGCATCCGCCTGCGCGCTACCGCGCGGGAAAAGGATATGGTGCCGTCGATCACCGGCGTGCACCCCAGTGCCGATTGGTTCGAGCGTGAAGTTTTCGACATGTTCGGCATTCTCTTTTCTGGCCACCCCGACCTGCGCCGCATCCTGACCGACTATGGCTTTCGCGGCCATCCGCTGCGCAAGGACTTCCCGACGACGGGCTATACCGAAGTGCGCTATGACGAAGCCGCCAAGCGCGTGGTCTATGAACCGGTGAGCCTTGTGCAGGAATACCGCCAGTTCGATTTCATGTCGCCTTGGGAAGGGGCCGATTACATCCTGCCCGGTGACGACAAATCTGCGCCTGATGGCCATGTGAGCAAGGACGCGAAGTAATGGGCGGGCTGGGCTGGCTGATCCTCTCGGCGCTGACGGCCATTCCGATGGTCAAGCTGCTGCCGTTCTTTGGCATCAATAAATACTGGGCCGCGGCCTGTCTGATCCCGCTGGGCACGATCGCCCTGCTGTGGTGGATGGGCATGAAGCTGCAAGAACTGGAGAAACGGTAATGGACGGCGACATTCGCACAAAAGCCTTTGACGACGGGTCGACCGACTTTGAGTCCGGCGAGCAGAAGATCCGCAACTTCAACATCAACTTCGGCCCGCAACACCCTGCCGCACACGGTGTTTTGCGTCTGGTGCTTGAGCTTGACGGCGAGGTTGTAGAACGGTGCGACCCGCATATCGGCCTGCTGCACCGTGGCACCGAAAAGCTGATGGAAAGCCGCACCTACCTGCAAAACCTGCCGTATTTCGACCGGCTTGATTACGTGGCACCGATGAACCAAGAGCACGCTTGGTGTCTGGCCATCGAAAAGCTGACCGGCACCGTGGTGCCGCGCCGTGCCTCGCTGATCCGGGTGCTGTTCTGCGAGATTGGCCGCATCCTGAACCACCTTTTGAACATCACTACGCAGGCGCTCGACGTGGGCGCGCTGACGCCGCCGCTCTGGGGTTTTGAAGAGCGTGAAAGCCTAATGATCTTTTACGAGCGGGCCTGTGGCGCGCGTTTGCACGCGGCCTACTTCCGCCCCGGTGGTGTCCACCAAGACCTGCCGCCGGCGCTGCTGGACGATATCGAAGCATGGTGCGCGCAATTCCTGACCAAATTCATGGTCGATATTGACGAGCTGCTGACCGAGAACCGGATCTTTAAACAGCGGAACGTCGACATCGGCATCGTCTCCGAGCAAGAAATTCTCGATTACGGTTTCAGCGGTGTCATGGTGCGCGGCTCGGGGCTGGCGTGGGATCTGCGGCGATCGCAACCCTATGAATGCTATGACGAATTCGACTTCCAAATCCCCGTGGGCAAGAACGGCGACTGCTTTGATCGTTACCTCTGCCGCATGGAAGAGATGCGCCAGTCCACCTACATCATCCAGCAGGCGATCGAAAAACTGCGCGCCCCCGAAGGGCAGGGCGATATCCTTGCCCGCGGCAAGATCACCCCGCCATCGCGCACCGCGATGAAGACCGACATGGAAAGCCTGATCCACCACTTCAAGCTTTACACCGAAGGTTTCCACGTGCCCGAGGGCGAAGTGTATTGCGCGGTCGAAGCGCCGAAGGGCGAGTTTGGCGTTTACCTTGTGGCCGATGGCTCCAACAAACCCTACCGTTCTAAGATCCGCGCGCCGGGCTTCTTGCACTTGCAGGCGATGGACCATGTGGCCAGCGGCCACCAGCTGGCCGATGTGGCCGCGATCATCGGCACCATGGACGTCGTCTTTGGAGAGATCGACCGGTGATCCAGGCCGCATCGCTCCATTTTGAAGAAATTTACGCCGGAGGCGCTTTTGGCCTCCGCCTGACCATAGGTTCGAACTAATGCTCCGCCGTCTACACCCTGACCAGCCCGACAGTTTTGCCTTCACGCCCGCCAACCAAGAATGGGCCGAAGCGCAGATCACCAAGTACCCCGAGGGCCGTCAGGCCAGCGCGATCATTCCACTGCTGTGGCGCGCGCAGGAGCAAGAGGGTTGGCTGACCCGCGCGGCGATTGAACATGTCTCCGAAATGCTGGGCATGGCCTATATCCGCGGGCTGGAAGTGGCGACATTCTACTTCATGTTTCAGCTGCAACCTGTTGGTTCCGTTGCACATATTCAGGTTTGCGGCACCACATCCTGCATGATCTGCGGGGCCGAGGATTTGGTCGCCGTCTGCAAAGAACGTATCGCCGCCAAACCGCATGAGTTGTCGGCGGATGGGCGTTTTTCGTGGGAAGAAGTCGAGTGCCTTGGCGCGTGCTCCAACGCGCCGATGGCCCAGATCGGAAAAGACTATTACGAAGACCTGACCACTGCGCGGCTCAATGAAATCCTTGATGAGTTGAGTGATGGGCGCGTGCCGGTACCCGGCCCGCAGAACGGGCGCTATGCGTCAGAGCCTTTGGGCGGGTTGACCAGCCTCACGGACCACGAAAGCGGGCGCACGCAATACAATGCCAGCGCGCAGGCTGCGGTGGACATCGGTGATACCGTCAAACGCATCGACGGCACCGAAGTGCCGCTGCTGACCCCGTGGCAAAACCAGCCCGAGGCGCCGCAGCCTGAGACGGTCGAAGAGGTCGAAGCCGAAGAGCCGCGTCCCGCCGAGGGCGAGGCCACCGACAAAACCGGCGTGACCGAGCAAGAAGCCGAAGCCACGTCAAAGAGCAAACCACGCTCCAAACGCGACCCCAAGGGCGAGAGTGCCGATGCGGCAAAGGCCGAAACCAGCGCCCCCGCGACGCCCGGCCAAAAGCCCGCTCAGTTGGACGCCCCCCGCGAGGGTGGTGCGGACGACCTGAAAAAGATCAAAGGCGTCGGCCCGAAGCTGGAGCAGATGCTGAACGGCATGGGCTTTTACCACTTTGACCAGATCGCCCAGTGGGGCCCAGAAGAGGTCGCTTGGGTCGATCAGAACCTCGAAGGGTTCAAAGGCCGCGTCAGCCGCGACAATTGGGTAGAGCAGGCCGCGGGCCTCGCCAAAGACTAAAGACGGAGATTTCACAACGGGCCAAGGACGGCACCATTACCACCCCGCAAAGCCATAAGCCGCATCGCCCGCATTAAGGGAGAGAAGGACAGTCATGACGGATATTTCGGAACGAGAGGCCTGCACCAAGCGCTGTTGGTGGCTGGGTGCCGGTGTCGGTTTGCTGGTGGCATTCCTATTGCTGGCCTTTGGCATTTGGGGGCTGTTGATGTCGATCGTGGCCGGTATGCTGGTGGCGCTGATCGTGGGCTATCTGGCGCTGACCCTGCTGTGCAAAGACGTCCCCGCCGCTGCCCCCCAAGACAGCACGCGCAGCGCGGCGGCTGCATCGGTCGCAGGGGCTTCGACGGCATCGGGAAGCGTTTCTTCCGCGGTGGGTTCAATCCCCGCAGGGGACGCCGGGATCGGGGCGGCGCGCAAGGCAAGCGCGCCGGTTGAACCCGCTGAAGAAACACCGCCTCAGGAGCCGACAGCGCCCGTGGCCGATACCGCTGCCGTTGAAGCCGCACTAGAACAGGTCATCGAGGCCGAAGAAGCGCCCGCTGTTGTGAAGACCCCGCAAGAGGTCGTCGAAGCGCCCACCGAACCTGCGAAGGCCGCGCCAGCGCCCGCGACCGATAGCCATTCTACCGATGGCAAACCCGCGCTGCTCGACGCGCCGCGTGCGGGCGGGGCAGATGACCTTAAGCGAATTGGCGGCATCGGGCCGAAGTTGGAACAGACCCTGAATGAACTGGGCATTTACCATTTCGATCAGATCGCAGCCCTTCAGGGGGATGAGATCGACTGGGTCGATTCCCGCCTGCGGTTCAAGGGCCGCATCCGGCGCGACGATTGGATCGGTCAAGCCAAAGCCTTTGCCAATGACGGCAAGGCGAAAGGTTGACGGGGTAAGAGAGAGACATGAGCGAAGCCGAAGACAGAGCGCTTGCCCGTAAGGGCCGCACCGCAGGGCTGGTCATTGCCGTGACCATGTGTTTGTGGCTGGCCATACAATGGGCGGGCCCGGCGCTTGGCCTGCCGGGGCGCTATGCGCTGCTCTTCGATTTTGCTGCACTGGCCGCGCTTTTCTGGGCGATGGTCGTGATATATCAAATGTGGCAGGCCCGCCGGGCCAGCCGTGAGAACCAAAGGTAGGCATCATGCTTCAGGACAAAGACCGCATTTTTACCAATATCTACGGCATGCATGACCGCACCCTAAATGGCGCGCAGTCGCGCGGCCATTGGGATGGCACTGCCGGAATCATCCAGAAAGGCCGCGATTGGATCGTGGACCAGATGAAAGCCTCTGGCCTGCGCGGCCGGGGCGGGGCGGGCTTCCCCACGGGTTTGAAATGGTCTTTCATGCCCAAGGAAAGCGATGGCCGCCCGTCCTATCTGGTGGTCAATGCCGACGAATCCGAGCCGGGCACCTGCAAAGACCGCGAGATCATGCGCCACGATCCGCATACGCTGATCGAAGGCTGCCTGATCGCGTCTTTCGCGATGAATGCCCATGCCTGCTATATCTATCTGCGCGGCGAATATATCCGCGAGCGAGAAGCGTTGCAGACTGCGATTGATGAAGCCTATGAGGCCGGTCTGGTGGGCAAGAACGCCTCCAAATCCGGCTGGGACTTCGATATCTATCTGCACCACGGTGCGGGTGCCTATATCTGCGGCGAAGAAACAGCACTTCTGGAAAGCCTCGAAGGCAAGAAGGGCATGCCGCGGATGAAGCCGCCGTTCCCGGCGGGCGCGGGTCTTTATGGCTGCCCGACGACCGTGAACAACGTCGAATCCATCGCCGTGGTGCCGACGATCCTGCGCCGTGGGCCGGAGTGGTTCGCGGGCTTTGGCCGCGCCAACAACGCGGGCACCAAGCTCTTTGCAATCTCGGGCCACGTCAATAACCCCTGCGTTGTTGAAGAGGCGATGAGCATCGGTTTTGAAGAGCTGATCGAAAAACATTGCGGTGGCATTCGCGGCGGTTGGGACAACCTCAAGGCCGTTATCCCCGGTGGCTCTTCGGTGCCGCTGATCCCCGGGAAAGACATGCGCGACGCGATTATGGATTTTGATTATCTGCGCGAACAGCGCTCCGGCCTCGGCACGGCAGCGGTGATCGTGATGGACAACTCGACCGACGTGATCAAAGCGATCTGGCGTCTGTCGAAGTTCTACAAACACGAAAGCTGCGGCCAGTGCACGCCCTGCCGCGAAGGCACCGGCTGGATGATGCGCGTGATGGACCGTCTGGTTTCCGGCGATGCGGAACCCGAAGAGATCGACATGCTGCTCGACGTAACCAAACAGGTCGAAGGCCACACGATCTGCGCGCTTGGCGATGCGGCGGCTTGGCCGATCCAAGGTCTGATCCGCCACTTCCGGGATGAGATCGAAGACCGGATCAAACACAAGCGCACGGGCCGTGTCAGCGCGGTCGCGGCAGAGTGAAACCCTGCGCGGCGGCGGGCCCGATGGCTTGACGCTTGGCGCAGGAGCGGCGATAGCGGGCGCGTGTCAGGCGCGCCCGTCCACAACAGGCGCGGGGGCGGTCGGCAAAGCCGGGCCCATGGCGCAGCGGAGTAGGTCTATGAAATATGCTTTGACGGTTTTGACGGTCAGCGCCCTGCTGGCAGGCTGTGCCAATGATGGTGAGCGTGTTGCCTTTGACGGGCAGTATTTCAGCACCAAACTGCGCAAGGTGGATGGCCAGCGCGACGTATTTCAGGTGACGGTCAAGGATGCTGGCAAATCCATCGACGGCGCCCGCGCAGCGGCGCGTTATGAAGCGGTGAAATACTGCGTCGGCAACTACGGCAGTTCAGACATCGACTGGACCTTTGGCCCCGATGCGCCGACAGGCACATTGCGGCTTGATGGCGGCGCGCTGACGTTTCAGGGGCGCTGCCCCCAGTGATCGCATCGGCGACATATCGCGGGGCTGCGGCCCAAAGGAGCGGTGATATTGAATATCATGGCCCCCAATCTCCATCTGTCAGACGGGCCGTTCCGGCCCGCTGCATGAAGGAGAATTGATATGCGCACCCTGATGATCGCCGTGATGGGCCTGAGCCTGACCGCCGCCACCGTGACACCGGCAGCCGCCAAACCGCCGCTGCGCGAAGTGGCCGCAATCGACGACGCGCTTTTGGACATGGGCGTTGCCGACATCATCCGGAAAAACTGCCCCGACATCAGCGCGCGGATGCTGCGCGCGGTCAAGATGGCATGGGACTTGAAGGGCAAGGCAGGCGATCTGGGCTACTCCGACGCCGAGATCGACGCCTATATTGATAGTGACGCTGAAAAAGCGCGCATGAGAGCGCGGGGCGCCGCGTTTTTCAAGGCCAAGGGGGTCGATACTTCGGACCCGCAAAGCTATTGTGCGCTTGGACGCGAAGAGATTCAAAAATCGAGCCGGATCGGTTCGTTACTGAAGGCAAAGTGAGCTTATGAGCGATATCCGCAAGATCATCATCGACGGTAAGGAAGTCGAAGTCGAAGGGGCGATGACGCTCATTCAGGCCTGTGAGCAGGTCGGCATCGAGGTGCCGCGCTTCTGTTACCACGAGCGTCTGTCGATCGCCGGTAACTGCCGGATGTGTCTTGTGGAAGTCGTCGGCGGGCCGCCCAAGCCCGCCGCCTCCTGCGCCATGCAGGTGCGCGACCTGCGCCCCGGTCCCGAGGGCCAGCCGCCGGTCGTGAAAACCAACTCGCCCATGGTCAAAAAGGCCCGCGAAGGGGTGATGGAGTTCCTGCTCATCAACCACCCGCTGGATTGCCCGATCTGCGATCAGGGCGGCGAATGCGATCTTCAGGATCAGGCGATGGCCTACGGCGTCGATTTCTCGCGCTACCGCGAGCCGAAGCGGGCGACCGAAGACCTCGATCTCGGCCCGCTCGTTGAGACTCACATGACCCGCTGCATTTCCTGCACCCGCTGCGTGCGCTTCACGACCGAGGTCGCGGGGCAGCATGTGATGGGCCAGACGGGCCGGGGCGAGGATGCAGAGATCACGACCTATCTCGGCTCACTGATCGACAGCAACCTGTCGGGCAATATCATCGACCTTTGCCCCGTCGGTGCGCTGGTCAGCAAACCCTACGCCTTTACTGCGCGTCCGTGGGAGTTGAGCAAGACCGAGAGCATTGATGTGATGGATGCGCTCGGCTCCAACATCCGCGTGGATACCAAGGGCCGCGAAGTCATGCGCTTTTTGCCGCGCAACCATGACGGCGTGAATGAAGAGTGGATTTCCGACAAGACGCGCTTTGTTTGGGACGGCCTGCGCCGCCAGCGTCTGGATACGCCTTATATCCGCGAGAATGGCAAGCTGCGCAAAGCCAGTTGGCCCGAGGCGCTGAATGCCGCAGCCGCTGCGATGAAAGGCAAGAAGCTTGCCGGTCTCGTCGGTGATCTGTCATCGGTCGAAGCCGCCTTTGCGCTGAAAGAACTGATCGAAGGGCAGGGCGGTGTCGTCGAATGCCGCACCGATGGGGCGAAGCTGCCTGCGGGAAATCGCTTCGGCTATGTCGGCAATGCGCGGATCGAAGATCTGGACGGCGCCAAGATGATCCAACTGATCGGCTGTAACCCAGCGGTTGAAGCGCCAGTGCTGAACGCGCGCATCCGCAAAGCGTGGAGCAATGGCGCAGAGGTTGGCCTGATCGGCGAAGCCGCTGATCTGACATACCCGCATCACCATCTGGGCAACGACCGCGCGACCCTCGACAAACTAATGGGCAGCGATTTCGACGAAGTGCTAGAGCAGCCTTCGGTGATCGTCGTCGGCCAAGGCGCGCTGCGCGAAGCCGATGGCGAAGCCGTGCTGGCGAAGGCGATGGAACTGGCCGAAAAGACGAAGAGCAAGCTGATGATCCTGCACACCGCCGCCGCGCGTGTGGGTGCGATGGATATTGGTGCCACAGCCGAAAACGGCATGGACGACGTGAACGCGGCAGAGGTGATCTATAACCTCGGCGCGGATGAAGTTGAAATCGGTGCTGGGCCCTTCGTGATCTATCAAGGCAGCCATGGCGATCGCGGCGCGCACCGTGCCGACATCATCCTGCCGGGTGCCGCCTATACCGAAGAACCGGGTCTGTTCGTCAACACCGAAGGCCGTCCGCAATTGGCGCAGCGTGCTGGGTTCGCGCCGGGACAGGCCAAAGAAAACTGGGCGATTCTCCGGGCGCTCTCGGCTGAGTTGGGCGCGCAGTTGGGCTATGATTCCATCGCGCAGCTGCGCCGCAAGCTGACCGAGGCCGTGCCGCATCTGGCGAATGTCGATGAGGTGCCGGAAAACGAATGGGCCGCGCTGCCTGCCGGTAAGCTGGGCGATGCCTCTTTCGCGCCGACGGTGCGCGACTTCTATCTCTCCAACCCGATCGCACGGGCCAGCCAGTTGATGGCGGAACTTTCGGCTCTGGCCGCCGCGCGCCGGGCCGAGCCGATGGCGGCGGAGTGAGAGCCATGATGCTGGCCCCCTTGATGCTGCTGGCCGCCTGCGAACCGCAGGTGCCGGTGGCCGAGGATTTCATCCCCGACTACAAGGGGGTGGAGACCCAGCTTCTGGATGGCGATTTGGTGCAGTTCAACGTGGCGATGACCAAGGCGTTATCGAACCAAGACGTGTCGGATTACGCCGAATGTGCTGCAGCGCAGTATACGTTGATCCGAGGCTACGGTTTTGCACGTCATGTGCGGACAAATGTCACCGAAGAGGGTGGCATATGGCGGGCAGATGCTGTTTACACAATCTCGCCGAGCCTGCCGAAAGGCTTGAAGACAATTGATGCCGAAGTGACCGCGTTTCAATGCGCGGAACGCGGCATTCCGACGGTGTGAGGACTTATGGCTGATTTCTTTTACAACACCGGGCTGGGCATTGCCCTGCTGACGGTTGGGCAGGTTTTGCTGCTGGTTGTACCGCTTTTGCTGGCGCTGGCCTTCCTCATGTATGCCGACCGCAAGATCTGGGCCGCCGTAATGATGCGCCGCGGCCCCAACGTCGTGGGCGTCTTTGGCCTGCTGCAGAGTTTTGCCGACTTTCTTAAATATATCGTTAAAGAAGTGGTGGTCCCGGCAGGCGCTGACAAGGGGGTCTTCTTCCTCGCGCCGATGATTTCCTTCGTCATGGCGATGATCGCTTGGGCGGTGATCCCGTTCAACGAAGGCTGGATCCTGTCGGACATCAACGTGGCGATCCTCTATGTCTTCGCCGTCTCCTCGCTTGAGGTTTACGGCGTGATCATGGGCGGTTGGGCGTCGAACTCGAAATATCCCTTCCTTGGTTCACTGCGTTCTGCCGCGCAGATGATTTCCTATGAGGTCTCGATTGGCCTGATCATCATCGGCGTGATCCTCTCGACCGGTTCGATGAACTTCACGTCCATCGTGGCAGCGCAGGATGGTGACTGGGGCCTGTTCAACTGGTACTTCCTCCCGCACTTCCCGATGCTGATCCTGTTCTTCATCTCGGCGCTGGCGGAAACCAACCGCCCGCCGTTCGATCTGCCGGAAGCGGAATCGGAACTGGTGGCGGGCTATCAGGTGGAATATTCCTCCACGCCCTTCCTGCTCTTTATGATCGGCGAATTGGTGGCCGTGGTGCTGATGTGCGCGCTGGTGTCGCTGATGTTCTTCGGCGGCTGGTTGTCTCCGGTGCCGTTCCTGCCCGATGGCTTCTTCTGGATGTTCATCAAGATGCTGATGGTCTTCTTCATGTTCGCCATGGTGAAGGCAATCACGCCGCGCTACCGCTATGACCAGCTGATGCGGCTGGGTTGGAAAGTCTTCCTGCCGTTCTCGCTGTTCTGGGTGGTCTTCGTGGCATTCGCTGCAAAATTCGATTGGTTCTGGGGCATCTACGCCCGCTGGACCGTAGGGGGCTGATATGGCGACGACTGACTACACCCGCGCCGCGAAATATTTCCTGCTGGCAGATTACGCCAAGGCGTTCATGCTGGGGATGCGCTATTTCTTTGCGCCGAAAACGACGCTGAACTACCCGCATGAAAAGGGACCTTTGTCGCCGCGTTTCCGGGGCGAACACGCGCTGCGCCGTTATCCAAACGGCGAAGAGCGCTGCATTGCGTGCAAACTCTGCGAAGCGATCTGTCCCGCACAGGCGATCACCATCGACGCCGAAGCACGCGAGGACGGCAGCCGCCGCACCACGCGCTATGACATCGACATGACCAAATGCATCTACTGCGGTTTCTGCCAAGAAGCCTGCCCGGTGGACGCGATTGTCGAAGGCCCGAACTTCGAATTCTCGACCGAGACCCGCGAAGAGCTGTATTACGACAAGGCCAAGCTTTTGGACAATGGCGAACGCTGGGAAGCCGAGATTGCCCGCAACCTTGAGATGGACGCACCTTACCGATGAGTGATCCCAAAAACCCTTTTGATGCGATGATGAAGCAGGCGCAGGAAATGGCGAAAGCCTTTCCAGCGATGGATGCTTTTTCGCCCAAAGGGTTTGAGGCGATGATGGGCACGATGCCGAAGGACATGATGGACTTCTGGTTCGGCGACACGGTCAACAAGGGCGGGCTGGACGCGCGGACGCGGCTGCTTCTGACCCTCGCGGGGCTGACCATGCAGGGCGCGCAGAATGATATGGCCCTTCGCCAAACCGTGCGCCACGCACGTGAGGCGGGAGCCACCAAACAACATATCGTCGAGACGATCAGCCAGATGTCGGTCTTCGCCGGGCTGCCGGCGATGACCCGGGCGCTGGAACTGGCGCAGTCGGTTCTTGACGAAGAAAAAGATACCAAGAAGGAAGACGGCGCATGACGGTCTTTTCATTTTACCTCTTCGCGATCAGCGTCATCACCGGCGGACTGTTCACGGTGATCAGCCGCAATCCGGTGCATTCGGTGCTTTGGCTGATCCTGTCCTTCCTCTCGGCGGCGGGGCTTTTCGTGCTGCTGGGGGCGGAGTTCGTGGCGATGCTGCTGGTCATCGTCTACGTCGGCGCGGTGGCGGTGCTGTTCCTCTTCGTCGTGATGATGCTCGACGTGGACTTCGCTGAGCTGAAGGCCGAGATGGCGCGCTATATGCCGCTGGCGCTGCTGATCGCTTTGGTGATTTTGATGCAGTTCGTCATGGCCTTTGGCGCATGGGAGCAGAGTGCAGCGGCCGAGAGCCTGCGGGCCAATGCGATCGATCCCGCGCGTTTCAATACCGAAGCGCTTGGTCTGCTGCTCTATGATCGTTACTTCCTGCTGTTCCAGTTGGCGGGTCTGATCCTGCTGGTGGCAATGATCGGGGCGATCGTGCTGACACTGCGGCATCGTAAGGACGTGAAACGCCAAGATGTGGTGGCGCAGATGATGCGCGACCCGGCCAAGGCGATGGAACTGCGCGACGTGAAGTCTGGGCAGGGCCTGTAAACACCGGAATTTTTTGAAAATTCCGTAGCCGTTTTCTTTGAATGAAAACGACTGAACCAAAGAGAAAAGGGACGTCGAAATGTCGAGAACAACAATCGTGGTACTGGTCGTGGTGTTGATCGTCGTGTTTTTCGGTGGCCGCAGCTTTATCGGCTAAAGCCTCGGCAATCCCGGTGGCAGCCGGGGCAAAGTGATACTAAAAGCCCCATCAAATGGGGCGCGACCAAAGCCCATCAAAGGGCGGGAACGTAAGGGACGACATGATCGGACTTGAGCATTACCTGACAGTGGCGGCGACGCTGTTTGTCATCGGCATCTTCGGGCTATTCCTGAACCGCAAGAACGTGATCATCCTGCTGATGAGCATCGAATTGATGCTGCTCGCGGTGAACATCAACCTCGTTGCCTTCTCCAGTTTCCTTGGTGATTTGACGGGGCAGGTGTTCACACTCTTCGTGCTCACCGTCGCTGCGGCGGAGGCTGCCATCGGCCTCGCCATTTTGGTCTGTTTCTTCCGCAACCGTGGCTCGATCGCGGTGGAAGATGTCAACGTGATGAAGGGCTGAGGCAATGGAAACTACAATCCTATTCGCCCCGCTTGTGGGTGCCATCCTCTGCGGTTTCGGCTGGAAGATTACTGGTGAGAAAGCCGCTCAGTGGATCGCCACCGGCTTGCTGTTCCTCTCGGCCTTCCTGTCTTGGGTGGTGTTCCTGACGCTGGACGGCCCGACCGATCAAATCCAGATCTTGCGCTTTATCGAGAGCGGCACGCTTAGCACCGATTGGGCGATCCGCATGGACCGTCTGACTGCGATCATGTTGATCGTGATCACCACGGTTTCGAGCCTCGTGCACCTCTATTCCTTCGGCTACATGGCGCATGATGAGAACTTCCGCGATAACGAGAGCTATCGCCCCCGGTTCTTTGCCTATCTGTCCTTCTTTACCTTCGCGATGTTGATGCTGGTGACAGCCGACAACCTCGTGCAGATGTTCTTTGGCTGGGAAGGCGTTGGTGTCGCGTCCTACCTGCTGATCGGTTTCTACTTCCGCAAGCCAAGCGCGAATGCCGCGGCGATGAAGGCCTTTATCGTGAACAGGGTAGGGGACTTTGCATTCCTGCTGGGCATCTTCGGCCTTTATATGCTGACGGATTCGATCCGCTTTGACGACATTTTCGCCGCCGCGCCCGACTTGGCCGAGCAGTCGGTAACATTCCTGTGGAACGACTGGAACGCTGCCAATCTCATTGCCTTCCTGCTGTTCGTGGGCGCGATGGGTAAATCGGCACAACTGTTCCTGCACACATGGCTGCCCGACGCGATGGAAGGCCCGACGCCAGTGTCGGCGCTGATCCACGCCGCGACCATGGTGACAGCGGGTGTCTTCCTTGTCTGCCGCATGTCGCCGGTGATGGAGTTTGCGCCCGAAGCCATGGCCTTTGTCACGGTGATCGGCGCGACGACCGCCTTTGTCGCGGCGACCATCGGCCTTGTGCAAACCGACATCAAACGTGTGATCGCCTATTCGACCATGTCCCAGCTCGGCTATATGTTCGTGGCAGCGGGCGTCGGCATGTATTCGGCGGCGATGTTCCACCTCTTCACCCACGCCTTCTTTAAGGCGATGCTGTTCTTGGGCGCGGGCTCGGTCATCCATGCGATGCACCACGAGCAGGACATGACCAACTACGGCGGTCTGCGCAAAAAGATCCCCTATACCTTTGCTGCCATGATGATCGGCACGCTGGCGATCACCGGGGTCGGCATTCCGCTAACGCATATCGGTTTCGCGGGCTTCCTGTCGAAAGACGCGATCATCGAAAGCGCCTGGGGTGGTGGCTCAATGTATGGCTTCTGGCTGCTGGTGATCGCCGCTGCGATGACAAGCTTCTACAGCTGGCGTCTGATCTTCCTCACATTCTTTGGCGAGCCACGTGGCAACAAACATACGCATGAACACGCGCATGAAAGCCCGATGGTCATGCTGATCCCGCTTGGTGTTTTGGCGCTCGGCTCGGTCTTTGCCGGGATGGTCTGGTATGGCAGCTTCTTTGGTCATGCCGATCAAGTCGGCAAATTCTACGGCATCCCGATGGCTGAAATGGCCGAAGGCGGCGACGCTCATGTCGAGGGGGCCGAGGATGACCACGGTGCCACTGGCCCGGTCGACGGTGATCATGGAGCCGACGCTTTGGTCGAAGGCCAGCAGGACGCGGGCGCGCATCACGAAGCCTTTGGCGGTGCACCGGGTGAGGGGGCGCTTTACTTTGCGCCCGACAACCACGTGCTGGATGACGCGCACGCCGCCCCGACTTGGGTTAAGGTCTCGCCGTTTATCGCGATGCTGGCCGGTCTGGTCATGGCCCTGTGGTTCTATATCTGGAGCCCGACCGTCCCGGGACGTTTGGCGGCAAACCAACGCCCGCTTTACCTGTTCCTGAAAAACAAATGGTACTTTGATGAGGTTTACGACGTGATTTTCGTGCGTCCCGCCAAAACGATCGGCCGGTTCCTGTGGAAACGCGGCGATGGCACTGTGATCGACGGCACGCTCAATGGCGTCGCCATGGGGATCATCCCCTTCTTCACTCGCCTCGCGGGTAAGGCACAGACGGGCTATATCTTCACCTATGCCTTCGCCATGGTGATCGGCATCGCCGTTCTGGTGACATGGATGACGATGAGCGGAGGAGCGAACTGATGGATACGCATCTGCTTTCAATCATCACATTCATTCCGGCATTCGCAGCACTGATCCTCGCGGTCTTTTTGCGGGGCGACGATGCCGCTGCCGGGCGCAACGCGAAATGGCTGGCCTTCATCACCACAACGGTCACCTTCCTGATCTCGCTTTTTGTGTTGTTCGAGTTCGACCCCGCCAACACCGACTTCCAATTCGTGGATGAGGCCGACTGGCTGCTGGGTCTAAAATACCGCCTCGGCGTTGACGGTATCTCGATCCTTTTCGTGATGCTCACGACCTTCATGATGCCGCTGGTCATCGCGGCAAGCTGGAACGTCGAGCACCGCGTCAAGGAATACATGATCGCCTTCCTGCTCTTGGAGACGCTGATGCTCGGCGTATTCATGGCGCTGGATCTGGTGCTCTTCTACCTCTTCTTCGAAGCGGGTCTGATCCCGATGTTCCTGATCATCGGCATCTGGGGCGGGAAAGAGCGTATCTACGCGAGCTTCAAGTTCTTCCTCTACACCTTCCTCGGCTCGGTGCTGATGCTGGTGGCGATGGTGGCGATGTTCACCGAAGCGGGCACAACCTGCATCGGTGGCTGTGAAATCAGCCTGCTCACGCATAACTTCGGGTCCGACAACTTCGAGCTTCTGGGCATTCAAGTTGTAGGCGGAATGCAGACACTGATGTTCCTCGCCTTCTTTGCCAGCTTCGCGGTCAAGATGCCGATGTGGCCAGTGCACACATGGCTGCCCGACGCACACGTTCAGGCCCCGACGGCGGGTTCTGTGGTGCTGGCGGCGATCCTGCTGAAAATGGGCGGCTACGGCTTCCTGCGCTTCAGCTTGCCGATGTTCCCCGTCGGGTCCGAGGTGATGACGCCGCTGATCCTGTGGATGTCGGCCATTGCCATCGTCTATACCTCGCTAGTGGCGCTGGTGCAGCAGGACATGAAAAAGCTGATCGCCTATTCCTCGGTCGCACACATGGGTTTCGTGACCATGGGCATCTTTGCGGCGAACCAGCAGGGGATTGATGGGGCGATTTTCCAGATGATCAGCCACGGCTTCATCTCTGGCGCGCTCTTCCTCAGCGTTGGCGTGATCTATGACCGGATGCACACCCGTGACATCGACGCCTATGGCGGTCTGGTGAACCGGATGCCGGCCTATGCACTGGTCTTTATGTTCTTCACCATGGCGAACGTGGGCCTGCCGGGCACATCCGGTTTCGTGGGGGAATTCCTGACGCTGATGGCGACCTTCCAAGTGAACACTTGGGTGGCGGCAGTGGCGACCACGGGCGTGATCTTCTCGGCGGCCTATGCGCTGTGGCTCTATCGCCGCGTTGTGATGGGCGACCTAATCAAGGAAAGCCTCAAGGCGATCACCGACATGACCGCGCGTGAGAAATGGATCATTGCGCCGCTGGTGGCGATGACCCTGATCTTGGGCGTCTATCCGGCGCTGGTGTTGGATATGATCGGGCCGTCGGTGGCTGCTCTCGTTGAAAATTACGACATGGCGCTGGAGGCGGCTGACACCGCTGTGCAGACCGCCGATGCCTCGCATTAAGAAGGACTTGGCGCATGATTTCCGCTGATCTGAACATCATTCTGCCCGAGATTGTGCTTGCGGGGTTTGCCCTGCTTGGCCTTCTTGGCGCGGTCTATACGTCGAAAGACAAGGCCGCCGGGGTGCTCGTCTGGGTGACCGCGGTGGTGATGGTGCTGCTGGCTGCTTGGGTGGCCATGTCCGGCGACGGCACCACCAACATCGCCTTCCATGGCATGTTCATCGACGATAGCTTTGCGCGCTTTGCCAAAGTGGCGATCCTGCTCTCGGCGGCGGCTGTCTTGGTCATGTCCGAAAGCTATATGAAACTGCGCGGTTTGCTGCGGTTTGAATATCCGATGCTGGTGGCCTTGGCTGTTGTCGGCATGATGATGATGGTCAGTGCAGGCGACCTGATGGCGCTCTACATGGGGTTGGAGCTGCAATCGCTAGCGCTCTATGTCGTGGCCTCGCTGCGCCGCGACTCGGTCAAATCCACAGAGGCGGGCCTCAAGTATTTCGTGCTCGGCGCGCTTAGCTCGGGCCTGCTGCTCTATGGTGCGTCGCTCGTTTATGGCTACGCCGGGACCACGCTTTTCGCGGGCATCATCACCACGGCGCAAACCGGCGGCACCTCGCTCGGGCTGCTCTTTGGTCTGGTCTTCCTGATTTCGGGCCTTGCCTTCAAAGTATCCGCCGTGCCGTTCCACATGTGGACACCGGACGTATACGAAGGTGCGCCCACCCCGATCGCTGCCTTCTTTGCCACAGCGCCAAAAGTCGCCGCCATGGGCCTTTTCGCACGGGTCATGCATGACGCCTTTGGCCAGATCGTCAGCGATTGGAGCCAGATCGTGGCGCTGCTGTCGGTCCTGTCGATGTTCTTTGGCTCAGTCGCCGCGATTGGTCAGACCAATATCAAACGTCTGATGGCCTTTTCGTCGATTGCCCATATGGGCTACGCTCTGATGGGTCTAGCGGCGGGCACGGCCTTCGGCGTGCAGGCGATGCTGGTCTATATGGCGATCTATGTGACGATGAACCTCGGGACCTTTGCGTTTATCCTGCTGATGCAGAAAGACGGCGCGCCGGTGACCGATATCTCCCTGCTGAACATGTATGCCAAAACCAATCCGGGCCGGGCGCTGGCGATGCTGGTGCTGCTGTTCAGCCTGGCGGGCGTGCCGCCGATGCTGGGCTTCTTTGGGAAGTTCTATGTGCTGCGCGCAGCCTATGATGCCAATATGGCATGGCTCGCTGTGGCGGGCGTGATCGCTAGTGTGATCGGTGCGTACTACTACCTGCGGATCGTCTTTTACATGTACTTCGGCGAAGAGCGCTCTGACACGCTGGATCATCAGAACGGCGGCGTGCTGACCGTGGTGTTGATGGCCTCAGCTGTGATCATGATCGTCGGCATCGCGAATATGTTCGGTGTCGAGGGCATGGCCGCCTCGGCTGCGGCGTCGCTGGTGAACTGAGCGGTGCGGCGGACGATCGCCCGGACCAGCGCATGAGCCACTGGCCGGAAGGC
>Ga0208315_1000802_pt1 | contig 19081 bp, 16 predicted proteins | sample MalvireepMed_215_FD_184239 | JGI IMG/M metagenome (GOLD analysis project Ga0208315, IMG submission 184239) | Marine viral communities from the Global Malaspina Expedition - Malaspina viral metaG DeepMed_215 (SPAdes) (version 2) | ecosystem: Environmental > Aquatic > Marine > Oceanic | place... | reverse complement strand
GCAGGAGACGGAGAATTTATGCTAAAGATTAGAAGAATTATTCCTGACTTTTTACAACAAACAGGAGATGCAATCGTGACTTTGAATTTAAGAGATTTTGCTAACCAGTCGTCTAGTGGTTCGTCGCTTGGACCTTTTACCTCGAGCACCAGTACAACGAAAATAGATACGCGCGCGAGGGGACGAGCGGCTTCGTTAAAGATTTCAAATTCCGGTACGGGAACGCACTGGAAACTGGGAACGTTTAAGTTAGATATACAACCGGATGGAAGAAGATAATGGCAAGAATTGTACAATCACTCACACAACCTGGAGATAAATACGATCAGCTTACCCAGCAAGCATTCGTTCGGGAAGTGGATAGTTTAATCCATAAACTCAACAGCACATTTCAACAGGACTTAAAAGACGAAGCTGAAGCAGAAGGTATATTTATCGCATAATGGCAAACGCATTCGTCAATAAAAAAGCAGATTTAACGAGTACCGATGCAACAACGTTGTACACTGTACCCAGTCAGACAACGGCTGTGATAAAATCTATACTCGTATCGGAAGATTCGAATAACGCAGATACCATTACGGTGACAATAACTGATACAGATGCCGCTGTTTTTAACCTTTTTGTGACGAAGGCAATATCCGCAAAAGGAACCTCAGAACTACTCAGTCAACCTTTAGTCGCTGAGGAAAGCGAAGTGATTAAGGTAACGGCTGCAACAGCCAACCGGCTGCATGTTGTTCTTTCGGCTTTAGAAATTAAGCCAAGAGAAGTAACATAGTCTTGCTTTACTTGTGAAAAACGAATAGACATATAAACTCAGGTGAAATTCCTGCCTTTTTAACACAACCAGAAACATTATTATGGCGATAACAAGAGCACAAATGCGCAGACAATTACGTAGAAACGGTGGCATTATGAATGCCGTTCCCAGACAAGGATATATTTCAGGAGGCATTGGCGGTGGAATAATTCAAGGAACCCCAATGGGAAGTAGAACTGGATATTTTAATCCTTTTAAAGCGGTTGGAAAAGCTGTAGGCAAAGTTTTAGATGTTGGAAAACAGATTGTAAAAAGTCCCGTCGGTAGAGCGGCACTAATAGGATTAGGTGGAGCAGGTCTTATGGGTATGGGACCACTATCTGGTCTTAGTGGAATTGGAGCTAGAATAGGTGGATCGGGTATTGGACAATTTTTTAGAGGAATGGGACCTAAGTTATTTGGAACTGCTGCAGGAACATCTGCAGGTCCTTTTTCTTATTTACAAAAAGGAGTTACTCCATTTACTCAAGGAATTTTAGGAAAATTAGGTTTAACAAAAGGCGGAGGCTCTATGATACCAACCGCTTTAGGAATGATTAGTAGTGCAAGTTTACTTGGCTATTTTGTACAGAAAGGTGCAACGGAAGAAGAAGCAAAGGAATTGGCACAAGACGTGTATCGAGGCAAAGGTTTAGGCATGGATCAAATTAGAGCCGATATGCAAAAATATCGATCGGGAGCTTTAAGTGCATCTCAAGCATATGACAAAGGTTATCATTTCTTAACACCACAAACTTACCTTGGAGCTCAAGGCGGAAGAGTAGGTTTATACGCGGGAACGCAAAAGAAAAAGAAGAAAAAAACAGAAAGCAAGGCACCCGGACCACATAAAAAAACAGATAAAGAAGTATTAAAAGAATTATATCCAACGCTATTTAGCGACACGACAACAAGCATTGAAGGATCACCTAAGAAAAAGAAATATACCAAAGGCAAAGCTCAAGGCGGAAGGATTGGGTATCAAGAAGGAGCTCAAATTGATCCTGGATCTGGTTCTGGTAGTGGTGAACCTAATTGGCCAGGAGGAGGTTTTATTTCTACACCTGATTTAGATATAGGAAAAAACAAACTTTATAAATCTCCAGAAGGTCATTATGAATTTTATGATCCAGATACAGGAGAATATACTTCGGTTGGTAGCGATTATGACCAGCTTAAGAATCTTTATCCGATAAAAGGAGGAAGCCTTGGATCACGAATAAGACCAGCTGTAAGTCAAGTAGCTCCAGAAAGTCCTTCTGGAGGACAAGCTCCAAGAGGACTTGGAGCAATAATAATGGAAGCAAGAAATCGTGCAGCAACTCCAGAAGCTCCTGCAAGTGTAAGCATGGGACAAACACTTAAACAAAATATTGCAGCAAATCAAGCCCAACAAATAAGAAATCAAGCTATTTTAGAAACCGGTAGACAAAGATTACCTACAAAGAGAGCTTTTAATGTCATGATGGATCCAAAAGGAAATGTAATGAAAGATCAATCAATGGCAGAGTATTTTAGAGACATAGGTTTTAATCCTGAAAGAGATTATCCAGTTAATAGTATGGCAGATTTAATGAGACCATTAGGCCCAAGTGAAGGTATTGGCGTAAGAAGTGACTATAACTGGCCAGGCGAGCCAGATTTACCAATAGGTACTGTGAGTCCAGCAGCAGTAACTCCAGCAGCAGTAACTCCAGCAGCAGTAACTCCAATAACTCCAATGCCAATAGGCTTAATGCCACCAATGTCTAACGAGTTTGCTACGGACCCAGGATATTTTGCTAATCCTAATGTATCTGCAGCAAATCCAGGTGGATACGCAAGTGAACAAGAAGCAATAGCTGATCTTGGATTACAAAGATATAATGAATTATACGCAAAAGGCGGAAGAATCGGAAGATTTGGTGGAGGCATCGGAGTCGGTATGCCAAGAATACCAACGGGAATGCCAAGAGTGAACGCCGGTGGAATTAGAGAATTAGATTATAGACAAGAAGGAGGCTACGTGCCAATGGGAGTTAAGGAAAAAGCAGATGACGTTCCAGCAATGTTATCTAAAAATGAATTCGTCATGACCGCAGACGCCGTCAAAGGCGCGGGCGGAGGAAGCGTTGAAAAAGGAGCCCAAAGAATGTATGATACCATGAAACGATTAGAAAATAGGATAGCCTAATGCCAGAAACAGTAACACGAACACTACCCGCACAATTTATTGAAGATATTGGACAAGACTATGCCAAACAACTTGCGGCGTTAACCCAATTACCCGTTTCAACGGCGGCGTTTGCACCACAAGTAGCGGCACAAGATCCCTATCAAGCGGCGGCTTATGCACAAGCTACGGATCCAACAGCGGGTCTGGGAGCGTACGCACCTTATTTAACGAAAGCAGGAGAAGCGGCAACAGCCGCAACCGCTTTAACAGGACCAATGACCTCGGCTCAACTTCAGCAGTACATGAGCCCGTATCAAACGGATGTTATCAGCGCGGCTCTGGGAGAATTCGATATTCAAGCACAAAAAGGTTTAACGGGCATCGGCACACAAGCCGTTGGCGCCGGAGCATTTGGTGGCGGACGTCATGGAATTGCCGAAGCTGAATACCAAACGCAAAGCGACAGGAACCGTGCCGCATTGCAAGCGAATTTATTACAACAGGGCTATCAGCAGGCGGCCTCTTTAAGACAACAGGATTTAGCAAATCAACTCGGCATCGGCCGATTTCAATCGACGCTGGGTGGTGGTGCACAGAATTTAGCACAACAACAAATTGCAGGACTCGGAACGTTAGGCGCAGGCCAACAAGCACAGTCTCAAGCAGTTCTGGATGCACAAAGACAAGCAACACAAACCGCGGCTTACGAACCGTATCAAAGACTTGGAACGTACGGTGCCGGTGTGTCCTCTTTAATTTCAGGATACCCAGCGCAATACGGCCAGGCATCCACGCCTTCAGCAAGTCCACTACAAACGGCACTTGGTATAGGCACAGGACTCGCGGGACTTTACGGTGGACTGACAGGCAAGAATCCATTCGCGCCTATCGGAAGTGCATTTAGGGGAATGTTTGGATAATGGCATACATCCTAAAAAGACCGATGTTCAGGAAAGGTGGTCTGTCTCAGGAGACGGGCATCATGTCTGGACTAGATCGAAGAGGCTATGCTCAAGGTAGTTATGCGCCTAGAGTGGGTTATGCTGATGGAAGTTGGTTAAATAAACTTAAAGGTTTATATTCCAGTATTGGAAGAGGAGCAGGAATCAGAGCTGCAACCTCGGGTGCGGTTAATCCATATGCATGGGGAGTACCTGTATCAGGTGGACAAACAGCAGCTAGTATGCGTTGGCCATGGTTAAGCGAAAAAGGACTCGTGGAAGCAGGTAAAAAAATAGCAGGCAAAGGTGCCGGTATTGCATCAGGATTCGCACAAAGATTTCCTAAATTTGGTGTACCAATTGCTGCGCCTATTTCAGCTTTAGCCCTTAAAGCTAGTATGATAAAACCAACGGAAGAAGAGAAAGAATACGGAATGACAGGTTGGAGAGGGGATATAGAAAAAGCCTTTGCAAGTGCTTTACCTGGAGGTGGTATGCAAGATCTACCTTTAGGATTAAGAAAAGCATTCGGTCTAAAGAAAAAACCTGAAGAACTTGAACCACCTATAACAAAATCAGATGCAGACTTTGAAACAACAGACGATATAGAATCAGATTTGATGAGAGCATATGAAGAACGTTTACCGGTTATAGAAAAAGCATTAGCGGGTAGACCAAGTACTAAATCACAGTGGCTAGCTCTAGCTAAATTTGGCGCTGGATTAGCAGCTGAACCCGGTGGTGACTTGATTGGTGCAATTGGTAGAGCCGCTAAAATACCATTAGATGATTTAGCAAAACTTCAAGAAAAAATGGAAGACAAGAAAACACAAGCTAAATTACTTGCTCTTCAAGGTGCATTAGATGTAACAAAACCTGGCGAGATTGCTAGAAAAGTTAAAGATGTTCAAAACTTATTAGATCTTAAAGGCCCTGAAGGTAAGAAAGCTGCCTTTGCTATCGTTGATAGATGGGTATCAGGTGATCGTGCATCTAGAGCTGCAGACACAAAAGCATATAGAGAAACAGCTAAAGAATTAAGAGTCAACGCAGCAGGTTTCTTAGAAAGTATGGAGGACCTTAAAGAAAAACATCCAAAATTAGTTTCTAAACTTGGAATAACAACTGAAAGATTACCTGACCTTGATGATTTAGAAGATGATGCTACACCAGGTGAATACTATATTAACAAAGAGGGTAACATTCTTAGATATGATCCAAATCGTGAGCCACCTCTTTTAGAACCTGGCGATAAGGGATTTGAAGGTAAGTGGAAGAAAAAAAAGTAGGGGGGTAAATCATGCCAGTAAGTCTTGAACAAGCCTACGGAGCTACTGCAGTAGCTAAAAAGAAAAAATCAGATGAAACAAATTTCTTTTCCGCAGCCGCGGCAGGAGTAGCGTCTGGTCTTATTAAAATTCCTGCAGGTTTTGTTTCCCTAGGAGCAGAACTCGTTGATCTTGGACTAGGTACAGAACTAGCATCTGATTTTGAAGACTGGTTCGATGATCTCAATCCTTTTGACGATGTAGCAGAAACAAGAACTATCGGTAAAATTACCGAAGCCTTAGCGATGATAGGTCCTGTCGCTGTTAAGGGGGCTTCTTTGGGTATACAAGCAGCTAACAAGTTGCGCGCCACAGCATTAGCGAGAAGAGCATTAGCTGCAAAGCAAGCAGGTAAAGCTGTAAAATTATCAAATTTTGGAAGAATTATTCATAAAGGAGAAGACCTATTAACGACTCCTTTAGCAGGTGGAGTTATTGGTAGTGGTATTGGAGAGGCTTTAGTTACAGACGAAGACATAGGAACTCTAGGGGATATGTTAAAAGGTACTTCTTTAGAACCTTTTGCTATCACGATGATGAATACCGAGGATAAAGAAGGAAGAGCCGATGCCTTTCGTAGACTAACCAACCGTTTAAAATTTGGAGCAGAAGGTGCCTTATTTAATTTAGGAATAGCAGGTGCCGCAAAGGGAGTTAAAAAATTAAGAACACCTTCAACCTATGGACTAGACAGATGGGCAGAAGGTGGCTTTATGGAGGAAATAGAAAGATATTTTCTTTATGGTTTAAAACCAGCAGGCCCTGGAACACAGGCTATGTTTGAATCCAAGCGTACAATGCTCGACGCAATTCAAGCTACTAAAATAGAAGCAAAAAACCAGGTTCATAAACTTAATAGAGCAACTGAAAAAATAGTTCCAACACTAGACTCTTCTTTAGATTTATCAAAAGAAGCTGTTTTAAAAGAAGTTCAAGACATTCTTCAACCCTTTCCCGGTAAAAAAATTGATACAATGCCTCTTGAAGAATTATCTAAATTGATTGAGCAAAAATCAGGGATTCAAAACATTGCCAGAGATAAATGGAAATATGAATATCCAGATTTAAAATTAAATAAACTTGGTGAAAGACAATATGAAAATTATAAAAAACTATCTTTTGATCCCGTCAATAAATTAGGAAGAGATAAAACTAAAGAAGAATTTTTAAACGATTTAATTGAAGCAAAACCTGAAAATTTAAAAAAATATACTGTTTCTTCTGTTGGTACAGATCCAACTAGAAGATTAATTACACCTGAAAAAACAATTGGAGAACGAGGACTAAGAGGTAAAAAAATAATTGGAGAACGAGGACTAAAAGGATTTTTTGACATCACTGATTATACAATAACTAAAGATGGTAAAGCTTATAAATTTCTGGAAAAAATAAGAAAAGAAAGTGGAACAGCAGCAGCGGATGAATTTGAAACTATCCTAAAAAATATGAGAGCAACGGTTGATAATTTAACAGGAAAAATCTCACAAAAGAATTTAAAAATAAATTTATCCAGAAAACTTCACGCTGAACTAGGAAATTATTTAACCGCGGACTATCTACAATTTAATCAACATGCCATTCCTTTTTTCAGGGTTAGTAGAAATACTGCTAAGTTAAAAGAAAAAGCCTTAACGTCTTACGTGGAGCAAGCAAAAAATGCTTATCGAGCACAAGAGCATGCTAGAACAGGAAAACCCCTTAGTTCAATAGAGGTTCCAGCACGATATGAACAACAAGCAGTGCTTGACGGTGAAGCAAAAATAGAACGAACTTTAAAAGCAAAAAACATTGATGAAATAGATCCAATCAATACAGATGTTATAGAAGAAACGACTGGAAAAGCTGTAGACAAGAAAACTGCAAGAATTGAATCCGATGCTATTACTGTACAGACATCTGTTATTAAAAGAAAAAAATTAGACGAGTGGCAAGAAATATTATTAGGAAGAATTAAAGATCCCAGACATACTTTTCTAAACAGTGTTAATAAAATGGCTACACTTAACTCCACAATAGATTACATGGATAATATTGTTAGAGCGGGAAGCAAAAAAGGTGGAATGGTAAGAAATGTTAATGGAGTTGATAAATTTTTCAATTCAATAGGTGAAGAAATCAACATTGGTGAGTTGACAAAAGACAATATAAGTAAAGGAAGAATAAAAGAAAAATTTTATAATAATGAAGGTGTTTATTATACGCCGGAACAAACACGAGCCATTGCACAACAGGAAACTGAAGAACTATTAAAAAGTGAATTTGATAGAGCGCAGTTTATTTTTGGTAAAGGCGACGCACCAGGTCAAACGGCAAGTGGGGCACAGGCTTTAGTTGATGCAGGTAAAGCTGCAAATCTAAACGAGGCAACAATTATGCTTAAAGACTCAAAACAATTTAAAAAGGTTAAATCAACGGGCGTTGACGGACTGTCTGCTTTAGATGGTAAATGGATCAAAGCTCCTATGTATGAAGCTTTATTTGATACAACGAATCAATGGTTAAATACAAGTAAAATGGGAATGTTATACAAATACGCAATTCTCGTTCCTAAAACCATATCTCAAATTTCTAAAACCGTTTTAAATGCTCTTACTCACGTGAGAAATTTCCTAAGTGCAGGTGCTTTTGTGTCAGCTAATGGTGCCATTATTCCAACAGGTGGAGACCTAAACGCAATACTTCCTAAAAGTTCAGGAGGACTAGGAGTATTTGGAAGAGCTGGAAGAATGAGTCTACAAAGATTAAAAGGTAAAATGGATCCGCATACAATGGATTGGACTCAAAGAGGAACAAGAGTTGGAGTAAGTGGTGGAACCCAAGTTCAAGTAGGGGAGTATGGAAGAACTAGACAAGATATTTTGAAAGAAATATATACTAGCCCCGCTCTCGCAGAATCAAAAACTAATAGAGCTCTTTTGGAAGTGAACGAACGTTTAAAAAAATGGTACAAAATAGGTGAGGATATGTACGTAGAAGAAGACAATTTTTGGAAAAACGCAAATTGGTTCTTGGAACGTAATCGATTTGAAACAACTTTTGAAAAGTTAGGTATTGATGCAACTAATTTTAAAGGCGCTTTAAACGGAACGGGTGTTTTAAGAAACGGAAAACGTGTTTCTAGAGATGTGCAAAATTTTTTAAACGACTCAGTTGAAAGATTTTATGACAAATCAACAAAAACATTTAATGGAAACTATGAATTATTTTTAGATGAAGTTGGAGGAAAAATAACTCGTAATAATGTTCCTAACTATGCTTATGTTGGAAGAACTGGACGAGCTTTGCGTTTATCCCCTTTTGGAAATTTCATTGCCTTTCCGTTAGAAATTATGAGGACAGGATCCAATATCATTGATCAGTCTATTAGAGAGATGACAAGTAAAATTCCAGAAATTGCAGCTCTAGGTAAAAAAAGATTTGCGAGTTTTGCGTTAACTGTAGGAGCCGTTCCACAAGTAACTCGAGAAGCATTTAAAGCAATGCACAACGTTAGCAATGAAGAAATGGACGCTTTACGAAGAGTGGTTCCCGAATGGTCTAAAAATTCAACCTTGATTCCAACAGGCCGAGATAAAAATGGTTATTTAAAATACGTAGATTTCAGTTATTCTAATGCTTACGATACTTTGATTAGACCTGTTCAGGCTGTGTGGAATGCCATCGCAGAAGGAAAAAATGATGCAATTTCTTTAAAAGCATCTTTAGGTTCTGGACTACAACAAGGTGCACGAGAAATACTAGAACCTTTTGCTTCGGAATCTATTTTTACAGAAGCCTTAATTGATTCTGTTATTAGAGACGGTAGAGGAAGAGATGGTAAAAAAGTATGGTCTGAGGCCGATGAACCATTTGTTAAAATAGCTAAAGGTATTGCTCATATAGGAGGAACAATGATTCCTATGGAATCAACTTTTCGACAACTTGGTAGATTAGAAAAAGCAGCTAGAGGAAAAACAGGAAAATTAGGAGAAGAGTTTAGCCTAAGAGATGAGCTTCCCGGATTGTGGGGCTTTAGATCCGTACAATCTAATCCGGAAAGATCGCTGATATATAGAACAACTGATTTTGCTTTTAATTTAAAAAAAGCAGAAAACTTATTTACTTCACCGTTATTGAAAGGTGGAAGGGTTTCTCCAGAGGATATCTTATCAAGATATCAATATTCAGAAGCTAGAAGATTTCATGAATTAAAACAAATGGCTAAAGATATTGAAGCGATGAGACACTTGGGAATGCCTGATTATAAAATCAAAAAAGAGTTAGAGAAAAGAAGAGGATTAAGTAAAGATGTTGCCCGAGATTTAATGCTGGGAACCTATACCCCTAAAAGACCAAGTAGTTTCTTCGTCGAAAGAATGAACGAAATTAATCGTGATCTCAATCAAAAAGAAGGAAGGAACGTACCTAATCCCTATTCAGTTGCATTGCCTTCAATCTTCAACATTATGGATAGAAATAGAAGAATTAATTTATTCGATGAAAATGTACAATTTGCTCAACTGGGTGCGGAAGGCATGGCCAAAGGCGGTCGTGTCGGTATGCAGGATGGTGGAGAACCTGGCGGGGAACCTGGCGGAGACAGAGACCTGGCAGCCGGAGTCTGGATCACGGAACCTGAACCCGTAAAACAATCTTTTGGTTATGACTTTGAAAAATACTACGCAAGTGGCATATGGATGCAAAAAATTAGAAAAGAAACAGCAGGTAGACCTAGTACTCAAGCAAAACACCTACCTCCAACTCCGCCCGTAAATCCAGAAGCCATGAAAGATCCCATGGTCAATACGAATTTAATGCAAACAGGCTTGACACAGACTGAGCAAGCTTTATTATCCAACGAAGAGAAGTCAATCAGATTAAGACAAAGAGGAATGTCAGCATAATGGCTATAACAGACGTTTTAAATTTAACCCCGCAATTAGTCGCGGAACAGAATCCCGAACTGCATCAAATGAGAAAGATAGCTTTCGGAGAAAACTATCTTCAAGATATTGCAGGAGACACAGGTACCGCACAATACTATTCAGGCTGGGGAAATGTTCCATCCTGGGCACAACAAGCCATGACGACCGATGAAGCTTACACGACACCCGCTGTAACAGGCACGACAACGAATATTGGTGTCGGAGGTGGACCGGACGCTGGAATTATGAGCGTTACTCCAACCGATACTATTTCTGGAATGCCGGGTAGTATGCCGACAGTACCAGCAGGCGGAATGGAAGGTGGCGTTTGGGGTCCAATGGATTATCTTCAACCTACCATACAAGATCCAATGGCAGGAGATGCAGCCGTTGCAGAAGCAATCGCAGCTCAAGATAGACAAGATGCTTTTAATCAACAATTTGCTTTTGAAGATGCAAAGACTCAAGCACTCAGTGGTATTGGACCAGATGTAATACTTCCAGAAAGAAGACCCGATGACCTTTTACCAGAAGGATTTGATCCTTTCTTTTCTTTAGAAGCTCCCGGCATAACACCTTTTACACCAGAAACAATATTACCAGAAGCAAGACCTGATATTTATACGGATCGTATTATGGATCCTAACCTTATGAGAATTGAACAGGAAAGAGCTGTACAGGATGCCTCGTATCCCATCGCAGGACTTTCTACAGATCAAAAACAATTATACAATCAACTAGATACATCAAATTTAATAGATCCCAACAATGTTGGCAAAGATAAATATGGCAAGAACATTATTACCGGTGCAGATACACTCGGTATACTTGGCAATACTTATGAAGAAGGTGTTAGAGAATACGTCGAAAAATACGGCGACAAAGAGTATACCACTCCTTTAGCACAACAAAAACAAAAAGATTACAACGCACTAGTTGATGCCTGGGATGAAAGAGACGCTGTAACCGGCATCTTACCTCCTAGTAGATTATCACCGGAAGAAATTGAAGAAACTATAGCACCTAAAACTTACGCAGAGAAAACCGAAGATATATATAGGAACATAGAAATAATAGAACCTAGACCCGGTATTACAATATACCATAATACAAAAACAGGAGTAACAGGAGATAATATTGAAGACGTTATAGAACAAACAATAACAGAACCTGCTGTAACTACTCCTATTGTACAAGATCCAGATACAGGAAGTGCTCAAATTGCTGAAAGAATAGCAGCAGAAAATAGAGCAGCAGCCCAAGCCGAAGCTCAGGCAGCAGCATCAAGAGCAGCCGCAGCGCAAGCTGTAAGCCGACATACAGATCCTGGCGCCGGAGGAGGCAGAGGCGATCAGCCATCAGGAAGCGTTTCAACAGGTGCAGGTAGAAATCCTTGGGGTAGAGCGAAAGGCGGACTCATCAGAAAACAATATGGTTCAGGAGGAATCGTCGATTTACTGTAATGGCCAAGGAACCCAACACAGTTAGCGAACACATCATCGCTTTATACGGACACATAAAGGGTTTAAAACGAGAAATATTTTCCATCAAGAAAAATCATCTAGAGCACATGCATAAAGATATTGATAAGCTGCATGGTAAAATGGACCGGTTTCTTTACTGGTTACTCGGTGGACTTGGAGCTATTGTTATCGCTTTAATAACAACATCATTATAATACAAAGGGGGCAGCATGGAAAAAATTAAAACATTTTTTAAGCGCAACATAAAACGTTACGAATTAATAATTTTACTTGTTATTCTTGTTGCAATTTACATAAAATAAACTATATTAGTCGTGGGTGCTTTGGAAAGGCCCACTTTATTAACTGTCTAACAAGGAGGTTAACATGACCAATAAAGCATTATCCATATTTAATCAATTAAGACCCGTATCGGTAGGATTCGACAGCATCTTCGATCATTTTGAAAAAATGTTTGATGACGATGATGGCTTTCGTTTTCCACTAATCAACTATCCACCTTACAATATTGTTAAGACTGGAACGTATACTTATGACATTGAAGTTGCGTTAGCAGGTTACAATAAAAAGGAGATATCTGTGGAGTATGCAGATGGTGTCTTAAATATTAAGTCTATCAAGGAAGAAAAATCGGAAGATAAAAAAGGAGTAATTCATAAAGGTATTGCAAAAAGATACTTCTCAAAATCTTTTACCATCGCTGACGATGTTAAAATCGAAGGTGCTGAGTTAAAAGATGGATTACTTAAAGTATCTTTAATGAAGATTGTTCCTGAAGGCAAAAAGCCAAAAACTATAACTGTAAAATAAGGATTTAAAAATTTTACCGCGCGTTGCGCGTATGTCCTACATTTTCGGGGATGTAATGTCCCCGGAAGTGCTTTTTTTATCTTTCATAAACCGTTCTTCGTGGAGTTTAATTTGAGCTTTACAGTCTTCGTAAGTGGTGTCTTTTTTTCTGCTGTTCTCATCACCACGAATGAATATTATATTCTGTATAGTATAAGGTCGTTCAGGATCAAGTCTGTCCACGCTTAAATTGCTGGATGTATTGCTTAGACGTGCACCTTTCGAGTTTGAATTATTGTCCTGGACAATCGTGGTAATGGGTAGATGATCTGGCTCCCAGGCACTGCGCATCCCCCACTCAGCCTTGTGCCTGTCAAATGCTTCTTTTAGTTCTTGAAGGTTAAAAAAACATTTATGTTTTAATTGTCCTGTCGTAGTGAACCGATAACTGATATTATGAAAGGTCCGTTTTAAAAAACCGTGTGTGGTTGAATGGTATTTTCTAGCCTGCTGTCGTGCTTTTTCCTTTGTTTCTGGATTGCTCATATGTTCTTTTCTTATCTTTATTGAACATTCTTTACACTTCTTTTCATAACCAAGTTTATAACCTCCGTTTGCATAAAAATCTTTATGGAGAATCTTTACTTCTCCGCATACTCTGCATTTCTTTTTCATATCCACGCTTTCAGTTCTTCGCCCATAATTTCAGTGGCGATGTTCACTTTCTTGCGGAGAGCCTTGACGATTTTTTCGTCAATCGTATCCTCCGCAAGAATATCAATGTAGGTCATGGGTTTTTCCTGACCAATACGATCAATTCGTGCTTCGGACTGCTTACGCTTTTCTAAATCATAACCATTGGAATAATAAATCATGGTGGAGGCACCTGTTAAGGTGATTCCATACCCACCGGTCTGTGGTGTTCCTACTAGGAATCTTACTTTACTTTCTGGATCCTGTATTTCTTTTATTGCTTTCTGTCGATCGTCGCTGGTTGTATCTCCATAGTAGGTCATCACAGATCCTGGGTATTCCTTTTCAATCTCTTTTACAATCGTGGCAATATCATGGCGCCAATGAGCCCAAATAATGGCTTTTCCTTCTACTTCTTCTAAAAGGTCCATGAGTTCGGTAATACGATTATTTTTAATTTCTTGCATAGAGCCATCATCCGCTTTGAAATGACCACAAGTAATTTGCTGCAGGCGCATCAGCTGAGTAATGACATTAACCGTTGTGACCATTTTACCATTCAACTCGGCAAGTGCCATAGATTTCATTTGCTGATAAACTTTGTTCTGTTCAGGAGTCAATTGAATCACTCGTTTCATAAAGGTCTTAGGTGGCAGATCCAGACAGTCATCTTTTAAAATTCGATAAGAGAAAGACTTTAATTTTTCAGACAATTCTGCAAGGTTCCGGTAGCCAACGACAATATTAACCGAACGGCCATTAAAATTCATGGTTTTCATAACGGCATATCGGGTACGAAACGTATAGTAGGACTGATGGTCCAGTAACCACGGATCAAGGAACTCGCATTGCTTATACAAGTCTAACGGAGATTTAGTGACCGGAGAACCCGTTAAAATTCTCCTGTATTTAGCTCCTGTACTTAATTTCACAATAGCTTTGGTTCTTTTAGCATCTGGATTTTTAATGGTAGTAGATTCATCAACAGCCATTAAAGTATTATGGCTCAGCAAAAATCTTTCTACAAAACTAACACCTTTCCTAGTGGATAATGCTTCAACATTCATAATCAAAATATGAAGATCAACTTCTGGCTTAAATAAAGTATCAAGTTTTAACTGTTGTTTTTGATTAATATTAGATTGCCACAGAACCATCTTTTTTTGGATATGATCCACCATATGAATGGGTATTTCAGAGTCAAACCAATTTTTATACACGCCTTTGGGAGCAATGATCAAGGCACCATTGATTTTGCCTCGATCATAAAGCATAGCAATATTGTCTAGTAAAACTTTCGATTTACCAGTTCCCATTTCCATGAAATAAGCAAAGACTTCTCTATTCCAGGACATTTCAAGCGCTTTTAACTGATGCGCATATGGCTTCGTTTTAAATTTATAATTCATTTTTACTTTCTATTGACATTGTATACATAATCTCCTATAACTTGTCAAGAAAGTTATGAGTGATTATACAGAAATAAAAAAAGATAAAGAACCTATGGTTTACGTTTTACAGGAACTGCCAGGAACAAGCACCGGTCGTCCCAAGTATAATATTATGGGTGCTTTAAAATATGGCAAACTAAAAGTTCTCTTGAAAGAAAATACACAAATTGTTCTAAGTCCAGGACCCATTGTGTTTGAATTAAGACGACTGTTAAAAGATTACAACTCTAACGATTATTTACTTTTGTCAGGCGACCCTGCGGTTATTGGGTTGGCATGTGCCATTGCATCTGATATAAATAGTGGCAGATTTAATTTATTAAAATGGGACAGACAAGAGAAAGTATATTATCCATTAGAAATAGATTTATATGAGAAAGGAAAAATAAATGAATAGAAAAGAAGACGTAAGATATAAAAAACTAGATACACCGAAAGTAACACACATGTTAAATTTAATGCAAATGGTGTATGGTGATAAACATATAAGAGGCACATATGATGAAGTATGTGTTGATGGCAAAGAAAAAAAAATAGCACCTTTGTTTTCTGCATTTACTGCATTTGTAATATCAAGTGCATTATGTATGAGAATGCCTGGACAAGAAAAAATTGTTGTTCCAAGTGAATTACCCAAAGAAGAAGTTTTGAAAAAAATAGATCAAATTCTACTTGCATTAGATGCAATGTTAGAACAACCTATAAGAGGGAATCTTGTAAGTTGTTTAGATAAATATATTACTAATGGAAAATTTGAAACTAAAGCAGTGAAAGACGAAGAAGCTGAAATGCTTTTTGGAAAGAGGCCGAACTAATGAATAACATAGACTTTGAAGAAGACCAAACGCATTCAATTAGTAAAACTGAAGACTTAAGTAAACTTTCTGAACAAGTTTTAAAATTAAAAGACTTGGAAGACGAAGTTAAAACGAAAGAAAAAAATTTAAAAGATTTAAAAAAAGACTTAGAAAAAATATCAGGAGATGTCATTCCAACAATGATGACGGAAATGAATATCTCCACATTAAAATTAGCAGACGGTTCCGCTGTAGAAGTGAAACCCGTCTACAGTGCTTCAATTCCTATCGCAAAAAAGGAAGAGGCATTTAAATGGCTTCGAGACAACGACCTGGGTGACTTAATTAAAAATGAAGTTACTGTTTCTTTTGGTCGTAACGAAGACAACAAGGCAGCAGATTATGCTGTACTTGCACAAGGTCAAGGATATCAGCCAATCCAGAAATTAAAGGTTGAACCCATGACACTTAAAGCATTAGTCAGGGAGCGTGTCGAATCTGGAAAAGACATGCCCTCTGATCTATTCAACGTGTTCGCAGGAAACCGAACCAAATTAACGAGGAAACAATAACAATGAACGAAGAAGCAAACGTCGTAAAGAAAGAGAAAGCTGGAGCCGTAGCTATTTCAAGTTTTGAAATAGATTCTGGTAAAGGTCTGGGTAATATGAGTCAGGACGACTTAGCATTACCTTTTTTAAAGATACTAGGACAGTTATCTCCTGAAGTAAATAAAAGGGATGGTAAATATGTTAAAGGTGCAGAACCTGGCATGATTTTCAATTCCGTTACAGGAGACCTGTACGATGGTGCAAAAGGCATTCAAGTAGTTCCATGTCATTACAAACTGGAATACATTGAATGGAGAGATCGAGGCGAAGGCTCCGGTGCTCCTGTTGCCATTCACTCATCAGCTAGTGATATCATGACAAAAACTACAAGAGACGCGTCTTTCAAAGATAGATTGCCTAATGGTAACTATATTGAAAGAACCGCTAGTCATTTTGTGATTGTCAATGGTCAAACTCCATCAACTGCTTTGATTGCTATGAAATCTACTCAATTAAAAATTAGTAGAAAATGGAATAGCATGATGGCAGGAATCAGGCTTAAAGGTAAGAACGGATTATTTACTCCGGCATCTTTTAGCCACATTTATCAATTAAAGACTATACAACAGTCTAATGATAAAGGTACATGGTTTGGTTGGGAAGTAAGCAAAATAGGTCCTGTACAGGACACTACTTTGTACCAACAAGCTAAAACTTTTACTGAAAACGTTTCCAAAGGAGACGTTAAAGTTAAGCACGGGGATACTGCCCAAAAGCAAACGAAGACTCATTTCTAAGTTTCGTTACGTGCGTATACGAAAGCTGGGCGGGGCGCGAGAGTTAACCGCCCAGCGTATAAAATGGAATTGATGATGGAAAAGAAATTTATAGAGATTTTTACAGGACTAAAAAGAAACTTTGGATTCGCTAGAATTGAAAAGGGATATACGGATCCTGAAACTGGAAAATTACAACTAAAACCAGGAGATTATGGCTGGTCTTCAAGACCTATTGAAGAAAAAGACTACTTAGAACATTTATCAGGTAAAAAATCAATTGGTGTTCAGCCTTGTGATGATGAAGGACGGGCAAAGTTTGGTGCTATTGATATTGATCATTATAAAAACTTCAGTCCTAAAAAATATTTAGACACAATAAAAGAACACAATATTCCTGTAATTCCCTGCAAGTCTAAAAGCGGAGGATTACATATTTATATCTTTTTAAAAGAACCAGTCAAAGCAACCATTATAAGAAATTTCTTAAGTACTCTATTATTTACTTTTGGTCTCAAGGCCAAAACAGAAATTTTTCCAAAACAAACAGAACTGGGTGAAGATGATAATGGTAAGCTTCAAAACGGACACTTCATTAATCTTCCTTATTATAAAAAAACAGAACGATGTGCTTTAAATTTTGATGGAACAGAATTTACCTTTGACCAATTTATAGAAGTTATTAATACAAATTTAAAATCGAGAGAGGAGCTAGAAAATTTTTCACTGGCTCATATAAAAACTGTATTACACGGAGGAGCAGAAGAATTTAATGAAGGTCCTCCTTGTTTACAAGCCATAACTCGGGCATGTCAAAATGGAGGAAAATTGAACGATGACAGAGATAGGTTTTTATATAATTATATGGTCTTTGCGAAAAAGAAATACTACGATAATTGGGAAGATAAAGTCAAACAAGCAGCAAGAGAATACTTTATCTACGATCAAAAATGGGACGATAATTATGTAGACTTTAAAATTAAGGGATGGAAAAAAGAAACAAAAGGACATCTATGTAATGAAGAACCGATCGTTAATTTTTGCATGAAGTCGGAATGTATAAAAAGAAAATTTGGTATTGCCTCCGATCGTAGAAAAGCTTTTCCTGCATTATCGGGCCTACAAAAAATAAATTACAGACCTGATCCAGAATATACCTTTAATGTTGCATGTCCTGACGGTGAAAAAGTTAAACAAGTCCATGCTAAATCCATAGAATATCTGACCGATCAAAGAAAAATAAGAAACATCATTGGTGTTGCTGCTAATTTTGTTCCTCCTATGCAAAAAGGAAATATTTACCAAGAAATAATAGATAATTTATTTAATTCTCAATTAGACGATATTGAACCACCTGAAGAAACAAGTCCAGAAGGACAATTATTTAATTATATGAAAGAATATATCAATGGACCAAAAGCAGAAACGAATGTTGCTTTTAAAAGTGGATCAACTTTATGGGAAGATGAGTATGCTTACTTTAAATTTGCACCTTTCTTCGATACCTTAAAAAATAAAGAATGGAAAATAAAAACTCAGCAAACAGCCCATATGATTAAAACGAATAAAAAAATATTAGGCGAGTTTGGTCCAAAACGATTCCCTAAGAAAAAAGAAGAAAAAGAATATAATGATCCTCTTCAAGTAATTAAAGTAAGAATTGATAAATTTAAAGAAGAAGAAATTAAAGACGAACCTATAGATATAAAAGGCACGGATAATCTTATATGATTAAAAAAATATTAGGACCACCCGGAACAGGAAAAACTTTTACTTTATTAAATTATGTAAAAGAGTATATCAAAAAAGGAACTCCACTCCATCGTATCGGTTATTTTGCTTTCACAAGAAAAGCAGCCTACAACGCAAGAGATACTTTTCTCGAGGATAATAATTTTAAAGATGTTTCATCTAATCTTACAAAATCAGACCTAAAATTTTTTCAAACTCTGCACTCTTTTTCTTTTCATACATTAGGCCTGAGTGAAGACTGTGTAATGCAACCAGAACATTATGAAGAAATAGGCAGACTAACAGGCGTGCGCGTAAAATATACAAAGTATGATGAAGAAGAAAACAACGGTTATTTAAACTGTGATTCTGAATATTTTTCACTAATCAATAAAGCCAGAGTTAAAGACATAAGCATAGGATCTGAGTTTAATACGAATAATTATTCACGAAAAATTGATTACATCACACTAAATCATATTAAAATTAATTTAAAGAACTACCAACAAAAAAATAATCTAATCGATTATACTGATATGATAAATCGATTCATTAAAGAGTCTAATAAATCACCTACCTTCGATGTTGTATTTATTGATGAAGCCCAAGACCTATCTCCTATTCAGTGGAAAATGTTTGATATTCTTAAAACAAAGTCCACGGATATTTTTTTAGCAGG
>Ga0208315_1000800_pt1 | contig 19103 bp, 26 predicted proteins | sample MalvireepMed_215_FD_184239 | JGI IMG/M metagenome (GOLD analysis project Ga0208315, IMG submission 184239) | Marine viral communities from the Global Malaspina Expedition - Malaspina viral metaG DeepMed_215 (SPAdes) (version 2) | ecosystem: Environmental > Aquatic > Marine > Oceanic | place... | reverse complement strand
GGAAAGTCCTTGAGTCGCTGGGGTATTACCCAACGTTTCTACAGGAACAAATCCAAACCCTTGGGTGTTGCTATTTGCCATAGTTTGTTACTCCTATGTTTACAGTTTTACCTGTAAACGGTTAAATTAAATCGATGATAGGGAATTGGTTGTTATCCCGAGAAAATTAACTTTTCTTTGTACCACCGAAGGTTACACGAGATTGCCTGTCAATATTGATAGGCATCCTCTTATCCTGCTCCTTCATAAGATCGTGTTCTATAGCTTCGTTTTGATCTGTATGACGTCCTGTCATATAGTCTGTACGTTGCTTCGCAATCTCTTCTGGAACCTTTGCAAGCAAAAGGCCACCGACCCCTACTACCCCCTTGTATCGACCTTCGTCGATGACTGGATAATCCGAAGCATTTTGAATTTCTTCAGAACGAACGAGTTCATAACCTTCCCGTATTCGTCCTTGGATATTTTTCGTATCCTGAAATCCTGCAACTTCAGCTCTGATCCATCTGTACCTAAATCCTTTAGGCGCAGGAGGTGCATCTAGAGATGATGGAGGAACCCACACTTTTGGTCTTTCAGATTTGGACCGTGTTTGGCTCGCACGAGGTTGTTTTGTATCTTCTTTTTTCATACGCTTATACTACTCCCTTCGTGTTTTTTAATTGTTTTGCGTACTCTTCGAGTGGCACTCCTAATTTTTTCGCAATAGCGACCTGTGAAGAAGTGAGTCTCACAGTTTTGCGACCAGGCTTCACGCTCCTTTTTGCAGAAGCGACCGTCTGAACGGGCTCGGTCGTATACTTATTATCACTCTTATCAAATTTATGCGGAAAGTCAACACGAATTCTTTTATCTACTTCAGCATAATATTCATCCGATTTAGGATCAAAACCTTCTTTATCCACTAAATCCTTATGAATTTCGAACGCAGTAAATGTCATGGCTCGATCTTGACCAAACCATGTGTTTCTTCCAGCCCAAGCATCAGCCTGTGGATCAGAAGCAGGAAGCTGAGAAGAAGGTTGTTGAGGTTCTCTGACATCAGCAGGTGTTGCTGGTGCTTCTTCCCGTACCTCTTTGCTTTGTTCTAATCTAGCATTGTCAAATGCTAAAGTAGCGATCTTTTTGTTGGCCTCTACTTGTGCTTTAGCGTCTCCAGATTCAATGGCACGCGCCAAATCTTTTTGGGCGGAATCCATTCCTTCCTTGACGCTCGACTCAAACCTTTTAATATAATCAGAATCTGCTCTAACAAAACGTTTTTCCAACGTCCTACGACTTTCATCAGCCGCTCTCGCATATTCCGTAGCCGCGTCCCGCTGTCTTTCAGCTTCACGCATCTTACGGGTTAATTTTGAAATACGAGACTGAACCCCCTTACTATATTCTTCAAGTTGTTCGTCATCTTTCTTTTGTTCTTTTTTAATTTCTTTAACTGTTTCTGTTTCTGTTTCTTCTACCTTGGTTTTTGGTTCTTGTTCCGTGACTTCAGTCTCTACAACTGATTCGTCTTTTACTTTTTCTTCAGCAACATCAACCTCGGCCCCTGGGCCAGATGTATCAATGTCTACTGTTTTTTTGTCTTCAGGCATAGTTTCCTCCTATGGTTAAAATTCATGCAAGAGATCCTCTGGACTCTTGATGGTCGCTAAAATCTCATCGTCATTTAGCAAACGGACTTCCCCACCTTCAATCTTAATTCTGGATCCCGCATATCGGGCAAACATTACCCAATCTCCCTTCTTGCACCACGGACCTTGAGGATAACGTTCCTTGTCCTGATAGCATTGTGGACCCATCGCCAAAACTAGACCGCATTGCGAAGCTACTTGTTGTCGTTCTAAGGTAGCCTCTGCTAATACTAATCCACCTTTGGTTTTATCTTTCACTTTGAAAGGTAAAACTAAAAGCCGCCAACCTGTTGGCGTGGGCAGGTTTTCGTCTTGACGCTTATACTTTTCTTCTAATGCTGGTTTATGTTTTGGGAGATTTGATGTCGATGACTGTTCCTTCATTTTGCTCCTTGTTATCCAGCAGGTTAGAGAGTTCCTGTCGTATTGCCTCTAGGGCGTTAATCTGTCCTATTATATAATTGTATTTTTCCATATTGTCAACACCTCCTGAAGTGACTGACAACGACAACGTTTGAAGACGTTGGGTCATGAAACGATTGAGTTGTACAATAGTGCTTTCTAAATCCATTGATTCTTTCTTAGGGTTTTATTTTATCTCCGTAAAAGGTTTCTAAACTCTTATTATTAACTTTAACATCTCCGAGTTTACTGTTCATATAACTACCATTATAAGGAGTATTAACCCCTTTAGGTGTCATTAGTTTAGATGTCCAGCCTTGTTTGTTGTTTTTAAATTGAGTTTTAATTCTTGTAGCCATTAGCCTTTAGCTTTTCTTTTAGCAGCTATCTTCTTGAATGTTTTTGCTAGAGCTTTAGCTCTACCTGTACAGCCTGGTTTTGTAATCGGTGTACATTTTCCTTTAGTTCCTCTTTTTTTAATTGAAGCACTAACTTTTTGCATCCATTTCTTGTCGGAGCCACCTTTCTTAAGGCCTATTCTTCCGCCTTTGGCATAGCCACGATTCAATTCTCCATGAACTCTAGCTATTTCAGCTCTACGATTTCTGTTTGATGGTTCAGCTTCAACACGACCTAGTTCTTCTAAAAGGTTGGTACGTCCACCGCCAAATTTTCCTGTTCTTCCACCATGACGATAGTTTGCTATTTTACTTCGGCCTTTAATTTCTATTCCTGGCATTATTTATCAAATCCTTTTTTATGCCAAATGCCAGTCCCTTTACCTTTATAATCTTTTAATTCTTTTGCCTGACCTGTTGCTTCCATATGTTTAAGAGTTTTCTTACCTTCTTTAATATCTTTTACAGCTTTATCAATTTTATCGCTACGTTTAAGACTGAAATGAGTTTTTACTATCCTTGCTCTTTCTCCAGGATCTTTTTTACCTGAACCTACGTACCAAGGTACTTTACCTGACATAGGTTTAACACCTGTAATAGTGCCAGCTTTATCTTTAACCCAGTTGGATTTTTTAGTATCTTTAATTGCACCCCATACTTTTGATGCAACTTTATCTTTCCATCCCATAATTAAGCCTTACTTGCGCCGCGGCTCTCATCTCTTCGAGATTTAAAGCTTTGGGTTTTCGTAGATTCTTTACCACGTCTTTCACCTAAAGATTCATCTAGTTTATCATCAGCAGTTTGCTTCTTAGCAGATTTACCTTTGCTATATGGGAATCTTACATTACTTCTAACACCGTTTTGTCTCATAATGTTTCCTTTTTATTATAGTTAAACAATAATGGCAACTTATTTCTTAGCCTTAGGTCCGCCATTTCTAAAGACCTGAGTACCCTTTATTCCAAAAATGCTCGCTACGACGGTAATCCAGAGTGTCTGGAACCATATCGGCAGTGAGCCAAAATGATGGAAGAAAAGTTCCACCTTCTGCATCATTTGCGCATCGTCACTAAAAACTCCCCATGCGAGCACAATGATCGGCGCCGAAATTATCACCAAAACGAATTCGTCCTTATAATCGTTTTGTCGGGCTTCCAATAATTTGCCCTGGTAAGATTCCTCACCACGGGCTTGTCGTTCCGCATGCATCAATTGTGCATCGGACATCGCCATTTTCGTTCGTTGTTTATTTGCGTAGACTTTAGCTCCTGCTTGCAGGGCCATCTTCGCTAATCCAAACCAAGCCATAATATCTCCTTCAAAAAGTAGGACTTACGCGCGTCGCGCGCAATTTTACCACCACTCTACTTCAGATTTTTTTTCTGGTCTCATTCTACGTTGGCCGCCAACTTTGTTCGTTGTTGGAATCTCCTCAGGGACTTTAACTTCAACTCCACCTTTAAGGTATCCATCCTTATTAGTGAACTGTTTAAAGTTAACGCCTTTGTAGAAAGGTTCTTTATCTTTTGCCATGGGTCCTCCTATTTATTAAAAATCTTTTTAATTTGTTTCTTCTCTATTCCGCTTCCAAAAGTGGCTATATCTTTTCCATACACTTTTGGATCTAGACCTCTAATGCGTTCAATTATTTCCGCTTTAGTTCTTGGTCTTTTCTTCTTAGCCAAAAGTCCTAATCCTTTTATTGCTTTTCCTATACCTGCCATTATCTTTTATTTTTACTTCGTTCGCGTTCTGCAAGAACAGCTGCTCCTGCTCCCACTCCAGCGGCTTTTTTCTGTTTTGTTGCTACTTCAAGTGGAAAATCTATAAACTTACCAAAAGGTAATTTTCTTATTCCTTTACGTAGTTTAGATCCGCTCTTAATTTTCTTTTTAAGAAGCCCTAATCCCTTTTTAGCTATTCCTATTCCACTCATTATCTTTTCGGTCCTTTTAATGTTTTAACATCTTTACGCTTTATTGCGTCAGATTTCAACTTAACTCCTGCGGATAAATAAGCTTTATCCATCGTCGTGTCAGCTCGTAGTTCAGCTAGTTCCTCATTCTGTTCTAATTTGTCATCTGCAATGTCTTTAGCTTGAACTAACTTAGCTTGATCAATGCCGACTCTCGCTTCATCATACTCTTTTTTACGGTGTTGGTCCATAGCTTTTAAATCCACTTCTCTAGCTTTTAATTTAAGCAATGGATCATGGTCAAACTGGGAAGTGATGTTCTTTTCTTCCTTCATGAATTCTTCAGTCATTTCAGCAATAAGAACCGCTTTCCTTGCTTCTATCGTTTGCTGCATCTGTTGTAATTGTTGAGCCGCTTGAGGATTCATCGGCGCTTGTTGTTGCAATTGTTGAAGCATCATCATTTCTTGACTAAACTCAACTTGAATCTGTTCCATAGCCATTAAACTAATATGTTCTAAAATATTCTTCTGTAAAGCTCCCATAATAGGAGGATTGTTTCTTACCAGATTGGTTGCCATAAAATTTAAGTGCGCGGTAATATGCGCCTGGTGATCCTGACCTGGAAACGCTTGAAAAGGTTTACCCGCTAATGCATCAATGTTTTCTAACGAAGGATCCTTCGGTGCATTCGGTGCAGGAGGCGGTAAAACTTGATCAATATTCTTAACGCCTAAGGCTTCGTACATTTTTCTATACGACATATAAAGATTATGCATTTTAGGATTCGACATCGCTAATTGTAATTCGGTTTGCGCCAGAGTAATTCTTTGCGTCATCGAGAAGATATTAGGATCAGCCACAGGTAAGATATCGATTCGATCATCAAAATCTATTTGTTTAATCGTTCGTGCACCCCCCACAACATCATAAGGATACTCAGGAGGTAGATAGGTTGCTATAATTTTAGCTAGTAATTTAAATTCTTGTTTCATAGAGAAATACAATCTCTTATGAATCGCAGACATCACTTTAGACCCTCTTTCCAAAAGCGCCATGGTTGTTCCGACAGCCGCTTGTTGATTACCTTCTCCTGTTTGTAATTCTGATATGGCAGCAAATCTTTGTCCCGCTTGAACCACAATCCCCATCAACTGTAATAACGTTGCTGATGGTTCTTTATAAGGCAAAGGATAGAAAGCATCTTTTAATGATCCTCCAGGTGCGTCGACATCTTTAAACTCTCCTGGTTGAATAGGAGAGGCTTCATCTTTTACTCTGACCCCACGTTGCTTAAAGCCCGCAGGTAAATTCGATAGTGTCCCAGCATCTAGTAATTGGCGGAGAGCGACCGTTGCGGTACGACTCAATCCGCCAATCATGTGTATGAGTCCAAAGCCATAGAATCCTAGTCCAGGCAGAAATTTAAAATGGACAAAGTATTGAATTCTTTGTTTCTTTGGGTCATTGGGCGCAAAGTTCCTTCTAATCGAAAGAACCTTAGTGCTGCTTTCATCGATGGTTACGATGTACGGCAGCTTGATACCAGTCGGTTCCCCGTCTGGACCAATATCTTCGAAGCCTTCTAGATCTAAATCTACATGGCATTCTAATAGGGTATAAATATTTGGATTACGTCCTGTTCGTTTAGTGCCTTCTAATTCTCTTTCTTTTTCTTTGAGTTCGTCCTGCATCAACACACCAGGTTTCGCCAGTTCAATATCGCTATAGAATCCTGAGACCTGTTGTTTTCTTACTTCGTTTTCTGGAAGTTTGATGACATGGGTAATGGATTCTGCATCGGCTAGGGAAGTTGCGGTATAAGGGACCACGACATCATCAGCGGGTACAAATTTGGATACGGCTCGTTGTAACAGATCATCGTAGTAAACTTTTTTAAAGGTTGAGCCTGCGAGTGGTAAATGGAATAACATGGAGTCAAATTCGGGTTCGTATTCTTTCATACGATCCATAATTTGATAATTCATAAAATCTTTAACCCGTTCAGACTGTTGAGTCTTGCCTGGGTTGGGTGCTCCCATAACTTGCGTTCTAACGGGACCATCGGCTGGCATCAGTTCTTTATAAGCTGTAGCTTGGAATTGAGTTACGGCTTCGGCTAAAACAGGATGCGTTGCTCCACTCGCGCCTTGAAAGGGCTCAGTTCTATTTTCGTATTTGAATCCTAGTAAATCTAGACCCTGGGTATAGGTTTGTTCCCATTCTTTTCGGGAAGTTTTATTATCCTGATACTGAAAACGAAGATCACTGCCAATTGGATCTATAACATCATCGGGTAAAAGATCGGCTAGGTTATCAAAATGAGATTCGGTTCCTGGAATATTTAAATTTGCGTTTGGATCAAAATCAATGGTTGCTCCCCCATCGTCTTCGGAGGTGACTTCGATTGGTCCTTTTAATGGAACATCCGCAATATTAACATCGGTCACTTCCTCTGCGCCTCCAGGAAGTATATCTTTAATATTCGGGAGTCCTTTTTCTATATCTGCCATATATTATCCCGTGAGTTTTCTAACACGATTGTATTGAGAAGACAAGCCTCCACCTTGAGGCATGGGTCCTGATGAAGGAGGAATGGCCCACGGACGACGGATCCCTGCGATGCCTCCGCCTGCCATATTAGCAACTCCTGCTTCCATAGCTTTATATTTGTCATGTGTCTTTAACCATTCTCCCATTTCGTCATAACCTTTGACTCCAGATGCAAAACCTGCATCCCAAGGAGTGTTCACTCCCCAGGCTTCTAAAGCTTGTTCTAATTGTTCTCTGGTATAGGTTGGATATTTTTCTTCCATGGCTTCATATCTTTTTTCTAACTGCCTGGGTGTACTTAAAGTTCTCTCTTCATATTTTAAAGCTCCTGGATCATACTTTTCTAAATATTCTCTTCTTCTTTGATCTTGTCTACCTTTCTGTCTTTCAACAGCAGTTTCATAAGCTTGCGCTGCCATGCTTTCAGGTTTTAGAGTTTGATCCACTCTTCTATAAGCTCCTGATCTAGCTAAATCTTGAACATCAGCAGATGCTGCATCTAAATCACCAGGAATAAACAGAGTTTCGTCCGTTGTTGTCGGTTGATCTTTTAATGCTTCTTTTTTTCCAATCAGGTCATAAATTCTATCTTGTTCTTTTAATGCATCAACGTATTGTGCTACTTTTGGATTTTGTTTTGGATCTCCGATTAATTCTTGCTCTAATAATGTTTCAGCGCCCCCGTACCATGGAACGTCTTTCGTGCTTTTACCTTGAAATCCTTCATAAGCTAATCGTGGTGTAAACGTTTCAGCAAAAGCTTGTTCATGAGTATAACCTTTTCTTCTAGCATTATCATAAAAAGCACCTTCAACAATTCCCTCAATCGCATAACCAATGGGAGCAGTTAAACCTAACGCTTTTAATGGTGCAGTCAGAGCTGCGGTTCCCATTTGTAATCCTCTTCTAAGAATCTTTCCAATTGCTGGAAGCTTATTGGCAAGTTGTAGTGCTTTTCTTTGTTTAGTTAATGCTTTAGCTCTAACTTCTACATCTGGTGATTTCATATCCGCTTTAGTTTTCTTTACGTCATCCATAACGCATGTTAATTCTCCTGCGACAGCGCCTGCTTCCTGAAAACCAACACGGCCACCAGACGCCTTACAATGTTTTCCATACCCCATTTTTTTTAAAAATTTAGCTGGGTTCGTTTTTATATCAGCTGCAGCTTTTTCTAGAGTCATTGTTGATCCTACATCTAAGCTTAAACCTGTTTTTCTATGAAACTTTTCCATACCTTTTAAAATTTTAGATGGAATAACATTTTTTCCATAAATTTTGGTAGGGGAAGCAAATTTATGTGTTTTAGGATTATAGTCCAATTGAGTTAATTTAACTTTGCCTTTTGCTTGAGGGTTATCAGCATACCATTTATCTATCGCTGTTTTATGGTTCTCAACTAATTGATTGACTCTTGCCCAATTTGGGTTTTTCCCTTTCCTTGCTTCAATAATTGCTTTGTACCGTTTAGTAGCTCCAGCATCAAATTTTATCTTTTCCTTTGAATTAATGTCTCGATCAATAAACTGAACTATTTGATTATAGACTCCTGAACCTTTGCCCAAAGTTAATTGACCTGTTCGAGCAGGAAAAATTTCATCAATTGCAATGTTTTTTATGCCTACTTCATCGAATGCTCTTTTAATAGTTTGAGTTAAGCCCTCATAAGTAGCTTTGGGATTATTAAAATCTTTAGCCATTTGAAGTTTAGCCCACTTTAATAAAGCAACTCCCAAAGGACCTTTCATGCCATCTCCACCCAGAGTTTTAATAATTCTATTTCCTCTTTTTAAATCCTTAGAAATTCCCTCCATTTGGATTTTACCTCTTTTAATGTCCCCCAAGATCATATAAGCATTAGAAATATCTCCCGTTTTTTTTCCTTGAAGTACTGCTTTTAATATTGGACTGTCATCAGATATTTTACCTCCTTTATAGGCATCGACAGCCTTCATTAACTCTTTATTGTCTGCAAGCTCAAAGATAGTTTTAATGGTACTAGGTCTATAACCAGTAATGTTATAATTTTTTGTTAACGCTTTATTTAATTGTTTAAGTTTGGATTCATTTAAATCCCACACTTTATCTAGAGATGTTTTTGTTCCTCCTCTTATATATTTAAAATCTTTTTGAGTTTCTCCAAGAGTTGTAGGCTCTCCTAAAGTATCTATAATTATCTTTTTTATTCTTTGCCCTGATTTAATGTAGTTTTTTTCTACATTGGACATGTTTTTCGTAATTTTCCACTCTGCTCTTGAAAAAATATTATTTAAAGTATCAAAGGTGTATGGATTATCTGCGCCCAAAGCTTCATATAACTGTTTGACTCCGACAATTTTATTTTTTCTAGCTAGCACGCGTTCATATTTTTTAAATTGGTCCGATGCATGAGGTCCTACAGGAGGGTTCTTTTTTTGCCATTTTATAAAGTCTGGATCCTTAGTATAAGATTCTCCCTGATACCCCTGTCTCCCTGGTCCAGGTTGCACGAGTTGTCCAGCACGGAAATTCATTCGTCTTTCATAGCGCGCAGAATCCTGCGACCATTCTTTTAGATCTAAAAGTTGTTGGATAATATCAGGCATTATTCTCCTAGCATACGAGCTAGACCGCCTGATGCGAAATCATCAATATCTTCTGCCTGTTCCATGGCTCTTCCTTCAGCCCAGTCATCTCGAGCTGCTTTTTTACCTATAATTTTTTTATCAACATTTTTACCTACGGCAAATTTTTCTACTTCAGTAAAATCAGAAGCATGATCGCCATATTTTTCAATAGCTGATTCTTCAAATTTTACATTCTCTGGATGTCCGCCAGTAAACTCGGCTTCTTCAACGAAGAATTCGTCTTTTGTTTTAATTCCTTTTTTAGTTTTAGTCGGTTCAATCCATTCTCCTTTTTTCAAAATGAGTTGTGTTGGTTGACCATGTCTTCCCGCTGGCCATCCATGTTTGGTTTGTTCGCCAATATCGACGATGATATCATCGGTAACCAAGTCACGAGTGACCTGGACTGGAGTTCCTGATTCAGGTAGATTAATCTTGTGAACGGTTTGACGTTCGACTGTGGCTGCGCTCTTGCTAATATCTTCTCCCTCTTTAATCACTCTTTTAACTAATGAGGGAAACCACGCTGGCATTCCTGCAGCATTCGATTGTACAATCGTTTCGGTTACTTTAGGAACGACTTTAGCCGCTTTACCAAATTTAAGTAATCCGCTTGCTCCTGCAATTCCAGCGCCTGTAAGTCCAGCTAGCATTTTCAAAAAAGCTCTTCGGGCTTTATCAAAGCCCCCTAACTTAAAACCGATTCTTCCACCTTCAGCTGCCATGGGTCTCGGCATTCCACCCATTGGTGGTCTCTGTCCCATCATTGGATTCTGTCCCATCATTGGATTCTGTCCCATTGGTGGTCTCTGTCCTCCAATTCCCTGTTGCATTTGAGGTCCCATCCATGGACTCTGTTGCATCTGATTCTGAGCCACGATCGTTCCCCCAGGTATGCCTGCTGGTTGAGGTCCTGCAGGCATTTGAGGTCCTTGCATATTCATTTGGGGCGTACCATACGTAATCGCAGGTAAACCTGCTCTGCCGCCTCCTGAATATGAAACTCGTCCGCCTTCTGCATTCGGTTTTCTTTTTAATTTCTTTTCCGTGTAATTTTTAATCATCATTTCAATATCCATGATGTCTTTGTCAATATCCGTGTATTTATCAAGATTTTGAGCTTTCAGGCCTGCTTCATCCAATTTACCCATTAAAAAATTTAAACCTGGATCATTCATCTTTTTCACCATCGCCTGATGAGCAAGAGTTTCTTTATCAATCTTCGCAGCTCTTAAAATCGTTTCTAATTGTTGTAATTTTAAGTTATCAATATAATCCGTATCGCCTTTACCCATAAACTTTCCAATTCCCTGAGGAGGTGGAGGAAATACTCTTTTATTTTTTCCTTTTAATCGTTTAAGCAAAGCTCTTAATCCCGCAGAGCCACCAAAGATAAACTCGGCTCGTCCGCCTTCAGCTTTCTTTGATATATCCATATCTAAACCTGAAGTCGCTTGAGCAGCTGCAACCGCTTCTTCATAACTCAGTCCTTCTGCTAAATACATTTGAATTAAAGCTTCCTGATCAACAGGTCCTCCAGGATTAAATCCAATTCGTCCGCCTTCAGCTTTTTTTGGTGGAAGAGTATGATGACCCAAATCAATTACAAAGGCCTCTCTTCTTTTTAATCCACCTGGTGGCATAAGCCAATCTCTTTTATCTAAAGTATTCTTGTATGTCGGATAATTATGCATTCTTAATTTATCAAACATTTTTATGTTTCCACCTAATTCTTCAGTAATGTCCAACGCAGTTAGTCTGTCTTCTAACCCCTTTCTAATCTGTACCAGAGACCTATAGCTTGGATGCCTGCTACTTGGAGCAGGTCCAATTTCTTCCTGGGTCTTTTTAATTTTAGCCCTTTCCTTCTTGGTCCAGTTCTTTTTTCCTTTCCACGTTTTACCAAACATATCTGTTGTAGTAGGAGTAAATAAATTGTAATCATCCAATGCAGAGGAAGCATTTCTAGAATACGCTCCTGAAGGATCATTAGGAGAAAGTTTTATTTCTCCTCTAAATTTCTTCTCTCTAGCAAGTTTTAATCTATTATAGCCTTCTACCAAATTTTCTACTTCAACCAAGTCGGGATCTGTTGCTTTTGATCTTTTAAGTGTAAATTTTGGATTTGCTACAATATCTTCCAATAGATATTCAGGAACAGAATCTCCTGCTTCTAAGTTCTTAATCATTTCCTTTGCATCTGCAACAGCAGCCTGCTTATCTTTAGCTCCCATTTTTGAGAATCTTGACCACGGTCCTGGATTATCAGCTTCGTCTATAAGAGATTTAAAATTTTTAATAAACCAGTTTGCAGCTTTTCCTCCGCCAAACAAACCGATTCGTCCGCCTCCTTCCATAGGCGTTCTATCATCATAAAAGTCAGCTGCGTACGTCGGTTCACCCACTAATGGCGCAATTCCGCCTTCGGCCATGCCATAAGGGTCCCAATCGCCTTTATCCCTCAAATCTTCGACGGTTTTTGGCTCATTATTTAGAAATTTTCGCTTAAAATCTTCAACGGCTTGTTTATTTTTTCTTTTTATGTCTGCAATTGCTTCATCAGCGTCTCTGAGTAAAATTCCACGGTCTTTTTTCGTTTTTAACGTCTCTGGAAGCGTTTTTGGCGCTTTTCCGACCTGAACATCGCCTTTTTTTATTAAACTTCTAATACCTTTATCGGGAAAAGGGAGAACTTTGCCCTTTTTTTGCGAAAAATCCCAAATTCGGTCGCCTTTTGGACCTTTACTTCTTACAGGTCCCTTAAGTAAATCGTCAATGGTGATTTTTTTAGTTTCTTCCACCAGTTCAGGCTTTCCGCCTCTCAAAGGTGCATCTTCAGGTCTCCATTTAAATTTACCAAAATCCAAAGTCCTACCTTGTGCATCTTCTATTTTCTTACCTTCCAAAACATCCTGTAGTGTAGGTTCTTTTTTAATGGGTGGGGCTCCTTTCGTCTTGTTAAGATGCCGAACAGCCTCGTCCTGGATTCGCATCCACTCTGCAGGAGTCTGTGGCTCACGGCCCCACATGTTAACAAACTGTTTAAAAAATCTATTAAATATCTGCTGAAATAATCCCATTATTTTTTTCCGAATTTCTTTTTGTCAAAATGAATATTTCCAGGTGTTCGTTTGGCTTTTTTCATATAAACCTCAGATTGTTGGTCAGGGGTCAATGAATGCCATTTCTTTTGAACACTTTTATAAACTTTTTTAGTAGGTGCTTTGCTGGCTGAAACCGCTGCATGCTCGTCAATAAAATGCTCAGTCATAGCAGAGCCTCTACTTTTCTTAATCTTACGATTCATGGCTTGAATACGTCTATCTTGCCATGTGTCTGCAAGTTTAGTCGTACTAGGCTTAGATTTCTTCTTAATGATAACTTCACCTTTTCTAAGTGGTGGTTTAGGTTTTGATTTAAGAAAGGAAAGCGTTAACGTCTTACGCTTCTTAGCGCCTTTCATAATCGCTCCCATGCCCTTTGTAATTATGGTCATTTAATAATACTCATGTTTTCTGGGCGATGCTTTTGGATCGACGTAATCTTCAGGGTGTCTGATTAAACCTCCCTGTCTAAAACGCATCACGGCCTGAGTCATCGAATCAACTAAGTCGTCATGATCCCCGTAAGGGAATGCAGCGCACTCTTCGATTACTTCTTCTGCAAATTTCTGATCTGGCGCCCATATCATCCCAGATTCGAAAAGCGGTGCTACTGAATTTACTCTTACATGCTTATCATTTCCTTTACTTGGAGTAAAGTTAATAACTGGGATATCCATCTGTCTTAATTCATAGGTTAATGGCAGCCCAGAAGCCTTAGCTTCGATAATAACCGTCTCGGGTTGCCAGTATTTGTATTGTTGTAAAGCTCTTCGCCTCAATTCTGGAAATTCGTACCTTCCTTTAATTGCATCGAGCAGGATCAAATTTAAAGGACTATCCTGATCGGGATAAAACATTCCCCAGGTCGTAATAGCACTAAAATCAGCGGACTCCTTCTTCAAGAAAGCGGTATCGTAGCTTTGGATAACATGTTGAAGGGCTGGAATATACTCATCCTTATACGGACGCCACCATTCCCGTTTAATAAGCGCTCCCTCATCCGAGGTTGGAGACTGCATCCACTGCGCGTTCCATTTTTTAACGGGTAGGGTTGCTTTTACTTTTTCCAACTCTTCCGTGTTCCAGTATTCAGGCCACACTGGTCCATGGTCCATGAGTGCTGGAAATTCGATCACGGACCATTGATCACCCTTCACTTCCTTTTGATTTTTTAATAGCATCGCGGTCAAATCTTTAGTTGACCACCTTGTCATTACTAAAACAATCGAGGCGCCTGGTTGAAGTCTTTGTCTTGGACCTGAGGTGTACCATTCATAAGCATTTTCTAAAGCGGATTCTGACATCGCATCTTGCTCTGAGTGCGGATCATCAATAATTAATAAATCAGCACCCCGTCCAGTGATTGCTCCACCGACCCCAGCAGCGAAGTATTCGCCGCCTTGTGCCGTTTCCCACCTCCCAGCGGCCTTGGAATCCTCTTGAAGTCTTGTATCAAAAATTTTGTGATATTCTTCAGAGTCAATTAAGTGCTTAGCCTTACGACCAAACTTAATGGCGAGTTCTCCAGTGTGGGTTGCTTGAATGATTTTTAATTTTGGATTACGGCCCACCATCCACGCGGGCAGCAAATAAGATGCAAATTCTGATTTAGTATGACGGGGTGGCATATTAATGATTAGCCGCTTTAACTCCCCCGTAGATAATTTATTAAATTTTTCTGCAACAAGTCTATGATGGGACCCTTCTATAAATTCAGGCCATACACACTTTACAAAAGACAGAAAGTCATTCTTAGCCTTGTTCTGAATTTTTTTTTCGGCATGCAGGACTTGAAGTTGTTTATAGGTCCTTCGGACATCCGCAGGTAATTTTGAAATATTTACAGTATTTAAGTCCATATGGTACCAAAATGTTTTTAACCCCCCTGCCTCTCTAAATCAAGCTCTAAAGTAAAAAGCAGTGGGACCCCTTTTTCTTTTAAGGGGGGTGGGTGGGCCCGTCGGCTTCAAGCATCTGGATTGGATTGGGTCCTACTTATGTTGGGGGTGGGAGGACCGAGCGCCGCGGAGCGGCGCTCGATATGCAACGAAGTATTTAACTTGTTGTTGGTGTTCTTAAGTTCTCATCTTCGTATTGTTGTTGTGTAATTGGTCTACGTTCGCCAAGTAATTCATTAACAAAGTAATATCGAGATGTACCCTCACTACGATGTCGCCAATCACATGACTTATACCAGGCACTATCAGCCGCAGTTCTCTTAGGCTCGTGTAGTCTGCCGAAATGATCAATCGCCATGTTGCCAAACTTTCTGAACCAATCATCTTGGCAACCTAACGAACAGAAATTGCCATTGTAATACATATGAGATCTCTTGCGAGTTTCATAATGCTTATCGCCTTTACTACCTCTTATTCTGTCTTTAGTTTAGCGCTCATTTCTTATCCTTATATTTAAGGTCAAATGTTGTGTTGACTTGATTAGCAACAAAGTTCATGCCTAAGAAAAAACCCATATATAAAAGTCTTTTGAAGCTTTCTCAAAGGGTATATGCATTTCCATATACTCAATTGCTTCTTCCTGTGTTTTGAAAGTACAAAACAATTTGTTTGTTTCTAGTTTTATATCAGCCATTAAGCTACCTCACATCTAGTTGGATTTGTGGCTTGTCTCCATTGATTGCCATTCTTATTTGGCTCAGCATTTAAATCCCAATAAAAGAAAACATCATTGCCATTCATAACTTGGTATTTGCCTTTTGTGTCTGTGTTTGGTTTTGTCCATGTTCCTTTACGAGTAATTATCTTGCTATACTTTTTAGCATAGTAAGTAATTAAGAATTCGTCATTATCTTGAACGAATTGTAGTATTTCATTTGTTTGCATATTGTCCTTTTGTTGATTGTTCATAATAGTGGGATAATGGACTATTATCCCACCATTGTCAAACACTATTTTGAGTGTTGTTCGTTGTATTTTTTTAAAGCCAAGAGTTTATCCTCTCTTGTCACTCTCTTGTTTTTAAGTGTAGCCAAATGATTTATTATATCAGCATTTGAAACTACAATTCCTTTAGATGTAGTTGCAAGAATATCGGTTTCATTTATTGTCAAACCCATTTTCTTACACATGTCGATTGATTGTTCAAGATAGACATGATCTCGCAAACCCGCTTTTATAACTTTCATTTGTTCTAAAATGGTTTCAATCCAAGTCGTATGACATTGGATAAGTTTGCTTTTTGCAATCTGCCAAGTCATAAGAATTGCAAACTCTTTTTGATCGCAACCGATTTGCCTATCTCGGCAATATTCTCTACCGATTAAATCAAGTTGATAATCATTATTCCACTCACGAGCATAACTCGTATGATTATCTCTACCACCACTCAAGCCGAGTTCTCTTGAATTGGCACTATCGATTTGTGTCCAATGAGGATTTGAGTGATTTTCTTCACCACTACCATCACCCCATTTTTGTTCAATGTTAATATCAGGATTACATTTTTCCCCTTTATTAACTTTACCTTTTAACTCATCACGAAAATAAGCATAAGCAAAATCATTTTGCCTAGAACTTTCTGAGCCATTTATATTTCCATCAAGTCGAAAATCAAAATGCTTTGTGATGTACTTATCGTCTTGCTCGTCGTGAGTACCACCCCATCTTTCTTGTTCATACTCATCTTCTTCGCCACCTTTTTGAGCCATATACCCAAAATGAAAACAACTATCTTTAGCAATAGTATTTACATTATCAAACTTATTTTGAAGATGATAAGCCATTCTAATATCTTCTGGGGTATAGCGTCGGCTTACTATTTCTTTAGCAAGTTTCCATGTTACATCTTGGAGAGGTTTTATTTTTTCCCTCTCTTGAAGAAATGCTTCACGTTCTTGTGTGTTCTCTTGTTCAAGGTATGGTCGAATAAAGACATCTAATATCTTTTTTCGATTTCCTTGATTGTTTCTTACTCTAGCCATTTATTATTCTCCTTTAAGTTAAAAATATATTTATAAGCTATTGACTTTTAAAAGTCAAGGGATTATATAGGAGGGTATGTTTTTAGAAAGTTTATGGTTTTATTTATTTTTAGGTATAGCTGGATTTATCTGGATATATTTAACTGAATAAAACATAGAGCCAATTGGCGCGTGGTGATAAATCAATTTATTGAATTTATGAAACGCGCCCTTGAGCCGAGATCCAATTGACTAGTCAGGAATAATCGCGCGTGATGTTAGTTGGATCTGGGGTCAAGCTAAAATGGTTAGCTAGCTCAATGCAACTGTAAATCTATACAGAACCTTTGCTTTTAGCTTGGCCAAACTTGAGCCTAGATCTGCCCTGGGGATGAATATTAGCCAGCGGATCTGGGGTCAAGTAAGCTAGGGGATATAAGTCGCAAGACTAAATTGGACTAGTAACTTGGCCAAGAAATTATGAAATATACAACTGTTAAAATATCTGAGATCCTCAAGCATCCAACAATGCGCCTGGATGCAAAATACTGGATTAAAAAAAAATTAAAAAAAGCTCCAAGCCACAAGCGGGCGGGTGGGCCCACGAGCTCCAAGCTGCAAGCTTGACACCTGAGCTGGGATAATGTAGGATAAGATTTTAACTTTAACAATGGAGGAATATGAAAGAAATATTATTTGAAGACCTGAAGAAGGGTGACCGTATCAAGCACAGCCATCTGGGCAGCAACCCGCTGGTGACTGGCATCATCAAGGAATCACCGCGCCAAGGCAGGGGCCTGAAGCAAACCATCCTGGTTGATGTGAAGGGCTCAGAAGTGGGCATGTTTGATGAGATCGGATCGATTTACTCGAACCAGATCGCAGCAGTCAAGCGCGACGGTGAATGGTACCGCGTGGACCAGAAGAGGTTGAACCCGATGAACGTGTTCCCGAACGCCATGCTGGCCAATTTATGAGTCTTAATCTGTTAAGATATTTTACTTCGCGGGATGAACATCTCCCGCGCAGCTACGTCCAGAAGTGCAAAAAATTTCTAAAGGAAATAAGCTCCAAGCTCCAAGCTTCAAGCGCCACGAAACAGACACAATTAAAAAGTAGGATAAAAATATGGAAAAAACACTAATAGTAAAAAAGAAAAATGTTTACGGTAATGAGTTAATATATCCAGTATGTCAAAATGCAATTTTATTTAGTTGTATTGCTGGATCAAAAACATTTTGTTCAACAACTATAGCCAACATTAAAAAGCTAGGTTATAGATTTGAAACACAGAAAGAGGAAATATGAAAGAAATGGAAAAATGGCTTAATACAGCTAAAGCGCCCCAAGACATAGTTTATTATAAGGGACATTTAGTTGAAGACAATACCAAGGAAAGACCAGAAGTACAAAAACTTGCTAAACTTTTTTTAAATGCCACTGGAAAAAATATAGTAGATTTATTTCAGAAAAAAATAAAAGCAGGAGGCCCAGGCGTTCAGCCCATATATGAATATTTGGCACGAATAAAGAAATGAAAAAAGTAACATTAAAAGTAAGCAACTGTAGCGTGGCCCAATGGTCCACGCTGCTGTTAGAGCTTAACCTTGTCGCAAAAAAATGGGCGCGGTTCGGTCCCAGGATCGAGCTGCAAGCGCCAAGCGTCGAGCGGATCCTGGCCCATGGAACAAGCAACAAGCCCCAAGCTCCAAGCCGCAAGCGCCACAATATGACCATGTTTAGATAGTATAAAATTTTATGTTAAAGAAAGAAATATTAAAACAAATAAAAAAACTACCTCTTAGAAAATTTGGAAGCGCTAAACATAACAAGCTTATAGCGGAATATGTTAAAACAACCAGATTTTGGAAAGATCGAAATGTTAAAGAAAGAAGCTAACAAAATAACTGGCGGTCTATCAGCTCCAGGCAAGATGCCTGAGGGCTCGTATAACCTGCCAGCTGCTGCCTGCCAGACTGGCGCTAAGCTCCGCCTGATTCCTGATACACCATGCTATAAGTGTTATGCATTCAAAGGAAATTACGTAAGATATCCAGCTGTTCAAAAAGCATTGCGACGACGACTGAAGAGCTTGACCCATCCGAGATGGGCCGAGGCCATGACTGTGCTAGTCAAAAAGAAAAAACATTTCCGCTGGCACGACTCAGGAGACATCCAGAGCGTGGACCATCTTAAAAAAATTTTTGAAGTTTGTAATAATACACCAGGGACCATGCACTGGCTGCCGACTCAGGAGCGTCGGTACTTGCCGCTGGGCTCATACCCCAAGAACTTAGTAATAAGATTATCGAATGCAAAGAACAACACCGCACCTGGTAAGGCCTGGACTCATTGGTCCACGGTCGTGGACTCAGGAGGCGACTGTCCTGCATCGAAGCAGGGCAACATCTGCGGCAGCTGTCGTCGCTGCTGGTCAAGAGAGGTTAAACATGTCACGTACCCCAAACATTAATCACGGAGGCTGGAGGGTTCGCCCCTCAGTCATCGACGACAATCATTATGAATGGTGCAAGGCCAACGGACGAGACACGTCCTGGTACAAGCCTCAAGC
>Ga0208315_1000798_pt1:2500-19149 | contig 19149 bp, 12 predicted proteins | sample MalvireepMed_215_FD_184239 | JGI IMG/M metagenome (GOLD analysis project Ga0208315, IMG submission 184239) | Marine viral communities from the Global Malaspina Expedition - Malaspina viral metaG DeepMed_215 (SPAdes) (version 2) | ecosystem: Environmental > Aquatic > Marine > Oceanic... | reverse complement strand
GTCATTCACCACCGCCAGCGCATCGCGGGCGTTCAGGCAAGAGACAAAGGTCAGCGATCTGTCGTCGGAAAAGATCATCTTTACCAATTCCAGAATGATCGGATCATCGTCGATATGTAGAATGCGAGACGTCATCTGAAGAACCTTCCGACGGTTAAGCTTTCGCAAACCTATTGCGACTATGTGGCGGATGTAAGGCTACGGCGGCAAATTCCCGGCCATCTCGCTGGCAATGGGCAATCAATGCTGGGGCACCGTGCATAAAAAAGCCCCCGCAGCTTTCACTGCGGGGGCTTTTGATTGTCAGGTCAGAGCGGCGATCAATCGCGGCTCTCGTCGTCACCGACCGGCGTGTTGAACACATCGCCACCGACGATGTCATCATCCGCGGAGGCCGCAGGTGCTGCCAGTGCGGCGGCGGCTTCGGCCTCTTCGCGGCGCGCTTCGATCACGACGTTGTCGCGGTCTGTCGCCACTTTGCGCATCTGCTGGGTCGCCCCACCAGTGCCCGCTGGGATCAGGCGGCCCACGATGACGTTCTCTTTCAGACCGACCAGTTTGTCCCGCTTGCCCTGAACCGAAGCCTCGGTCAGCACGCGCGTTGTTTCCTGGAAGGACGCGGCAGAGATGAAGCTGCGGGTCTGCAGCGACGCCTTGGTGATGCCCAGCAGGATCGGTTCGCCCTTGGCAGGACGGCCACCTTTCGACAGGGCCTTTTCGTTGGCCTGATCGAATTCCTGCTTGTCGACGTGTTCACCCTTGAGCAGCGTGGTGTCGCCGCTTTCTTGGATTTCCCACTTCTGCAGCATTTGACGCACGATGACTTCGATGTGTTTGTCGTTAATCTTCACACCCTGCAGGCGGTAAACGTCCTGCACTTCGTCAATCATGTATTCAGCCAGAGCTTCGACGCCCATGATCGCCAGAATGTCGTGCGGCGCGGGGTTGCCGTCCATGATGTAGTCACCCTTCTGCACGAAGTCGCCTTCGGCAACGGGGATGTGTTTCCCCTTGGGTACCATGTATTCAACCTTCACGTCCGGATCATCCGAGCTTTCGATCGCGATGCGGCGCTTGTTCTTGTAGTCCTTGCCGAAGCGGACATAGCCGTCGATTTCCGCGATGATGGCGTGGTCTTTGGGGCGACGTGCCTCAAAGAGTTCGGCCACACGCGGCAGACCACCGGTAATGTCCTTGGTCTTGGCACCTTCACGCGGGATACGCGCGATGATGTCACCGGCCTGAACCTCGGTCTGGTCCTCAACGGACAGAACCGCATCCACCGACATCGGATAGGTCACCGGGTTGCCCGCATCGTTGCGGACCGGTTCGCCATCTTCACCCACCAAGATGATCTCGGGCTTAAGCTCGTTGCCCTTGGGGGCCGCGCGCCAGTCGATCACGATCTTCTGGGTCATGCCGGTTGCTTCGTCGGTGTCTTCTTTGACCGCGATGCCCGAAACAAGGTCGACGTATTTGGTCATACCCGGTTTTTCGGCGATGATCGGCAGGGTGTAGGGATCCCATTCGAACAGCTTGTCGCCGCGTGCCACGCTGTCGCCTTCCTTGACGTGAAGCTTGGTGCCGTAGCCGATCTTGTGGCTGGCGCGCTCATCGCCGTTCTCATCGACGATCGACAGTTTCATGTTCCGGCCCATGACGAGCATTTCACCGGCGCTGTTTTCAAGCGTCTGCGCATTGTCGAACACGATTTTGCCGGACTGGCTGGCCTCGAGGAAGGACTGCTGACCACCCTGAGCAACGCCGCCGATGTGGAAGGTCCGCATCGTCAGCTGAGTACCGGGTTCACCAATCGACTGGGCCGCGATGATGCCGACAGCCTCACCTTGGTTAACCAGCGTACCGCGTGCAAGGTCACGGCCGTAGCACATGGCGCAGACACCCTCTTCGGCATCACAGGTCAGCGGGCTGCGGATCCGTGCGGACTGCACCCCGGCTTCGTCGATGGCATCCGACATGCGCTCGTCGATCAACGAACCTGCGGGCACCAGAACATCCTCGGTGCCGGGCACCAGAATGTCATCCGCGGCAACACGGCCCAGCAGACGCTCGGCCAGCGAGGAGACAACCTCACCGTCGTTGACAGCCGCTTCGGCAGTGATCGCGGTTTCGGTCCCGCAGTCATGCTCACGCACGATGCAGTCCTGGGCCACGTCCACCAGACGGCGTGTCAGGTAACCGGAGTTCGCCGTTTTCAGAGCGGTATCCGACAGACCTTTCCGCGCACCGTGTGTCGAGTTGAAGTACTCAAGAACGGTCAGACCTTCTTTAAAGTTCGAGATGATCGGCGTCTCGATGATGTCGCCATTTGGCTTCGCCATCAGGCCGCGCATCCCGCCCAGCTGTTTCATCTGCGTGACCGAGCCACGGGCACCGGAGTGGGCCATCATGTAGACCGAGTTCGGCTCTTTTTCAGAACCATTCTCGTGGTACGTGGTGGCCGAGATGGAGCCCATCATCGCGTCGGTGACCTTGTCGTTACACTTCGACCATGCATCAACGACTTTGTTGTACTTTTCGCCCTGAGTGATCAGGCCGTCCATGTACTGCTGTTCAAAGTCCTTCACCTGCTCACGGGTCTCTTCAACCAGCGGCCATTTGGTGTCGGGGATCAGCATGTCGTCTTTGCCGAAGGAAATGCCCGCTTTGAAAGCTTCGCGGAAACCCATGGTCATGATCTGGTCACAGAAGATAACCGACTCTTTCTGACCGCAATAACGGTAGACGGTGTCGATGACCTGCTGCACTTCTTTCTTCCGCAGCAAACGGTTGACCAGATCAAACGGTGCTTTGGCGTTCAGCGGCAGCAGCGCACCAAGACGGATACGACCGGGGGTCGTGTCAAAGCGCATCATCACCTCGTTGCCTTCGGCGTCGATCTGTTTGATCCGCGCTTTGATTTTCGAGTGCAGGTGAACCACACCGGCGTCGAGAGCGTGCTGCACCTCGTCGACGGAGCCGAAGACCATGCCTTCGCCAACCATACCTTGGCGCTCAAGGGTCGTGTAGTAGAGACCCAAGATCATATCCTGCGATGGCACGATGATCGGTGCGCCGTTTGCAGGCGACAGAACGTTGTTCGTGGACATCATCAGAACACGCGCTTCAAGCTGGGCTTCCAGCGAGAGCGGCACGTGGACGGCCATCTGGTCACCGTCAAAGTCAGCGTTAAAGGCCGAGCAGACCAGCGGGTGAAGCTGGATCGCTTTACCTTCGATCAGAACGGGCTCGAACGCCTGAATGCCAAGACGGTGAAGCGTCGGCGCGCGGTTGAGCATGACGGGGTGTTCACGGATCACCTCATCAAGGATGTCCCAAACCTCGGGACGCTCTTTTTCGACCAGCTTCTTCGCCTGCTTCACGGTGGAGGACAGACCTTTGGCCTCCAGACGCGAGTAGATGAACGGCTTGAACAGCTCCAACGCCATCTTCTTGGGCAGACCACATTGGTGCAGCTTCAGCTCCGGGCCGGTCACAATGACCGAACGACCGGAGAAGTCGACGCGCTTACCCAAAAGGTTCTGACGGAAGCGACCCTGCTTACCTTTCAGCATGTCCGACAGCGACTTCAGCGGGCGCTTGTTGGCACCGGTGATGACGCGGCCACGGCGGCCGTTGTCGAAGAGCGCATCGACGGATTCCTGCAGCATCCGCTTTTCGTTGCGGACGATGATGTCAGGCGCGCGCAGTTCGATGAGACGCTTCAAACGGTTGTTCCGGTTGATCACGCGGCGGTACAGGTCGTTGAGGTCGGAGGTCGCAAAACGGCCACCATCCAGCGGCACCAGCGGGCGCAGTTCTGGCGGGATCACCGGGATCACGGTCATGACCATCCACTCAGGACGGTTGCCCGACTCGAGGAACGACTCGACCACTTTCAGACGCTTGATGATCTTCTTAGGCTTCAGCTCGCCTGTCGCCTCTTTCAGATCGGCGCGCAGGGTCTCGGCTTCGGCTTCCAGATCGATCGCCGCCAGCATCTCACGGATCGCTTCGGCACCGATGTTGGCGGTGAAAGCGTCCATGCCATAGGCGTCTTGGGCGTCCATGTACTCTTCTTCGGTCATCATCTGACCGTATTGAAGATCGGTGAGGCCCGGCTCGATCACGACATAGTTCTCAAAGTAGAGAACACGTTCCAGATCACGCAGGGTCATGTCCAGCATCAGGCCGATGCGCGACGGCAGCGACTTGAGGAACCAGATATGTGCCACTGGCGACGCCAGTTCGATGTGGCCCATACGCTCACGGCGGACCTTTTGCAGCGTCACTTCGACACCACATTTCTCGCAGACAACGCCGCGATACTTCATCCGCTTATATTTGCCGCAGAGACATTCGTAGTCTTTGATCGGGCCAAAGATACGCGCGCAGAACAGGCCGTCACGCTCTGGCTTGAACGTCCGGTAGTTGATGGTTTCCGGCTTTTTGATCTCGCCGAAGGACCAGCTGAGGATCCGCTCGGGCGAGGCCAAAGAGACCTTGATTTCGTCAAACGCCTTTTGCGGCGTCAGCGGGTTGAACGGGTTGTTTGTCAGTTCCTGGTTCATTTTCAAATCCTTGAAAGGGGTGCGTTGGGAGGGACCGGACCCGTTTTCTTTTGAAGAAAACGGGCCGGGATTTTTAAAAAATCCCGTTTACCGCGTCACTCATCCTCCTCCGCATCCAGGAGTTCCATATTCAGGCCGAGGCCGCGCACTTCCTTGACGAGAACGTTAAAGCTCTCTGGAATGCCCGCTTCGAAGTTATCCTCGCCCTTGACGATGCTTTCATAGACCTTGGTCCGGCCCGCGACGTCGTCCGACTTGACGGTCAGCATTTCCTGCAATGTGTAAGCGGCGCCATAGGCTTCAAGCGCCCAGACTTCCATCTCACCAAAGCGCTGGCCACCGAACTGTGCCTTACCACCCAGCGGCTGCTGTGTGACGAGGGAGTACGGCCCTGTCGAACGTGCGTGGATTTTGTCGTCCACCAAGTGGTGCAGCTTGAGCAGGTACTTGACGCCGACGGTCACCGGGCGGGCAAACTGCTCACCTGTGCGACCATCGAACAGCACCGACTGACCGGAAGTGTCGAACCCGGCCCGCTTGAGGCTGTCGTTCACGTCCGCTTCCTTGGCACCGTCGAAGACCGGCGTGGCGATTGGCACGCCGCGGCGCACGTTGCCAGCCGCTTCGAGCAGCGTGTCTTCGTCCATGCCGCTGATGCCTTCTTCGTATACATCATCGCCATAGGCCAAGCTCAGCGCTTCGCGAACTGGGGTCAGATCACCCGAACGGCGGTACTCTTGCAGCGCCTCGTCGACATTAAGGCCCAGACCGCGTGCGGCCCAACCCATATGCGTTTCGAGGATCTGACCGACGTTCATACGCGACGGCACACCCAGAGGGTTAAGGCAGAAGTCGACCGGGGTACCATCGGCGAGGAACGGCATGTCCTCCATCGGCACCACTTTCGAGATCACACCCTTGTTCCCGTGACGACCGGCCATCTTGTCGCCCGGCTGCAGCTTACGCTTCACCGCGACGAAGACTTTAACCATCTTCATCACACCCGGGGGCAGATCGTCACCACGGCGTACTTTCTCGACCTTATCCTCGAAACGTGCATCCAAGGTCCGCTTCTGGATCTCATACTGCTCGTTCAGGGCTTCGACGATCTTGGCGTCATCCTCGTCCTCAAGGGCCAGCTGCCACCACTGACCACGGGTCAGGGTTTCCAGCAGTTCCTCGGTGATCTGGCTGTTCGCCTTCACGCCTTTCGGGCCTTTAACGGCGATCTTGCCAAGGATCATATCCTTGAGACGCGCATAGATGTTGCGGTCAAGGATCGCCAGCTCGTCGTCCCGGTCACGGGCCAGACGTTCGACTTCCTCACGCTCGATCTGCAGCGCACGCTCGTCTTTCTCAACACCGTGACGGTTGAAGACGCGCACTTCGACAACCGTGCCGAAATCGCCCGGCTTCACACGCAACGAGGTGTCGCGCACGTCAGAGGCTTTCTCACCAAAGATGGCGCGCAGAAGCTTTTCTTCCGGCGTCATCGGGCTTTCGCCCTTCGGGGTGATCTTACCCACAAGGATGTCGCCCGGCTCTACGTCCGCACCGATGTACACGATACCGGCTTCGTCGAGGTTACGCAGAGCTTCCTCGCCGACGTTGGGGATGTCGCGGGTGATCTCTTCTGGCCCAAGCTTCGTGTCACGTGCGGCGACTTCGAATTCCTCAATGTGGATCGAGGTGAAGACGTCATCACGGGAAATCCGCTCGGAGATCAGGATGGAGTCTTCGTAGTTGTAGCCATTCCACGGCATGAAGGCGACGACGACGTTCTTGCCGAGCGCCAGTTCCCCCATGTCGGTGGACGGACCATCCGCGATGACCTGGCCCTTGGTGACCTTCTCGCCCACTTTCACCAGCGGACGCTGGTTGATGCAGGTGTTCTGGTTCGAACGCTGGAATTTGCGCATGCGGTAGATGTCCACACCCGCGTCGCCCAGCTCAAGGTCTTCGGTGGCCCGGATCACGATACGGGACGCATCGACTTGGTCGATGATACCCGCGCGGCGTGCCGTGTAGGCCGCCCCGGAATCGCGTGCCACAACTTCTTCGATGCCGGTGCCGACAAGCGGCGCCTCAGCTTGCAGAAGCGGAACCGCCTGACGTTGCATGTTCGAGCCCATGAGAGCGCGGTTGGCGTCGTCGTTTTCGAGGAACGGGATCAGCGATGCAGCGACCGAGACCAACTGCTTGGGCGAAACGTCGATCAGGTCCACGTTTTCCGTCGGGGCCAGCGTGTAGTCGCCGGACTGCCGGGTCGAGACCAGTTCGTTCACGAACTTCATGTTCTCGTCGAGGTTGGCGTTCGCCTGAGCCACGGTGTGGCGCATTTCCTCGGTCGCGGACATGTAGTGCACTTCGTCGGTGACGGTGCTGTCTTTGACCACGCGGTAAGGCGTTTCGATGAAGCCGTATTTGTTCACGCGGGCAAAGGTGGCCAGCGAGTTGATCAGACCGATGTTCGGCCCTTCCGGCGTTTCAATCGGGCACATCCGACCATAGTGGGTTGGGTGAACGTCGCGTACTTCAAAGCCCGCACGCTCACGTGTCAAACCGCCCGGCCCAAGCGCCGAGAGGCGACGCTTGTGCGTCACTTCGGAGAGCGGGTTGGTTTGGTCCATGAACTGCGACAGCTGCGAGGAGCCGAAGAATTCACGCACCGCAGCCGCGGCTGGCTTAGCGTTGATCAGGTCTTGCGGCATCACGGTGTCGATCTCGACGGAGGACATCCGCTCTTTGATCGCGCGCTCCATGCGCAGCAGGCCAACGCGGTACTGGTTTTCCATCAGTTCGCCGACCGAACGCACACGACGGTTGCCGAGGTGGTCAATGTCGTCGATGTCGCCACGGCCATCGCGCAGGTCAACCAGCGCTTTGATACAGGCAACGATGTCGTCACGGTCCAGCGTGCGCTGTGTGTCGGGCTTATCAAGCGCCAAACGCATGTTCATTTTCACGCGGCCAACAGCCGAGAGGTCATAGCGTTCGCTATCAAAGAACAGCGTGTCAAAGAGCGCAGACGCGGCCTCAACGGTGGGCGGCTCGCCCGGACGCATGACGCGGTAGATGTCCATGAGCGCGGTGTCGCGGTTCATGTTCTTGTCCATCGCCATGGTGTTGCGCATGTAGGGGCCGACGTTGACGTTGTCGATGTCCAGCAGCGGAATCTCGGTGATGCCCGCGTCGATCAGCTCTTTCGCGGTGCCGCCGATCAACGTGCCGTCTTTGTCGTATTCCAGCGTCAACTCGTCACCGGCTTCGACGTAGATCGCACCGGTTTCTTCGTTGATGATGTCACGCGCAACGAATTTGCCAACGATGTGATCGAAAGGCAGCAGCAGGTCTTTGACCTTGCCTTCGTCGAGCAGTTTTTTGACGGCGCGAGGGGTGACCTTTTTGGTCGCTTCGAACAGGATTTCACCTGTCGCTGCATCCACCAGATCATAAGTCGGACGGGTGCCGCGCACGCGGTCGGGGAAGAAGGGTGCAACCCAGCCCTTGTTCTTCTCAAGCGTGTAGGTGACGGTTTTGTAGTAAGCGTTCATGATCGCTTCCTGATCCAGCCCAAGGGCATAGAGCAGGGTCGTCACAGGCAGTTTACGGCGACGGTCAATCCGGGCAAAGACGATGTCTTTTGCGTCGAATTCAAAGTCCAGCCAAGAGCCGCGGTAGGGGATGATGCGGCAGGCGAACAGGAGCTTGCCCGACGAGTGGGTCTTGCCCTTGTCGTGGTCAAAGAACACGCCCGGCGAACGGTGCATCTGGGATACGATCACACGCTCGGTGCCGTTAACGACAAAGGTGCCGTTCGGCGTCATTAGGGGCATGTCGCCCATGAACACGTCTTGCTCTTTGATGTCCTTGACCGACTTGGCGCCGGTATCTTCGTCTACATCGAACACGATGAGGCGCAGCGTCACCTTAAGTGGCGCGCTGTAGGTCATGTCACGCTGCTGACATTCCTCAACATCGTATTTCGGCTTTTCGAGCTCGTACTTGACGTATTCAAGCACGGAGGTCTCATTGAAATCTTTGATCGGGAAAACCGACTGGAAAACGCCTGTGATACCTTCACCATCGGTGGGGGTCTCGGCGTCGCCGGAATTCAGGAACAGATCGTAAGAGGATTTCTGAACCTCGATGAGGTTCGGCATCTCCAGCACTTCGCGGATTTTGCCGTAATATTTACGCAGACGTTTCTGGCCAAGGAAGGATTGTGCCATGTGTCGTGTCACCTTTCGTGTCTCTTGCCGAGCGCATCAACCACCGGGGCCGTGGTGCGCGCCCATAAGAGCGGAAAATCCGGGTCAATTCTTGGAATGCGTCCCACTGCATCCCTTCCGACCATGGACCTCTCCAGAGAAATGCTCTGAGCTAGAACATTCGTCAAAACAGGTCAGGCTGGACAGGAAAACTCCCGTCCAGCCCTTGTTCACGCGTGGTGCACGTTGCCGCGCACCTCTGGCTTAGGCCAGCTCGACTTCGGCGCCAGCTGCTTCCAGCTTGCCTTTGATGTCTTCGGCTTCGGCTTTGTCGACGCCTTCTTTGATCTTGCCACCGGCTTCGACCAGGTCTTTGGCTTCTTTCAGGCCGAGACCTGTGATGCCGCGGACTTCCTTGATCACGTTGATCTTGGATGCGCCGGCGTTCTTCAGAACGACGTCGAATTCGGTCTTTTCTTCTTCGGCAGCGCCGCCATCAGCAGGACCAGCCATCATCACTGCGCCGCCAGCGGCGGGCTCGATGCCGTACTCGTCTTTGAGGATGGTTTTCAGTTCTTGTGCTTCAAGCAGAGTCAGACCAACGATGTCTTCTGCCAGTTTTTTCAGATCAGCCATGTTTAGCTCTTTCCGTTACGATATGTGTGTTCCAACGCGCGTGTTCAACCCGAGCGCCGGCTTGACGATATGCCTTACGCAGCCGCCTTGTCCTCGATCGTGGACAAGATGGATGCGATGTTGCTTGCAGGTGCGCCAATGGCCCCAGCGATGTTCGAAGCAGGTGCGCCGAGCATGCCCGCGATGGTGGAGATAAGCTCCTCCCGCGAAGGCATTTTCGACACGGCTTCGACACCAGCGGCGTCCAACGCGTTCTCACCCATGGAACCACCGAGGATCACCAGCTTTGGGTTTTCCTTGGAGAATTCCTGAGCAACCTTGGCCGCAGCCACAGGATCCTCAGAATAGGTCAGAACGGTCATACCCGTCAGAAGGTCAGCGATGCTTTCGCATGGCTTGCCCTCAAGGGCGATCTTGGCGAGCCTGTTTTTGGCAACACGCACGGCCCCACCGGCAGCGCGTGCGCGCGCCCGAAGGTCCTGCATTTCGGCAACTGTCAAACCGACGTAGTGGCTAACCACAACGACGCCAGAGCTTTCAAAGATCTGGCCGAGTTCGTCGACCAGCTGTTCTTTTTGTGCTCTATCCACAGTTTCACTCCAAATTTGGGGGTTGCCCCCCGGCTCAGTTCAGGATGCGATCTTTTGCATCCCATTCGGGTCCAATGTCAGGGTCCCGGCCAAAACCGCCCGAGGGCAGAATTTTTCCGGTTTCCCATCTCAGGAAGGAATTATTCAGGCCGTGGCCCAAACCCTCCGTCTCGGACAGACGCGCGGACCGATCTTCTGGTCCTTGCGTATCTGACGGCCGAAGCCGCCAAATCTCGGGTCGTAAGGTGGGAGGCTGGCCCCCACCCCACTGGATCACTCGGCGGTTGCGTTCTCGACAGCGACCGACACGCCCGGGCCCATTGTGGAGCTCAGGTTGATCTTTTTCATATATGTGCCTTTGGCACCGGCAGGCTTGGCTTTGGACACCGCGCCAACGAAGGCACGGATGTTTTCGGCCAGCTTGGCTTCGTCGAAGGACAGTTTGCCAACGCCTGCGTGGACGACACCGCCCTTTTCGGCTTTGAACTGAACTTCACCGCCCTTGGCCGCTTTCACGGCGTCGGCGACGTCCATGGTCACGGTGCCAACCTTGGGGTTCGGCATCAGGTTACGGGGGCCAAGCACTTTACCCAGACGGCCAACGATCGGCATCATGTCGGGTGTCGCGATGCAACGATCAAAGTCGATCTTGCCGGACTGCACGGTTTCCATCAGGTCTTCTGCACCAACGATATCTGCGCCAGCCTTTTCGGCTTCTTCAGCTTTCGCGCCACGGGCGAAGACAGCAACGCGCATGGTTTTGCCGGTGCCGTTGGGCAGGCCGACAACACCGCGGACCATCTGGTCTGCGTGGCGTGGGTCAACACCGAGGTTCATCGCGATCTCGATGGTTTCGTCGAACTTCGCGTTTGCGTTTGCTTTGATGAGGCTTACCGCTTCTTCAACGGTGATCTCTTCTTTGCCAGCAAAGGCTTCACGGGCGGCGCGGGTGCGTTTTCCAAGTTTTGCCATCTTACTTCACCTCGATGCCCATGGACCGGGCAGAGCCCAGAATGATTTTCATCGCCGCTTCCACGTCGTTCGCGGACAGGTCGGCGGCTTTTGCTTCTGCGATCTCGCGCAGCTGCTTGGTGGTCACGGTGCCGACGGTTTCACGGCTCGGCGTTTTCGCGCCAGAGTTCACCTTGGCAGCTTTTTTCAGGTAGTAGGACGCCGGGGGCGTCTTGATGTCCATGGTGAAGGACTTGTCCTGATAGTAGCTGATCACGGTGGGGCACGGTGCGCCCGGCTCCATGTCTGCGGTCTTGGCGTTGAACGCCTTGCAGAATTCCATGATGTTGATGCCGCGCTGACCGAGAGCCGGACCAACGGGCGGGGACGGGTTTGCTTGACCCGCTTTAACTTGCAACTTCATCGTACCGACGAGTTTCTTGGCCATCTGACCATTCTCCTTTCAACACCCTTGGGGCGCGCCCCGCGGGATCTTCGTTGCGTGGTCCGGGTTGGGCGCCGCGGCGCCCTCGCCTCCCACAATGACCGACACCGTTGAGGCGCCGGGATGGCGGACCTGAGCCCGCCGCGCACTCAGACCTGTTTATTGACCTGAGTGAATTCCAATTCGACCGGGGTCTCCCGGCCAAAGATCGAGACCGACACCTTGAGGCGCTGGTTATCTTCATCGACCTCTTCGATCATGCCGTCGAAGTCCTCGAACGGACCGTCGGCAACCTTAACCTTTTCGCCGATCTCGAAGTGGATCAGCGTGCGTGGGGCTTCTTCGCCTTCCTGCACACGACCCAGGATCGCCTGAACCTCGGCATCGCGCATCGGCATCGGGCGGCCTTGCGGGCCCAAGAAACCGGTGACGCGGTTGATCGAGTTGATCAGGTGATAGCCCGCGTCGGACATTTCCATATGCACCAGCACATAGCCGGGCATGAAGCGACGCTCGGTTGTCACCTTCTTGCCGCGCCGGACCTCGATCACCTCTTCGGTGGGCACCAGCACTTCGTCAATCTGGTCTTCAAGTTCCTGCTCGGCCACGGATGCGCGGATCTGCTCGGCGATCTTCTTTTCGAAGTTCGACAGGACACTGACCGAATACCACCGTTTTGCCATCTGAACTCTGGTCCCTGTCTTGCCATGCGGGCTGCCCCGGCATGTAAATTCGTCAATCACACGGAGCCTCGGCCCCGCAACATCTGAACAAAAAATCGGCGCGCAACTCGAATCGCCGCACGCCCCTTTTCAGGTCAGGTCTGCGCAATAGCCCGCGCAGACGCAGGTTTCAAGGGTGTAAAGATAAATTCACCCGAGCGGGCGATGCTTAGCCGAACATCCCAAGGATCTGCTGCAGACCGCCGCGGATCAGGATATCTACGATCGCAAAGAAAACCGCCGTCAGCGCGGCAAGGATAAAGACCATCACAGTGGTCAGCATCACTTCGCGCTTGGTCGGCCAAACAACCTTGGCAACTTCGGTACGAACCTGCTGGATGAACTGAAGCGGATTGGTGGTGGCCATGACATCTTTCCTTGTTGCCCGATTGGGCGGATGTAACGGGTCCGCCCCCTAGTTTCAAGACACCATCGCGTCCGGCCTAGGCTTCGGAGTTGCGCAGACTATCAAACCGGCGATCGAGGGCCTCATCATGGCGGGTGTCAGCCGCTGCCATTTCGCCAAAGTCCGGCAGATAAAGCCCGTCGACCGTCCCTTCGGGAAAGCGATCAAGCACCGCATCCCATTTCATCGCGAAAGCATCCAAACGTACATGAAGCGCCGCCGCCCGCTCCGGCCGCCGCGCGGCATACCAGCGCCCAAGCGCCAATGCCCGCCCCCAAAACCCGTCATAACCAAGGGCGAGAAAGACCCCAAGCGTGACAAACACCGCGATGAAAACCACGCCCAGCACCAACCAAGGCCGCAGAATCACAGCGAGCGCAAGCAGGCTCAGTATCACCGCCCGAGGCGACGGTCGTTTCTTGGGCATCTTGAGCGGCAAACGTCTTTTGGATTTAGCTTTGGCCACCTCTGGCTCAGGCAGCTTGGGAAAGGCATCGCGTCCGGACTGCCGGTGCTTGGCTTGGGACTGCGGCGCATCCATCGCGGTGCCCGCATTCGCGCCCTCATGCCCATCCGCCATCACGTTTCGAATCGCAGACAGCGCGGTGGGGTCCAGTTCAGATGCTGACGAAGGGGCAAGCTTATCTGTGAGGGTCATCTTATCGATCTCTTTAGGCAGTTGCGAAAGAGTTACCGATCTATTGCGCCCCCTGCAGGGCGGAAAATGGACAGTTCTTGGGCATAGCGGTTTGCCCCCCCCAACACAAAACCGCCGCAGCTTTATAGCTGCGGCGGTTTTGTTATTCTTGTCATCGTCGAGAGATACTTAATATCAGGAACTTATTAGGTTTGGCGATGACCTACTCTCCCACGTCTTAAGACGCAGTACCATCGGCGCTACGGCACTTAACGGCTGGGTTCGGGATGGGACCAGGTGTTTTGCTCGCGCTATGATCACCAAACCAAATAAATTCCTGATACAGCGCTCTGCTCTGCAGAGCGACGGCGGGAGGCAGGGTATCCGAAGGATGCCCGTTCCCGCACCGTCTCCATTGGAGCGCAAAGCGTGTTTTTGTCCAAGTCATGTACAACTGATTGTATGTGTATGCTTTTGCCCAGTTAAGCAGTCTTGCTTCTACTGGATCAAATCAAGCCTATCGAGCAATTAGTACCAGTCAACTGAACGTGTTACCACGCTTACATCTCTGGCCTATCGACGAGGTGGTCTACCTCGGCTCTCAGGGATACCTTGTTTTGAGGGGGGCTTCCCGCTTAGATGCCTTCAGCGGTTATCCTGTCCGATCATAGCTACCCAGCACTGCTATTGGCATAACAACTGGTCCACCAGTGGATCGTTCACCCCGGTCCTCTCGTACTAGGGGCAACTCCTCTCAAGTATCCTACACCCACGGAAGATAGGGACCGAACTGTCTCACGACGTTCTAAACCCAGCTCACGTACCTCTTTAAACGGCGAACAGCCGTACCCTTGGGACCTGCTCCAGCCCCAGGATGAGATGAGCCGACATCGAGGTGCCAAACACTGCCGTCGATATGGACTCTTGGGCAGTATCAGCCTGTTATCCCCGGCGTACCTTTTATCCGTTGAGCGATGGCCCTCCCACTTGGGACCACCGGATCACTATGGCCGTCTTTCGACTCTGCTCGACTTGTCAGTCTCGCAGTCAGGCTGGCTTCTGCCATTGCACTCAACGAGCGATTTCCGACCGCTCTGAGCCAACCTTCGCGCGCCTCCGTTACGATTTAGGAGGCGACCGCCCCAGTCAAACTACCCGCCACACAGGGTCCCGGAACCGGATAACGGTCCGCGGTTAGACATCAAGCAGAACAAGGGTGGTATCTCAAGGGAGGCTCCACCGAGACTGGCGTCTCGGTTTCAAAGCCCACCACCTATCCTGCACATGTTCGGCCTAATGCCAGTGTGAAGCTGTAGTAAAGGTGCACGGGGTCTTTCCGTCTAACCGCGGGTAACCGGCATCTTGACCGGTAATTCAATTTCGCTGAGTCTATGTTGGAGACAGCGGGGAAGTCGTTACGCCATTCGTGCAGGTCGGAACTTACCCGACAAGGAATTTCGCTACCTTAGGACCGTTATAGTTACGGCCGCCGTTTACCTGGGCTTCAATTCAGAGCTCTCACCCCTCCTTTTAACCTTCAGGCACCGGGCAGGCGTCAGACCCTATACGTCGTCTTGCGACTTCGCAGAGCCCTGTGTTTTTAATAAACAGTCGCCACCCCCTGGTTTGTGCCCCCAGCCTCTAGTTGCCTAGAAACCGGGCCTCCTTCTCGCGAACTTACGGAGGTATTTTGCCGAGTTCCTTCAACATAGTTCTCTCAAGCGCCTTGGTATTCTCTACCTGTCCACCTGTGTCGGTTTAGGGTACGATCTAGCGATGGAGCTATTTCCAGGGACCTCTAAGCAGCCCATTCAATCCGATAAGGATGAACTACCCTCGAGATCCGTCACTTCCATCTGGCCCAGGAATATTAACCTGGTTCCCATCGACTACGCCTTTCGGCCTCGCCTTAGGGGTCGGCTTACCCTGCTCAGATTAGCTTTAAGCAGGAACCCTTGGACTTTCGGCGAGAGTGTCTCTCACACTCTTTGTCGCTACTCATGTCATCATTCTCACTAGTGATCTCTCCACCGGATCGCTCACGCGCCAGCTTCACAGAAAGCTCCTTGTGTCCAATCCGTCCCGAAGGACGATAAGGACACATGGAACTATGTCACACTACGCTCTGCTACCATGCAATAAATGCATCCTCAGCTTCGGCTCATGGCTTGAGCCCCGTTACATCTTCGCCGCAAGACAACTTATTTAGACCAGTGAGCTGTTACGCTATCTTTAAAGGATGGCTGCTTCTAAGCCAACCTCCTGGTTGTTTTGGTCGTCTCACCTGCTTTCCCACTTAGCCATGAATTAGGGGCCTTAGCTGGAGGTTAGGGTTGTTTCCCTCTTCACGACGGACGTTAGCATTCGCCGTGTGTCTGCCGACTAGTACTCCTCGGTATTCGGAGTTTGGTTAGGATCAGTAAGCCTGTGGGGCCCCATTACCCATCCAGTGCTCTACCCCCGAGGGTATTCGGTCGACGCTCTACCTAAATAGATTTCGCAGAGAACCAGCTATCTCCGAGTTTGATTGGCCTTTCACCCCTAGGCACAGCTCATCCCGATCTTTTTCAACAGATGTGGGTTCGGTCCTCCAATAAGTGTTACCTTATCTTCAACCTGGCCATGCCTAGATCACTCGGTTTCGGGTCTGATCCCACGAACTCAACGCCCTATTAAGACTCGCTTTCGCTACGCCTACACCTAACGGCTTAAGCTTGCTCGTGAGACCAAGTCGATGACCCATTATACAAAAGGTACGCTGTCAGGACGCAAGGTCCCTCCAACTGTTTGTAGGCGTTCGGTTTCAGGTACTGTTTCACTCCCCTCGTCGGGGTGCTTTTCACCTTTCCCTCACGGTACTGGTTCACTATCGGTCAGTAAGGAGTACTTAGCCTTCGAAGGTGGTCCTCCGATCTTCAGACAGAATTTCACGTGTTCCGCCCTACTTAATACGTCCAATCATGCTTCTTATACGGGACTATCACCCACTTTGGTTGCGCATTCCAACGCATTCTAACCACACTCATGGCTCGGCTGGTCCCCGTTCGCTCGCCGCTACTAGGGGAGTATCATATTGATTTCCTTTCCTCCGGGTACTTAGATGTTTCAGTTCCCCGGGTTTGCCTTTTTAAGCCTATATATTCAGCCTAAAAATACCTGGTTTACCAAGTTATTAGCTGCACCGAAGTGCAGTAATAACAAAGTATCAGGTGGGTTGCCCCATTCAGAAATCCATGGATCAAAGCTTATTCTCAGCTCCCCATGGCTTATCGCAGAGTATCACGTCTTTCATCGCCTCTTACTGCCAAGGCATTCACCAAACGCCCTTTTCGCGCTTGATTTGATCCAGAAAAAGCAAGACTTAGCGTCCCGCGCGAAGATCAGAAGCTGGTAAGAAACTGATCCTCTTTATCCTGTATCAAAAGCATACTTTTACCCGCCCAGACTATCGTCTGGACAATGAGCGATGCAGATAGCGAA
>Ga0208315_1000795_pt1 | contig 19217 bp, 15 predicted proteins | sample MalvireepMed_215_FD_184239 | JGI IMG/M metagenome (GOLD analysis project Ga0208315, IMG submission 184239) | Marine viral communities from the Global Malaspina Expedition - Malaspina viral metaG DeepMed_215 (SPAdes) (version 2) | ecosystem: Environmental > Aquatic > Marine > Oceanic | place... | reverse complement strand
ACCACAGGGAGCGTCACTGTGAAAAAAACGCCGTTTATTCTATCCATTATGTTCGTTGTGTTTTTAATTGTGGTTTTTAGTACTGTTTTCAGTGGCCCTGAAAATGTCGATGTGGTGTCAGGGAATGGCCGCATTGAAGCTACTGAAATTGGCATTTCTGCAAAAGTAGCAGGGCGTGTAGAAGAAATTTATGTCAGCGAAGGAGACAGAGTAACGGCGGGCGATGTGGTCGCCAAACTCGATACCACCACCATTAATAGCCAGCTTCAGCAGGCCAAGGCACAGCACCAGCAAGCCAAAAGTGCGGTAGAAGCTGCAAATATGGCTGTTGCACAGCGCCAAAGTGAAAAGTCAGCGCTTGAAGCCGCGCTGCTGCAAACTAAAGCCGAGCTAAAAGCAGCTGAAGCTCATGCTGCCCGTACTAATGAATTGGCAAAAACAGGCGCCGTGTCTAAACAATTAGCAGAAGATAACCTTACCAATGTTGAAAGCGCAAAGGCGGCGGTAAATGCAGCTAAGGCTCGTTTGACAGCGGCTGACGCCACCATTGAAGCTTCGCGCGCGCAATACTACTCGGCACAAGCAGCGGTCAGCGCTGCCAATGCCACTATTGCGCAAATCCAATCTGAAATTAACGATATGGTGTTAAAAGCACCACGTAATGGGCGTATTCAATACCGCGTAGTGGAGCCTGGCGAAGTTGTTAATGCAGGTGGGCGTGTACTTAGTTTGGTCGACCTAACAAACGTATACATGACATTCTTTTTGCCTGCTTCGCAGGTGGGCAAGCTTACTATGGGCGGTGAAGCACTTATTGTGCTAGATGCCGCGCCCGACATCGCTATTCCGGCCACCATTTCTTACGTTGCCGACGTAGCGCAATTTACTCCTAAGTCGGTTGAAACCCAAAGTGAGCGAGAAAAACTTATGTTCAGGGTTAAAGCGCAAATTCCTGAAAACTTATTAAAGCAGCACATTGAAAAAGTGAAAACAGGGTTGCCGGGTGAAGTATGGGTAAAGCTAAACGATACCGCTGAATGGCCTAGCGACCTACCTGAGCTTGTCGACTAATGGGCAACATTATTGAATGCAATTCGCTAACGGTTCGCTACAAAAGCACCACAGCTATTCACAATCTTGCGCTTTCTATTCCCGCGGGCCTAACGGTAGGCGTAATTGGCCCTGATGGCGTGGGCAAATCTACGTTGCTGTCGCTTATTGCTGGTGAGCGAGTTATGCAAAAGGGGCAGTTGCAGGTTCTTGGTGGCGATATGCGTGATGAAAAACACCGCGCCGCGATATGTTCTGATATTGCATACATGCCACAAGGCTTAGGCAAAAACTTATATCCCACGCTGTCTGTAGAAGAAAACTTACAGTTTTTTGCCAAACTTTTTGGGCACAATCGTGCTCAGCGTCGTGCACGAATAGATATCCTTACCAAACGAACCGGACTTTATCCATTTTTATCGCGCCCAGCCGGCAAGTTGTCGGGTGGTATGAAGCAAAAACTGGGGTTATGCTGTGCCTTAATACACGATCCCCGCCTGCTTATTCTAGACGAACCCACTACAGGGGTAGACCCCCTTGCCCGAAGTCAATTTTGGTCGCTTATTAAAGACATTCGCAAAACCCAGCCAAATATTACCGTATTGGTAGCGACTGCCTATATGGATGAAGCCCAACAGTTCGATCATCTAATAGCGTTAAATGCAGGTGAGATACTGGCGAGCGGCTCACCGAAGTCACTGCTTAGTGAAACACAAACCAGCAATTTAGAAGCGGCATTTATTGCGCTTTTGCCGGCAGACGCAAAGCATGAACATCGCAGCGTAGTTGTGCAGCCTTATAAGGCTAGTGAGCATATGCAAACCGCGATTGAAGCTAAAAACCTTACTATGAAGTTTGGCGATTTTACGGCAGTTAATAACGTTAGCTTCACGATTGGTAAAGGAGAGATTTTCGGGTTTTTAGGGTCGAATGGCTGTGGTAAGTCTACCACCATGAAAATGCTTACTGGCCTGCTGCCGCAAACCTCTGGCGAGGCGTGGTTGCTGGGCAGCCCTCTTGTTGCTAACGATATTAACACCCGCTACCGCGTAGGTTATATGTCGCAAAGCTTTTCTTTGTATACCGAATTAACCGTTCGGCAAAACCTTACGCTTCATGCCAAGCTCTTCAAAGTAGCAAGCAACGTATTAAATTCGCGCGTTGACGAAATGCTTAACCGCTTTGCATTAAGTCATCACCAGCACAGCTTGCCTAACGACCTTCCTTTAGGTATTCGCCAGCGTCTGTCTTTGGCCGTGGCCATGGTGCATAGACCTGAAGTGTTAATACTCGATGAACCCACTTCTGGCGTCGATCCAGTTGCCCGAGATAACTTTTGGCAGTTGCTTATTTCTCTGGCGCGAAAAGACGGCGTAACCATTTTTATTTCTACACACTTTATGAACGAGGCAGTACGCTGCGATAGAATTTCCCTAATGCATGCAGGCGAAGTGCTGGTAACCGATACACCGCAAGCCATAAAAGCGTCTAAATCTGCCGATACGTTAGAGCAAGCGTTTATCGATTATTTAGTTGAAGCGCAAACACCTGAGAACCAAACACAAAACACTGAGCAAAGTGCACCAGAAGGTGTTAGCGCAGATAAAGCCACGCCACCGAATAAACGTGCAAAAGGCTTACGGCGATTGTTAAGCTATGCCTCGCGTGAAACCCTTGAGCTTATCCGCGACCCCATTCGCTTAACCATGTCGTTCTTAGGCAGCATGGTGTTAATGGTAGTTATTGGCTATGGCATTACTATGGACGTTGATGACTTAAGCTATGCGGTATTCGATCGCGATCAAACTTCCACTAGTCTTAACTATCGCAGTGCTTTATCAGGCTCGCGCTATTTCAATGAACAGCCAGTCATTACCAGCTATGCCGATATGGACAGGAGAATGAAAAGCGGAGAGCTTTCATTGGCTGTGGAAATTCCCCCCGAATTTAGCCAAAAACTGCATAAAGGCGAACAAGTGGAAATAGGGGCATGGATTGATGGGTCTATGCCCTCAAGGGCCGAAACTATACAGGGTTATGTAACAGGTATTCACCTGAAATGGCTTTTGCAGCAAGCCTCACAAGCTAGCCAAGTGCAGTCGACTAGCAGTATTAATGTGGAATCACGCTATTTGTATAACCCAGATGTTCGCAGCTTAGTGGCCATTGTACCTGCGGTAATGCCCATGCTGTTGTTGATGATACCTGCGCTTTTAACGTCGTTGGCGGTGGTGCGCGAAAAAGAGCTGGGTTCGATAATCAACTTATATGTTACACCAGTTACACGCATAGAGTTTTTGTTGGGTAAGCAACTTCCTTATATCGCTACCTCATTTGTTAGCTTCTTGCTGTTGGTTGCTATGGCGGTGTGGCTTTTCGACATCCCACTGAAAGGGGATGTGATAGTGCTATGCCTTATAACGCTGTTATTTGTTACTTTTTCCACTAGCTTTGGTTTGTTGGCTTCGGTTTTTACTAACAGTCAAATTGCCGCTATTTTGCTTACCACTATTGGCACTATGGTACCTGCCGTTCAGTTTGCGGGCATGATAACGCCGGTTTCTGCCTTAGAAGGGGCAGGGCGCGTAATAGGAGAGCTTCACCCTATTAGTTATTTTTTAACTGCTAGCAGGGGAATATTTAGCAAAGGGTTAGGTTTTGGAACCCTTGACTTTGCCGTGTTTGCCATAGCTATTTCTATACCAATTACACTGTGGCTTGCCACTGTTTTGTTACGCAAACAGGAGCGATGAACCGTGGATATTAAAAATGTAGGCCAGCTAGGTGTAAAAGAACTTTGGAGCTTATGTAGGCCAGCTAGGTGTAAAAGAACTTTGGAGCTTATGGCGCGACCCAGCCATGCTTATTCTTATTGTGTATGTGTTTACGGTAAACATCTACACGGCGGCCACTGCGGTACCTGAATCTTTGCACTACGCGCCCATTGCCTTTGTCGATCACGACAATTCGCAGATGTCTAAGCGGGTAATAGATGCCTTTTATCCTCCTTATTTTTTAGCGCCAGATATTATTGAAAGTAATGAGGCCGACACGTATTTAGACACGGGCAAGTATACCTTTGTTGTGACCATTCCCCCTGAATTTGAAAAAGATATTATGGCTGGGCTACAGCCCGATGTTCAGGTCAACGTTGATGCAACACGTATTAGCCAGGCGTTTACTGGTAATGGTTACATCACAGAAATAATCACCAGTGAAGTGAATACTTATTTACAGGGTTATAAATCCGACATTGATTACCCTGTCGAGTTGATCATGCGAGCCCGATTTAATCCAGCGCTAGAAGGTTTTTGGTTTGGCTCTGTGATGGAGCTCATTAATGCGGTAACAATGATCGCCATAATTCTGTCTGGGGCTGCGCTTATTAGAGAAAAAGAGCGTGGCACTATAGAGCACCTGCTGGCTATGCCAGTTTCAGACAGTGAAATTATGCTGTCTAAAATATTAGCCTCGGGAGTAGTGGTTTGGGTTACTACTTTGTTTTCTGCTTATTTTATTATTCAGTGGGTACTCGCCGTCCCCATTAACGGCGAAATATGGCTTTTCATGGTGGCTGTTGCTCTACAATTATTCGCCGTTTCGAGTATGGGGATTTTCATGGCTACCATTGCGCGATCTATGCCACAGTTCGGATTGTTACTTATTTTAGTTTTACTGCCCCTACAGTTGCTATCTGGTGGGGTAACACCAAGAGAAAGCATGCCCGAGTTTATCCAAAACACCATGCTACTTATGCCAAACACGCACTTTGTGATGGTATCGCAAGGGGTACTGTATCGCGGTGCCGAGCTAAGTGTGGTGTACCCTCAACTTATTGCGCTATTTGCTATTGGGTGCATATTTTACTTTATCGCTTTAAAGCGTTTTAAAAGCACCATTGGCAGCATGGCGTAGCGTTAGCAAGTTGAACACGGTAATGTAAATAGCAATAATTATCATTTAAATTTGGTTTTCTTTAATTTATACTGCGTGCGAAAAATAACCCAACACGCTTAACGAAAAAGTTAAAAACAGAGAAAACCATGAAACTATCTAGCCTATTTGCACTAACGCCACTTGCCCTTGCGCTGTCAGTACAAGCGCAAACACCCCAAACAAATACTGACGACGTTAAAGAAGCCGACGTAGAAAAAATTCGTATTGTTGGCGTTCGTCAAAACCGCGTAAGCCGCGGTGCTACGGGCTTAACCATGGAAGTCAGCGAAACGCCGCAGTCTATAAGTATTCTTTCTGAAGACTTAATGCAGTCGTTTGGTGCGTTTAATATTAACGATGCGCTAAAGCTAGCGCCGGGTATTAACGTAGAAGAGTGGGAAACCAACCGTACCAACTACACGGCCCGTGGTTTTGAAATTAAGAATACCCAGATAGACGGTGTGGGCCTGCCGAACGACTGGGGTATTGTTACCGGTTCGGTAGAAGCGTATGGCTACGAAGAAATTGAAGTGATTCGTGGTGCCAACGGCCTGCTAACCGGTGTGGGTAATGCGTCGGGTACCATTAACTATGTGCGCAAGCGCCCCACCAATGAAGAAGGCGGTGAAATTGGTGCAAGTATTGGCTCTTATAACTTTAAGCGCGTGCAGGGCGACTATTCTATGCTGCTTACCGAAGACGGCAGCTGGGCAGCTCGCGTAGTAGGTAGTGTTGAAGATAAAGAGTCGCACCTTGATGGCCTAGAGAACGACCGCAGCTTTGTTTATGGTGTTATTGACGGCCAGCTAACCGATAACGCCACGGTAACGTTTGGGCTGTCGTATCAAGATGCCAATACCGACGGCAACACCTGGGGCGGGCTAGTGTTTAACTACACCGACGGCACGCAAGCCGAGTGGGACATTAACGACACTACCACACAAGAGTGGACAAAGTGGGATACCGAAACGACTAATGCGTTTGTTGAACTAGACTATGTGTTCGACAACGACTGGCAGCTACTGCTTAGCTATAACTACCGCGATTTTGAAGATCAGAGCAAGCTGTTTTACGCCTATGGCGCTATTGATAAAGACACCGGCCTAGGCCTTGTTGGCTGGCCAGGTCGCTACGATTCAGAGCGCGATTCTCACCTAGTAGAAGGCCGTGTATTTGGCGATTTTGAATTATTTGGTCGCAACCACGAAGTGAACTTTGGTTTAAGCCACGCCACCAGCGATGATGTGTCTTTTGTTCACGCGTTTGATTATGCAACCACACCTGCATATGGCCCCACGCCAGCGTTCCCTTATGCGTTAGATGCCATAGCCGAACCTGACTGGTTAGACGTTTCCGAGTATTCAAACATTGAACAAACCCTAACCCGTTACTTTGGTTCTGCCCGTTTTAGCGTTACCGATGACATGCACGTTATTGCCGGTTTTAATGCTATCGACTTTGAGCGTACGGGGCAAAACGCCGGAGCGGTTATCGATAACTCAGAAAGCGAAGCCAGCCCTTATGTGGGCGCGACTTATGCGGTAACTGAAGATGTGAATGCCTATGTGAGTTATTCAGATGTGTACCAGCCGCAAGAGCAGTATGATATTAACGGTCAGTACCTAGACCCAACCAAAGGCCAAAACTTTGAAGCGGGTGTGAAAGCCCAGTGGTTCGACAATAGGTTACTCACCACGTTTGCTTACTTCACGGCAGAGCAAGACAACCTAGCCGCTTACGCAGGCACCAACCCAGAGACGCTGCAGTATTACTACGAAGGCGTGTCGGTAGAGTCTAACGGTTTTGAAGTTGAAGTGGCCGGCCAGGTAACTGATGCGCTGCGTGTTAATGCGTCTTACACCAATATTGATGTAGAAGACGAGCAGGGCGCTGACGCTAACCTGTGGGCGCCACGCGATGTGGTTACCTTCCAGCTAGGGTACACAATACCGCAAGCGCCAGAGGTGGAAGTGGGCTTTGGCGGCCGCTGGCAGTCTGAGATAAGCAATGTGGATTATAACGTTAAACAAGGGGCGTATTTCTTGGGTAACGTGTATGCGTCTCGCGCGTTTACCGACGACCTTACTGTTCGCATGAACATCAATAATATTTTCGATAAGAAGTATATTAACAGCCTACATACCGTGGGTTACTACGGCGCTGGCATTAATGCACAGTTAAGTGCCTCTTATACCTTTTAATTGACCTCCTTATACGCTGCGCAAGCCTTTGTGCAGCGTTTACGCTATCCCTCCTGAAATTCTAAAGCTCTCTTATCCTAAAGGCTAATATAAATTAAGCCTTATGAGTGATGATTATCTCCTTCAGATATATTTTTTAGATTAATCATTCTAATTATCTAGTGTTTATTGGTTAGGCTGTCTCGTTCATTTTAATTGCCGGCCGCCAATAAATATTAATCACGCCAATAATAAAAATAATTAAACACTTAAAAAAACAACACGTCTTGAAGGAGAAACACAGTGGATCAAGGTAACTTCCCTAAGGGGAAAAAACTTAATCGAATAACCTCGGCCATAATTGCAAGTTCATTACCTTTTTTTTGACTGAAATTTGTTCAGGTGCTAGTTTGAATAGTATACAAAAGAAACAACGAGGATGTTGACTGTGATGAACAGACGTAAACACGGATTTCACGCCATAAAAACTGCCGCGCTTTCGCTAGTGCTAGCAGCAAGCTTTCAAGTAGCGGCGCAAAACGACAAAGAACGCGTTGAAACCATAGAAGTATTCGGTCAAAAGACCACGCCGCAATTGAAGAAAGCATTCGATAACCAGCGCTTCGAGTTCTTAGAACTGTACAACAGTATCAATGACGTCGCGAAGTTCGATGTTATCTGTAAATACCAGAAACCCATTGGTAGTAAAATTGCCCGTAAAAGCTGCGAACCCCGCTATGTGAAAGATTTTCGTGCCATGAAGATTCAAGCCTCCTCTACCGGCCCAGGTATCGACTTTAATCGCTTACCTAGCGACGACGATATTCGCTTTCTTACTAATGACACGCGAGAAGAAGCTTTTGAGCATGTTGCCGCGCTCATTGCCACACACCCAGAACTGTTCGACAGCTTCAGTAAGCTAGACGCGCTGCATCAGCGTATTAAGCAGCGCGAAGAAGAGAACTAATTCTTTTCGAAATGAAGTAAAACCAACAAAAAATGCGGCATTAAGCCGCATTTTTCGTATTAGTTTTACTACTGATATTTTTTGAGTTCTAGGCGAGATACCATGCCTTTGTGCACTTCGTCAGGGCCGTCAGCCAAGCGAAGGGCTCTTGCGCCAGCCGCAAAACGGGCGAGCGGGAAGTCGCTACACATGCCCGCGCCACCGTGAATTTGTAGTGCCATATCCACTACGCTTTGTAGCATATTTGGCACAACTACTTTAATGGCTGAGATCTCTGTCATGGCGTGTTTAACGCCAAGGTTATCTATTTTCCACGCCGCGTGAAGGGTAAGCAAACGCGCTTGTTCTATCGCCATGCGAGCATCAGCAACACGCTCTAAGTTACCCCCTAAACGGATGATAGGCTTACCGAAAGCAACCCGTTCGTGACCGCGTTTAAGCGCAAGCTCTAATGCTTTTTCGGCCATGCCGATAGCGCGCATGCAGTGGTGAATGCGGCCCGGGCCTAAGCGACCTTGTGCTATCGCAAACCCTTTACCTAAACCCATTATGATGTTGTCTTTACTTACCCGAACATTATCAAAGTGCATTTCGCCGTGGCCGTATGGCGCATCGTAATCACCGTAGGCATCTAGCATACGCTTGATGGTAATTCCTGGTGTATCTAGCGGCACTATCACCATACTGTGGCGGCTGTGCTTGTCGTTGTCGGGGTTCGATAAACCCATGAATATCGTGAATGCTGCGTTAGGGTGGCCTAAGCCTGTCGACCACCATTTCTTACCGTTAATAACTACGTCGTCGCCGTCTTCAATGATGGTTGCGGCCATGTTAGTAGCGTCGGACGATGCAACGTCAGGTTCGGTCATGCCAAACACTGAACGAATCTCGCCAGCCAGCAGGGGTGTTAGCCACTGTTCTTTTTGTGCATCGTTGCCGAAGTGATAAAGCACTTCCATGTTGCCGGTGTCAGGCGCATTACAGTTGAATATTTCAGGCGCAAACAAATATTTACCCATGCGCTCAGCCATTGGCGCATATTCAAGTGTGGTAAGGCTCTGGCCTAGTTCAGCATCGGGTAAGAATAAGTTCGCTAAGCCCGCTTCACGTGCTTTGGTTTTAAGGGCTTCTGTACCAGGGTGCAGCTTCCAGCTTTTCCAATCGCCATGGTTATTCTCTTTGTGGTGAAAGTCGTAAACTTCATTTTCGATTGGCGCTATATGCTCAGCAATAAAGTTATCCAGCTTTTCTAGCAAGGCTTTTGTTTTGTCGTTATATGAAAAATCCATAGGGCACCTGTTGTATAATTTATTAAGTTCATACTAGTGAAAGTTGTTTAGTGAATGAAATGAAATATAATCTCTAAATGGTGTGAATTTTATTCATGGTGTTGTGGGTGTTAGAGCACAGACAATTTGAAAAGCTAGACCTAAACCTGCTTAAGGTGTTTGAAGCACTCTGGCAGCACAGAAACATGACTCGTGTGGCCGAGGCGCTGCACATTACGCCGTCGGCAGTCAGTCATGCTATGCGCCGGTTTCGGGATATTTTAGGCGACCCGCTTTTTGTAAAAGAAAAACAAAGTATGTTGCCTACCGCTGCCTGCGAACGTTTAGCTCCCGCAATCCTGAAAGCGTTGAGCGATATTCGAAAAGCATTAGGGGAATTTGTTGATTTCGACCCGTTACACAGCCATCAGCGGTTCGTTATTGCCATGCAAGAGTCGTTGGAGTTAGGTGTTTTACCTGCACTGCTTTCAACCCTTGAGAAGCAAGCGCCTAATATTGAAATAGTAAGCACTCGCTTACATCGTGACACTATGCTGGCAGACCTAACTAACCGAAAGCTGCATTTAGCTATTGATATTGGCCGTGCCGTTGCTGCGCCTATTTCGCATTCCCTGTTACGTCGCGATACCTACAAAGTGCTCATGAATAAGCAAAACCCATTGGCACAGAGTTTAGATAAGAAAAGATATGTAGCGGCGCGGCATATTACGGTGTCTAACCGGGCTAAAGGGGCGTCGGTGGAAGAAATTGCGCTGCAACAGTTAGGCGTAAGCCGCCCTTCTTTGTGGCGCTGCCAAAACTATCGTGCTGCGGCAGATGTGGTGGCTAATACTGATGCGTTACTCACCTTGCCGGGTTCGGTGGCCGATGCCGTGAATGACGACAATTTGATTAGCACCAAACTGCCATATCAGCTACCTGAATTGGAAACCCACCTTTACTGGCATAGCCAACAAGAAGGCGAACCAGGGCTAATGTGGCTACGTGATTTAATGCTACACTTGTTTGCTGAATCTGGTCTTACCAGATAGTCTTTGGTAGAGTTTACTACCGTCGCGGTTGTGCTGTCGTAGAGCGGTGTATACCACCGTGAAAGAATGGGTGAAAAGGAAGTTGTTATGAAGATTCACACGCTAAAAGGGTACATTCAACATATCTACCTAGCTGAAGATAGCAAAGGTCTGCTTTTGCTGGACGGGTGTAGTCGTGCTGACGTAGACACCGTGTGTAATTACATAACACAAACCTTGGGTCGCCCGCTGGCTGATTTAAAGCTGATTGTGGTTACACATATGCATCCTGATCACGCCGGTGGGGCCATCAAACTTCGCGTGCGCACAGGGGCGCAGGTGGCATGTCACCCCAAAGCGATTAACTGGTATAAAGGGCTTGCTGGTCGTACGGCCCACGGTATCGATTTGCTGCTCACGTGGTGGGTGGCAAGCCGTATAGGAAAGCCCCGTTTACCCATTTGGTATAACCCAATTCTTACGCCAGATATCACGCTTAAAGATAACCAAACATTACCCGGTTTCCCTGACTGGCAGGCTATCTATACCCCTGGGCATACCGATCACGATTTAACGCTAATGCATGCGCCTACGCAGCAGGCTTACATTGCCGATGTGTTAGTTAAAGTGAAAGGCAAGTTGGTACCGCCATACCCTTTATGCCACCCTAATCAATACCGAGAAAGTTTACATAAACTGGCGCAGTCACAAATTGATACATTCTTTTGTGCTCACGTACCGCCCACTAAACGCGCCGATATTGATTTTGAGCATGTAATGGATAATGCCCCTCGAAAGCCAAAGAACCACTGGCATTCCAGCAAAAATCGTATAAAGAAGAAGCTGTTTAATCAAACCAATGAACACTAAAAACGGTAGACGTTTTTTATAGTGCGAAGCCCACTTAGCTGGCACTGCCCTTGCTTTTATTACCTAGCAACCACATTACTCTTTTATATCTATACTTAACCCTATATTCACGATTATGCGAAGGTGTAGCCTTTTCGTTAGGTGAATGGCAAAGGAACTAAAGCTGCAAAGGCAGAATACAAACAAATAATGCAGAAAAATATCGCTACGTTTTTTGACAAGACTCGGGAAATAGCGTCGCTAACTGGCGACAAACTAAGTAGTGCGTTTAACAAAGAAACGCACCGTTTCACCATAACGGGGCTTAGTCGAAGCGGTAAATCTATGCTGTTTACCAGCCTTATTACCATGCTTAAAAGCCGTAGTGAAGAGGGCTATGCGTGTTTGCCCTTGTTGCGTTATTTACCGCCCTCCCAAGTGCTTGATATGCATATAGAGCCTATTGATGGCTATAAACCTTTTCCTCATATACAGAATATTGAAGACCTGGAGAACGGGCAGTGGCCGAAGGCTACTGAAGAAGCATTTGGCTTTAAACTAGTGGTGCGCCTAAAAGAAACAGCCTCACTAAAGCGCCATGTATTGCCGCACAGCGACGTAGTATTTGAATTTATCGATTACCCCGGCGAGTGGGTAACCGACATTCCTATGTTAAGTAAAACCTATGCGCACTGGTCAGATTCTGCATGGGCACAGCTTAGTAGCGGGCCGCAGCAGTATTTCGCCAGTCAATGGAAAGCGTTCGTTAATCAATTCGATTTCGAGCAGGAGCCAACGGAGCAGCGCATACAGCTACTGGTTAACGCTTACCGCGATTATTTAGTAGAAGCCAAAGCGAACGGCATATCTTTACTTCAGCCGGGCAGTTTTTTGTTGGAATCTAGCGACTTTGATTGGCAGGCATTTGGGTTTACACCACTGCCGTCCAGTATTACCAGCGACGTGTCGCACCCGTGGTTCAACATATTCGATAAGCACTTTGCTAAGTTTCAAAATGGATGGCTAACGCCGTTAAAACAGTCCATTTTTAAAGAAACGGATAAACAAATTATTCTGGTAGATTTGTTTGAAGGGCTTAACCACAGCAGGCAGCATTTGTATCAGTTAAAGGAAACCCTAAGCCATTTGGCCGATACGTTCGTGTACGGGCAAAGCACGTGGTTTTCACGTAATGTGTTAAAGAAAGAGCAAATAGGTAAAGTGGCGTTTGTGGCCACCAAATCCGATCTTATCCCGGTTAGCCAGCGAAGCAATTTACTGAGTTTGTTAATGCAAATTACCGAAGGGGCCAGAGCACGGTTCGATGGTAAACCTATCCAGTTTGAACATTTTTTAGTGTCGAGCATGCAAGTGACCGACGATGGCAGTAATGAAGATGCTATTCGCTATAAAGACACCGATGGTCGCTATGTTGAATCTACGTTCGAGCCCATTCCTAGCACATTGAAAGAGATGGAAGAGGGCAGCCATTTCCCTGTACCAGATGTAAGTGTGCCAAGCGATTACAAAGCACGTATTTTGGCCGGCAAAGGCGTAGACAGATTGCTTCAGTTTTTACTGGGCAAAGGAGAGCAAGAGTGAGCGATAAACCTTATAAATTTGACGAAAGCCCAGAGCCGACTCGATCGTCTAATATTAGCAACTCGCCCAATATCAGAAGCGAAGCGCTTTATGGCGCGAATAGCGACCAGCAAGATGAAGCAAATACGAAATCTCAAACAGCGTCTCCGGGTGAACAAAATAGTAGTACGGTAAACAAGCCGCAGTACAAAACCAAAGTTAAAACACAAACTTTAGATATCGCGCAGCCTGAAACCAAGCTACCGCAGCAGGTTACTGAGGATGTATGGGAAGTCGAGGCCAGAAAAGGCGGCATTTCGTTAGGTGCAGCGACCTTGGGTTTCGGTGTAATTTCATTATTGGGTTTCTTTGTTTTCGAAGCCTATACCACCCTTGTTGCAAATGTTTCTGAACACCCCATTGGAACCGGTGTATTAGGTGCGCTGCTGATAGGTTTTGTTAGCTGCTTTAGCTTTTTAAGTTTTAAAGAATGGCGTGGCTATAAGCAAGTTAACACGGCAATGAAAGAAGCTAGCGTTATCCGAAATTTGTTGGCTAATAAGGACGCAGAGCCCTCAGCGGGTAGAGAGCCCTCAGCGGGTAATCAGCCTTCAGCTGGTAATCAGCCCTCAGCGGAAAACCAGCCCTCGCCAGAGAAAATAGATCGCGTGTTGAACCAGCACGGAAAGCGCTTTTCCCAAGGGTCTTACGCGGCACATTGTTTTGACCGTTATCAACAGCAGCTTCAAGACGATATGACCGGGCCAGAGCGATTAGGTCTTTATGAAGATACTGTGCTAAAACCGGTGCAGGAAAAGGCCTACAAGGTGCTAAATAAAGAGTCGGTAACGGCGGGGAGTTTAGCGTTCATTAGCCCCAATAACCTTATTCAAACCTTTGCAGTGGTGTGGATTAGCTTTCGCACTATTCGTCGCATGGCTCGCGTGTATGGGCTAAGACCAAGTACCGCGGGGAACTGGAAGTTGCTAAAAGTGTTGGCGCAAAACATTGCGGCGCAGGGGGTATTCGACTTAGCAACCGACGAAGTAGCCAATCAAATTGGTGGCAGCTTGTCGGCGAAATTTATGGAAAATTCGGCTGAAGCCATTGCCGCTGGCGCACTTAACGCCCGTTTAGGACGGGCGCTGATCAAGCTGCTTAAATAATAATGTTTCTTATAGCGCCTTTTTCGTAGGCATAACAACGTTGGCAAATATCAGCCCTGCCACTAACGACATGAAGATAAGAAACACTTCTTGGCCTAAATGATCGGCTTTTACAAAGTCTTGGCCAGTCATAAACGAGTTTAAGCCAATGTAGGTTTTCGACCCCGGCACTAATACAATTAGCCCGTGCATAGCCACAATAGTAGCGGGTTGATTGGCAATGCGGGTAAACGCATTAGCAAAAATACCCAACGCAAATGCACCTACGAAAGCGCCTAGCCCCGGGCTCATGTAATCTGAACTCCACGCCGTTGCGCTGTATGCGATAAACGCCGCTGCCAATGCCCAAGGTATGTGCTTAATACGGGTTCTAAATATTGCAACTAGCGCAATACACAATAGGAATACAGCAAGCCAAGTCGCCCAGTAAGGTAGTGACTCTGCTGGGGTATACACGTTTTCACCAAACACGCTAAAGCCTACCGATACACCTAAAAATGCACCAAAATACAGTTTGAATAACTGCATAATGGCGTCCATGGTACGAGCGGTGCCCGACACCATATTGCGCGAAGATAGTTCCGCTAATCCCATAGTCAGGGCAAGGCCTGGCACAAATACAATCACCGACGAAAGTACAACTAGGGGAATGTTCATCCCCGGGTCGATATATCGGCTGATTGCGCAAGTTAGAATGCCGCCTACGAACGCGGTGACCGGCTCTAACATCAGGTTTACCCGTTTAGATTGCTGTGCCCATAAGGTCCATAAGTACGCCACTATCCCCAGTGCTGCAGACCAACCTATTTCACTCCAGCTTGCACCCATTAGCATAGCGAATGCACCTGTTGCCATGGCAAACGCCGTTCCGGTAGATAACTTACCGTAAGGGCTACCCATGGCATCTATTTCATTTAGGCGCTTATCGGCTTCAGTTAGCGACAGGTTTCCCGATAGCAACTCGCTGGCTAATTCATCGGTTAGCGACAGTGCATTCATGTCTAGGTCGCCAGGCTGTAATCGCGCAGCATGGTTGTATTCGTCTTCGTGACGGTCGCTCCAGATAACAAAAGTTAGTGACGTGGGCGTCGAAATAAATGAAGCGTGTACGCCCAGATATTTGGCGACTTCACCGAGGTAAGCTTCAAGACGGAACGCAGGCGTACCGTACTTGTGCAGCATTTTTCCTAGCTTCACTATAAACTTACGAATTTGAATAAATTCAACGGTATCCAACGCACTGCCCTTAAGTTTTGATAACTTTAATATGAGATAAATAAGACAAAAAAGCCAGACGCATAGGAAAAGAGTCTGGCTAAAATTTGGGCGGATTCTACGGAGGGTTTTACGTGAAAGCAAAACAAATTTTTTATTTATTTTGCCTTAAAAAAACTAATGTTTTCGCTCAAACCAAACGCTTGGTATCAAGATCAAAAATAGCTATTTATACTATAACGAGGTAGAGTTATTCGTTATGGGAGGTGTATATGTCGCATACTGTTTCAAAAAATAGTAACCACAGGAAAGAGAGGTTTGTTCCTAATATTCAAAACTACGAGGTAAGTCTTAGTTACGAAGGTTTGGAGTTAAAGAAAACCAATGAGCGCAAGACTATTGTCGATTTAAAGCGAAAATATGCGAGTTAAATATTATTCATCCTTTTAGAGAGGGAAATGGCAGAGTACAGTGATTCTTTTTTGAAGAATTACTATTTGTTCTGGGGTATGACATCAACTGGCCTAAGATTTCTCAGAATGCTTGGATAGAAGCTAACATTGCTGGAGTCCACTTTGACTTGTCACCTTTAGAAAAAATTTTTGCCGAAGCTATGTCGGCGAGAGCCTAAAGGGCATCCAATCTTTCCAAACGGGCTCTAATCCTCTCGCCGAAATCGCGTTTACCACTTCTGGCACCGAACGATTGTCATCAATATCAAACTGATTTAATGCCTGTGAGGGTTCGCTGTAGCCGCCTGGCTGCGTTTGGGATGCGGCACTCATAGATGTTATACCCACCGGCATTACGCCATCTCTAAACGCGGCCGATTCACGGGTAGACATTGATAGTTCGGCTTGTGGGTTAAACAGGCGGTGGGCACAAATTAGTTGTAGCAAGTCCCGCTCATTTGGCAGCTTGCTGTTGGTAAGTGCATTCCCGCCAGTGTTGTTACCTTCACAGCTGCGAAGTCTAGGAAAGGCGATAGATACGCGGCTTTGCCAATAATGCTGCTGAATCAACTTACCGTGAAGGGCGGTCATAGCACTATCAACTCGCCAGTCACCTAAACCAAGTAGCGCACCTATGCCTATTTTATCAACACCGGCTTGGCCTAACCGGTCGCTGGTTTCCAAACGCCATAAAAAATCCTGTTTTTTCCCTCGCGTATGATAGGTTGCGTACTGCTGGGGCGAATAGGTTTCTTGGTACACTAAAACGGCATCTAACCCCTTCTGCTTTAGCGTTTCATATTGCTCACGCTTTAGCGGCTGCACTTCCATCATGAGGTAGCTAACTTTGTCTCGTATAGCGCTAAGGGTTTGCTCAAAATAGTCCATACCTACTTTGGTTTCGTGTTCGCCAGTTACCAGCAACACCTGAGAAAAGCCCATATCTTTAATAGCTTCAATCTCGGTAAGCACTTCACTTATAGATAGGGTTTTGCGCTTTATTTTGTTGCTCATGGTAAAGCCGCAATAGGTACATTCGTTGGCACACAGGTTCGACAGATACAAAGGCACGAATAGCTGCATGGTATTGCCGAAACGATGGCGGGTGAGTGCCTGAGCACGAGTTGCCATCGCCTCCAAATAGGGTGCACCAGCAGGGGAGATAAGCGCCATAAAATCATCTATTGAAAGTGTGCTGGCATTTAAAGCTCGCTCTACATCACTCGCGGTTTTACTGTTAATCGACATAGCCAAGTGGGCCAAATCTTGCTGCATTAGCGCTTGTGCTACCTTCATACTGTTGGCTCCAAAAAGGCGGTAAGCGGGCTAGAGGCCTGCGCCACATTACTGGTTGCGCCCAAACCCGCCTCAAAAGCGCTACGGCCTGTTTCAACGGCGCTGGCAAAGGCTTTAGCCATAGCCACAGGGTTTCTAGCGGTGGCGATAGCCGTATTGACCAGCACAGCGTCTACGCCCATTTCCATAGCAGCCATAGCCTCGCTGGGCTTGCCAATGCCTGCATCAACAATTACCGGTATCGACGCTTGCTCAACAATGATCTTCAAAAAAGGAGCAGTTTGCAGCCCTTGATTGCTTCCAATGGGCGCACCCAATGGCATAACGGCTGCACAGCCTACGTCTTCTAAGCGTTTACAAAGTACAGGGTCTGCGCCGCAGTATGGCAGTACGTTGAACCCCTTTTTTACTAAGGTCTCGGCGGCCCGAAGGGTTTCAATGGGGTCGGGCAGTAGGTAACGCTGGTCGGGGTGAATTTCTAGCTTTACCCATTGGCTACCCAGTGCTTCATAAAAAAGCTCGGCTGCAAATACGGCTTCTTGGGCATTTTTAGCCCCCGATGTGTTAGGAAGTAAGGTAACCCCTAGTTCGCGTAGTGCCTTTAACGTTTCGTCTTGTGCGTTATTACTCGCTACGCGCTTCATGGCCAGGGTCACAATGTTGCTTTGAGCAGCGCTCACAGCACTTTTCATAGTGGTAGCGTTACTGAATTTTCCTGTGCCGGTTAAAAGGCGTGATGAAAAAGTATGCTTTGCAAGCGTTAGCATATTAGCCTCCTGCAACTAGGGTAAAGATATCAACGGTGTCGTTATCGTTAAGATACGTTGTCGACCAGTCTCGTTTGCTCACAATGGCCGCATTCTTAGCGATGGCAGTCCCGTCTACGTTGATCTGCTTAAGCGCAACCAGTTCGCTTAACGAGATGGGCGATATCACGTTCATGGGTTGATTGTTCACATTCACTTTAATTTGGGTCATGACATACCTCGCAAGTAGAAGAGGGGGGCAGCGTAAAGCTTTTAAGGGAACCAAGGTCGGCTTTCCCAGTTAGGTAATGGCCCCATTTGATATTGGCACTGAACCCTTTGGCTAAAAACAGCAATGCTTGCGTTGCCTGATGGCAAGCCGCCATGCCAACCACAGGGCCAAGTACGCCTTTGCTTAAGCAGTCTTCGCGCACATTGATGTATTCAACAAGACAGGCGTAACAGCCACCGCCTGTTGAGTTTTGCGGTAGGTTTAATGCTTGCCAGCTTAGTCCGCTCGCTGCTGCAATAAATAGCGGAGTAGAGGCGCGGTACGTAGCCGCATTAATCAATTTTCGCGTGTCAATTTTGTCAGTGCAGTCAAGCACGCAATCGGCTGAGGAAATCAGCGTTGGTAAGTTATTACTATCAACATAAAGGCTTTTATATCTGATATTAAGCTTGGGGTTAACTTTGCGGAGCTCGTTATACAGTGATTTGGCTTTAAGCTCTCCAAGGTGCATCTCGTTGTAAGTTACCTGGCGCTGCAAATTGCTGATGTCTACCGTGTCACCGTCAACCAAAGTGATGCTTCCAACACCGGCACCCACCAAATAACGGGCGACTAAACTTCCCAATCCACCAAGGCCAACTACTACGGCGTGTGAGTTTGCAAGCTTAGCTTGGCCGTCTTCTTCCACGCTCTCAAGCATAAGTTGTCTGCTGTATCGCTGGATATCTTGTTTGTCTAGGGGCTGGGTAAATGAATGGCTATGCAAAACCCGCCTCCTTCGATAGTTTGCAAAACGCATTTAACGTTTCATCGGCTTGGGTAATTGCACTGACGACGGCAATACTATTAACCCCGGTTTTTGCCACATCGGCAATGCGCGCTAAATTGATACCGCCTATCGCGACCGTAGGAATTCCTTCGCATAGGGCTACGTATTTACGCAGCCTCTCAACACCTTGGGGCTTAGATGGCATGTCTTTGGTATTCGTAGGGAATATGTGCCCTAGGGCTATGTACGAAGGGTGTAAAGCACGTACGCGCTGTATTTCAGCAAAGCCGTGGGTAGAAATACCAAGCCGTAAACCTGCCTGTCGAATGGCCTCTAAATTTGCGGTGTCGATATCTTCTTGTCCTAAGTGAACGCCGTACGCACCTAGCGCAATAGCTAACTCCCAGTAGTCGTTAATGAACAGTTGGCAGTGTGTATTTTTCGTAAGTGCTATGGCTTCTTTTATCTGTTGGCGAATC
>Ga0208315_1000794_pt1 | contig 19219 bp, 11 predicted proteins | sample MalvireepMed_215_FD_184239 | JGI IMG/M metagenome (GOLD analysis project Ga0208315, IMG submission 184239) | Marine viral communities from the Global Malaspina Expedition - Malaspina viral metaG DeepMed_215 (SPAdes) (version 2) | ecosystem: Environmental > Aquatic > Marine > Oceanic | place... | reverse complement strand
ACACGAAGGGCAAGATAGAGGTGCTGGATGCCATCATGGCTTTGGGGCTAGACCCCTGTGAGGCTAATGTGGTGAAGTATATCTGCAGACACCGCTTCAAGAGTGGAATTGTAGATTTGAAAAAGGGTCGAGAATACATAAACTTAATGATAGAGAATTACGAGGGATGGTATGGGGACGGAAACGGGGATCATTCTTGAGCATTTTCGTGGCCGAGAAGACTACATCGCAGTACAACATGGCGAGAGTGGTTTCCGGCCAGTGCGGGTGGAGAGTTGGTTATCCAAGGAGGAATATGAAAAGTACCATCTAACAGGTGAAAAGTGTTTCGGGTTCTACCTCCTTCGGCCCGATAACACCGTTATGTGTACCTGCGTTGACGTGGATAACCACAACGACGCCAACCCGAACTGGCGTGGTGATACGCAGGATATATATAACGCCCTGGTGGATGTTGGACTTTCGCCTCTAGTGGAGATCAGCTCTAGCGGTAGTGGTTCTCATGTCTGGCTGGTCTTTGACCAACCAGTGCCTGCATGGGTAGCCCGGTCGTTTTGGCGAGCCATGTGGACGCACATGGACGCCAACCACCCTGAAATATACCCAAGGCAGGACAAGCTCACGGGCAAAGGCCTGGGTAACCTGATTCGCCTCCCCTTCTGGAACCGCAGCCACTTCGTGGACGTTGAGTCTGACTGGGAGCCAGTCCCTCTGTCTAGTGTGCCTCTTTGCACCGAGTCTGAACTGAAGTTCATTGGCAGGAACCTTGGTACCCCTCTGGAGCCGGAGATAAGCCTGGAGGAAAGGGTAACGGGTAAGCTGTCCCCCCAGGTATCTACTCTTCTGAAGCGTAAGGAATGCCTGTTGTACCGCAGATGGCACGGTGAGTTTGAGGGGATGGAGGACAAGAGCCACAGTGCCCTGGCCATGAGCATCTCCTGTGAGCTCGTGCGACTGCGTGTTCCCACCTATGACATAGAGAGTGCTCTTCGCATCTGGTGCGACGAGAATGACTATGAAAAGGGCACACGGATGGGGTGGGTGGAGCATACTGTCAACAAGGCCTACAGCATGGTCAACCGCAGGCAGAGCCTGCAGACCAAGACTCACACTCTGGGTGAGGCTGCAGTAGGGTTCATCAAGAAGTACAGCAGCGGGGAAGAAATCTACTTTGGAACCGGGGTTAAGGTGCTGGATGACTCCTTTGAAGGGGTAGCTCCGGGTGAAATGGCTGTCGTAGGTGCCCGCCCCGGTCATGGGAAGACAGCCTTTGCCATGCAGTGGATAGACAATGTGGCCATGGGGGGCACTCCCTCCCTAATCATCTCTGCAGAGATGAGTGCCTATGAACTCGGCAGGAGGGCTATCCTCTATAATACGGAATATGATGCCGAGGAGATAAAGGACAACCCAGGTCCGGTTATCAGTGAGGTAGAGAAAATCTATGCCGACAAGGCCCCTATCTATGTAGAAGATCAGGCCTATGGCATTGATGAAATCTGCACATTAATCGAAAATCATTGTAGCGTTAATGGAACAAGGTTTGTTGCAGTGGACTATATACAATTGCTTGGATCCACCAAGCCGGGAAGGTACGAGCAGGTGACAGAGATCAGTCAGCGGCTCAAGCAGGTGGCCAAGCGATGTCAGTGTGCAATAGTCGCACTCTGTCAACTGTCACGAGAATCGGAAAGGCGAGAGAGATGGAACCCTCAACTGGCCGACCTAAAGGAGTCAGGACAAATCGAGCAGGACGCAGACATTGTGATATTCCTATGCTGGGTGCACAAGGTAGAGAAAAACAGGAAGAAGGAAGAGTATCCGATCAGGATAGCAAAGAGGAGGAACGGTCCCGTCCAGGAGGAATGGGTCGTGGCTACCTTCAACCCGGAAAAACAGGCCTTCGGGGAATACAAGAAACAAAGTGCTCAAGGTGCAAAACAACCTTCAAGCTCCAAACAAGACAGCGAGTCTCCCGATTCTGTGGAAGGTGCAAGTCTTTTCTAAAGAAGAAGTCCTTTGTGTCCCCTGTCGACATAGCCGACAGTCCAAGAGATGAAGAGATATGGGCTATCATTGACTGTAACACCAGTAAGCATGCTCAGGACACCATGAGCAGGCGAATTAACCGTGTCTCCAGGGAGATCCACGACAGTTGGACAGACGCGGAAAGAGAGAAAAGAGCACCCCATATAGCCAGAATTCCATGGAAAATACCCAAAAATGTGCGTCCCGCTAAACCGGAATACAACCCAAAGGAGCCAGGAAATGGGTAGAATGAGCAGGAATAAGGGTAAAAGAGGGGAGAGGGGTGCCTGTAAGTCTCTCTCAGACGCTCTAGGAGGCTCGTACAGGCGTTCCGTACAATACTGTGGAAGGGGGGGCACAGCCGACATAACAGGGCTTGATGGCCTCCACATGGAGGTCAAGAGGGCAGAGAGATTGAGTCTGTATCCTGCACTTGAGCAGGCACAAGAGGACAAGCGAACTGAAGAGAAGCCTATTGTGCTTCATCGGAGAAATGGAAAGCCCTGGGTGATGATTTGTTATGTTCACGACCTCAAGGGAATTGCTGATGCCATTATCGCTAATGAGAGAACTGGAGAGGGAGATTGATACCTTGTGGGACAAGGTAAGCGACAACAACCTTTCCATAAGTCACGACGTGTTTCATACGGCCTTGGAACTTCGCAGGCTTGTGCATGGACAATACTCATTGCATCGCGGAAGTGACGGGGGGACCGTACGACGGCCACGAGTACCTCATGGACCTAGTGGTGGAGAAGCGTGGGGAAATAGTCCAGATCAAGGGGCACAGGCACCTGCTGGAAATGAACCATGATCCCGTTGGTATACCAAGCTGGCGTCTCCGCTATATAGGCATGGGTTCAAACAAGGCCTGATGACCCCCTAAGACAATCCCGCAGCCTACTACAGGCTTCGCTGAGAATCTCTTGCCGTAGTCCATGGCCGCAGCTTCATAGTTGATCCCACAGCCAGTGGAGAGGCCAAAGACTACACTATCCTGGTTGGCAAAGTACGAGCACCCCGCCTGGGAGTGTAAATGACCCTGTACCCAGGGCGTGAAGTTCTCCTTGGCGTTCTTCAGTGCAGCCTGCAGTCCCCCCTTACCCCTGTCCCCATGTACATAGGTTACACCCTCGTAGGTGTAGCTTGCGTACCTGGGCCTCCAGTCCCAGTTGGGAGTCTCCCATATCTTGGAGTAGGACTTGAGTAGCTCCGGCGGTATGCCACTGCTACGGGCCTGTCTGGCCGGCAGATCGTCATGGTTGCCTGTCATCACTACAGCCCGGGGGAAGGCACGGTAGAGCCCCTGAACCTGCTTCAGAGCCTTCTTGTACTCATCCCCTGCACTGGGCATGGCAGGGTTCTTCTCGTGATAGCTTATACTCGACCAGTCAACTACGTCCCCGATATGAATCACCTTTCTGCAGTTCCATCGCTTCTTCATCTTCAGAAGAAAGCCCACATACCCGTCTAGCATGGCAGGACAGTGGGTGTCCCCGATCACTAGAACATTTGACAAGGTGTGTCCCCTTTGTGTTTAACTAGCCCTCCAATGAGTCTTTCATTCTGTCCGTGTGTATTGTTACTGACACCCTGTTTACTTCTGGGGCCAGGTCTTCCAGGGCGTCTGCTGCATGTCTCAGGGCAGCTCTGGACTTCTTGGTGTCCTCCTTCATCCCTTTTAGGATGTTGGTCTGCTCCTGTACAGATGTACTTACATCCTCCACCAGGTGCATATGCTTGTCATACGCATCCTTTATAAAGGGCGTCATGGTCTTCATACTCCGCCAGCACAGCATTAGCAGGGCCAGCAGGAAGAAGGTCGGAAGTCCAACTGAGTGGAGTAGGCTAAGCCACTGGTCCGTCGTCATCCTGTTTATCCTTCAACGGGAAGATAATGTGCAGGATGAACCGCATCAGGCCTACGGGTTCGTAGCCCATTGAAGTAATGAATCCCCACATGTCCATGGTGTCCTTACTTACAGGACCCCTGACCATGAACCGTTTTCTCTCGCCTGGTTTAATGAACCGCATTCTCATGGTGATAACCCCTTGATCTTGTCCAGGATGCCCCCAAGGTTGATGCCCCCCTTGCTGATGACCACATAGGCTGCAATAGCAGCGCAGATCAACAGGAAGAGCCATTTACGCTTCTGGGCCTTGGCAAGAGCCAGATTTGCCTTGGCACTCAGCTTGTCTACCTTGGCATCTCGCTTGTCATTCTTCCGGTCTTTGTCCTTAGCCATTGTCCACCTTCGCTGTAGGTCGGAGTGAGTCCCCGATTATAAGGCTTGCGGCCAGGGCAGTCAGCTTCGTAGTTGTATCTGCATCAAAGCCAAAGTATTCATGCCCTGCAGCCACGATGAACGCGCTTACCGTAGCCAAAATGACACGCTTGCTCTTGGCTGTACTGAGGAAGTCTATAACCACTGATTTCATCTCTCTCTCCTTTACATATAAGGTTCTCTTTGGCTTCGTAGCCATCTCCTGGCGGCATCTTGTGTAGCTCTCCAGAATCTCCAGGTTTCATTATACGTCTTGTGCCTTTGGTACTTCCCTTCAGGCGGGGGCCTGGTTGCCTTGCTCCGTTGAGAGGCTTTGATCTTCCTGATTATATCCCTTAACTCTTTAGGTAAGTCAGCCATGCTGGTGGCGAAAGGATTGGGGTAACGGCGCAGAGGCTCTTTACCCAGTGCGTTCCTTGCAGCCCCAATCAGAAACTTTTCGTACTCAAACCGTTCATCCCGAAGCTCTCTCGGAAACTGCCTCATTATCTTTCTTATATCAGTAAACAGGCCAGCATAGATTTCCAGGGTATTGCGCTCCATCTGGGTTTCTAAAGTCACCTCACCCTGGAGCAGCTTCTCCTTTTCACTCCTCTCCTGTACCTCTGTCCTCTTGTCATAAAACTCACCCGTATCCCGAACATGGTCCTTGTGAACGGTGTAAGCCTTAACGACAGGGAATTCTTCATAGAGAAGCTCAAGGACCCCTCCAGTACTAAAGTCCGTTGTTGCAATGTTTCCAGCCGTGTCGCTGAATCGCCTGTACATGCCACCGGTTGTGCTGTTGATCAGGTGCTCCAGCTTCTGGGGACTCAGGCCTACCGTCTTACCGGTCACATACCCCAGGTTCTTCATCAGCCAGTCAGTATCCTCTTGATACCGCAACTCTACAGGACGCCGGGACACATCTACCCTCTCGATAGGTGTATCAAAGAAGATGCTCCTGTTCCCAGCAAACTCCAGGGCCAGTGTGGCGGGAGGGAAACGGTTCCGAAGAGATTGCCAGGAGAACGGAACGTCGTTCTCCATGGTGTGGTTGTACAACTCCCACATTGCCTCCGGGTCCTGTCGATAGAAGGAATCCCAGATGGCATGTGTTGTGTTGGCAACCACAGACCACCCATAGCCCTTGGGAATCTTGATGACGGGCTTCCCATTCCCATCTGTCATTGTCCAATAACTAAACCTCTCCCACCAGGGCTGGGCTATGAAGTCATCGTCGTCGGCCCTGCTCATGTAGTAGGCAATCTCCACTGACATGGCAACGACTGAAGCCCACATGAGCCTGCTCTTAACTGCCTCACTGGCGAACTCACCCAGGTCCTTGGCACCCTTCATTCGCTTGTACTCGTCTCGTATCGTACGAATCTGCTTATCAAAACCCTGGGTAGCAGCCCCCAGGAAGATAGTCTCCCGTTCGTAGTACTGACTTAACCGGCCCTGCCGACCAAAGTTGGTAGTCACATCTGCAGCAGCAAACCTCGCCTCGTCAACCAGCCACTGTGGTGGAGTCTTGAGCACCCCGCTTTCTACCGGCAGTTCCTTCCCATCCTTATCCCAGACATAAACCATCCGGCCCTCACCATTGACACGATACCCATTTTCCCTGAGCACACCGTAGAACTCTGACAGACGAGGCCCAATGTCAGACAGGGCAACCACATCAACGTACCACCTGCCAAGTGCCTTGACTGAATTGAATATCCCCTTGTTTCGGGAGTCCGCCATGTGCTTCCGTTCAAGCATCTTATAGATGCCCTTTACCCCATCCGCCTGGCCAAAGAACCAGCTGTTCATATTGCCCCCGTTCTTCTCGTACAGGGCGACCACCTCGTTCAGCTGGCCCTTGAAGTTCTTCAGGATAGGCCACTTCTCCTTGGCTGCATGATGGAAAAAGGCGATGGTCAGCCAGTAGAAGGGAGAGGACACACCCTCTACTGCGCTTTGATGCTTGGCCTGGAAGTTGTTGGTGATGAGGTCACGAATGATATTCTTCACAGCGAACATCATGTTCCACTGAACAGCCCCCTTCTTAACTACACTGACTATGCTGCGAAGAAGGGTCTGGAGGGGGCCAGCAGAGTACTTGTTCACCATTAAGTGCATTGACTTGTAGAACTCTTCGTGCATCTCCACAAGGTTTGGCTTTCCCTTGCGGTAGATAATAGCCTGGTACATCCCCTCCTTTGCGTCTGCAGGTTGCCACTTGGGAAAGTAGGTGGTGAACAGGGTAACGGCATCAGGGATACCCTCAGTCAGGCCTTCCAGGCTCTCTAGATATTCATTGACTGCATCCTCCCGCTCTTCCATGGTGTCAAATTTTTCGTTGGCAATATCTATGAGCTTCTTGGCGGAGCTAGAATCAATACCAAGCTCTTCCTGGATCACATCCAGGGATTTGAAGGCGCGATTCTTGAGATCAAGACCTCTTACGCCAAGCGGGAACTTAACCACCTCAAAGAACCCGTGCTCCTTATCCTTTTCCGGCTTTTTGTTCTTCACCCACTGGTTGTGCCTGCGGAGTGCCCACACTCCCCTGAACAGTGCGATCTTCTCCTTCTCAAGGATATTCGCTTCACCCAGTTGACCGAGGATCTCTTCCAGCTTGACTGAGTTCTTACCAAAATCAGGATCTATGAGGGAAAGGGTGCCCTCCCAGCCCTTAATACCACCCCAGGCTGGAATCATCTCCTCACCCAACTTCAGGAGACTGACCTGGTTGATGGCGGTATTGGCAACCTCTGAAGCAAGACGGATTGTGGCCTCTATCGGGTCAACCATTTGCTTGGTAGAACCCTTCTGGGACAGGTAACCAAAGGGCACAAAGAGGTGGAGTGCATTATCCTTCTTCTTTAGCTTCTTTCTCCAGCGACTAATCGCCTCACCCGACAGCCTCATCATGGGGATGTAGTTATCCCACTTCATGATCCGCTTTCCGCGCTCTGGTGTGATCAGTTCTGCATCTACCAGTACGTTCACCAGACCACGATGGAAGTCCGTTAATATGCCAAGTGCCTCGTCAAAAGTATCGGCCTCCGGTCTTTGCTTCGCCCTCTTCTCCACGCCACTGATAAAGTCCACCACCTCCTTGATCGTAGAACTGTCCCAATCCCTCTTCTCCATGGCCTCCTTCAGAGCCTTGACATCCAGGTCTCCAATAATCCTCAGGGACTCGTTATCGAAATCCTTGTGCTTCTCATTAAAGATCTCCCTGACAATCTCCCCTGGAGATAAACCAAGATCGACCATTTTCACAAGGTCCTCCTGAAAGAACCCACCCCGAACAGCAGCTATCATGATAAAGGCGTCGATGTTATTAAATGCCTCGTCGCGTTTAGCAATCTTTGCAGCATCTCTCTTTACCGCATCCTCATCCAGCCCTCTCTTTCTAAGGTTATCTTTAATGGCATCTAATAGCTTCACTCTGTCGAGTTGTACTTCAAGCACATGCTTGGACAGGCCCATCCCTTTCCATCGTTCAAATGCTGCACCTGGAATGAGGTTCAGGGCACTTATCAGGCTGGGTCCGAGCTTCCTGGGCCCTCCCTCCTTGCCTTCTGGGTCTGCCGTTATGGCCTCTACCTGATTGTTTATCCAGTGATCAAGTATCCCCTCAGCTGCAAAGGAGTGGGCTATGAGGTGCTTATAGGTTGTAGATCGGTTTCTCGCCCGAACTTCGAGGTCCTTTATCTCCTCCTTGATCTCTGCCAGTTCCTTCTTTGAATGGGGATGTTTCAGTGCCTCGTTCAACTCTTCCAGTCTCTTTCGGAACCCCTTGACCTGTAGCTCTACATCCTCCTGAACAATCTTGAACGGGTGGTACTGGTCTACCAGGTTAGAGTAGGCCCTCGCTTTAGCCGAATTGATCAGCTTCTCTTTTTCAGTTTCCCCGGAATGGGTGCTTGGTCTTTGTTCCCAGCTTGGGGTAAAGCCAGCCAGAACCCGCTTCACGGGACCACCCTGTCGCCACTCTTTTATGGCAGTCCTGATTATCGACAGGTTTCTTGCCGTATCGGCAGGCGCACCTTCCCTGGCAAAGAAGTCCTTCATCATCCACTCATGGAATTTGGGTGCACCATATACCTCGTTATCTATGTACGCATTTGTCTCATGAAAGGCGGGGGGAAGGTCGTCCCGTGCAGCCATCTCCATGCCATCGGTCGCATAGATTCTAAGCCACTCGGCAAAGCCCTCGACAGGTCGGGGGACGATCTTCTTCTTGATGTCACCCATCAGCTGGACAGCCATGGACTTATCAAAGATCCCCTTCTTCTTGTTCCAATCGTCGATCAGGCCCAGCAGCTCTGCTCTCGTCTTGGGCATCTCTATATCACCGAACAGGTTCTTAAATCGCTTGCTGTCTAGGGCCTTCTCAAGAGCAGACACAAAGACCTGGACATCGTAGTCAAGCATGGAAACCTCTTCCAGCAACTCGTCCGTTAGCCCCTCTGCCCGCTTCTTGTATCCCACTCCCCCAGTAATGCCCAGGGTATTCTGCAGGTGGTGAGCAAGCTCGTGCATGAGAACACCAAGTTTCAGAAGGCCCCCCTTTGCCATCCTGATCTGCTGGGCCTCCGGCTTGTAGATGCCGAGGACAGCACCCTTAAGCTCCCTGGCGTAGCCCTCTCGAATGGCCACACCAAACAGGCTCTGTATGAGGTTCTTGATCTTCTCCGGCGTTACCTTCCCCTTTATGCCCTGTATGCCCTTTATGATGGCCTCTGACGCCACTTCCTCCTTCGTATTCTTACCAGGGGTCTTACCTAGCTTTCCAGGATTCTCAGACGCCTTGAAGCCCTCCATCTTGAAGCCCGTCTTGCCACTCTTCTTACTGACAATCTCCGGAGCATGCTCCTTCCCATGATCAATAATGTGGTTGGCCCGCACAGACCTGGCCTGAGCACTTGCGATAGCCTTAACCAGGCTAGTCTTGTTAATGAACCTCTCGGCAAGCTCAGGGGCAAGTCGTTTAAGTGCCTCGAAGTCTTCGTAGTTCTCCTTGAGATAGGCTTCAATATCAGCTGTGTTGGTATTGTTGCTGTAGTGGCCCAGGTCAACCTGGAAGCCACCCTCTTCCTCCAGTCTCTCTAACTCACCAGGATCCAGCTTCTCCTTCTTAGCCCACTTCCTGAGTTCCCTGTCTATGGCACTGTGAAACTGCTCGACAGTGTACCCCCCCACCGAAGCCTTCACCGCCTCCTTTGCATCCAACAGCATCCTTGCCGTATCTCCCTCAAACATACTCGCCAGGTACGCATCATCCTTTTTCTCTTTTTCAGAGAGTTCCTTTTTCTCCGCAGCGGGGGCGGGTTCAGCGGGAGAGCGTCCTATCGACTCGGCATGCAACTTTATTGCCTGAGCAACTCTCTCGTCGATCACCGAAGACCGGTCTTCCTCCTTTGGAATATCAAGCCTGACATCTACCTTAGTGGTCTGGCGAGTTTCTAGTTCTTTTGGCATCCACGGGCCATAAGAGAATGGATACGGTGCATCAATCTCTCTTGTGTTGGCCCGCATTTGTTCCTTTGTATAGCGACTCTCCGCCTCGGCATTTGCAAAACTATAGTATTCATGCTTGGGGAGGCGAATACCTTTTGCAAAGACCGTCCGGGGCCGTTCGGCACCCTCTTCAACGACGAAGCCCGTAGATGTTGGTTTTTTGGTAATGTACCCTTCGCCACCAGGATCAATTACTTCATCCCCCTGTTCTAACCAAGCATGATCAACGCGCTCGCCGCCAGCGATTACCGTGCCATGAACAACTACAATGTTTTCTCCCGCCTTCTCCAGATTCATTCCGTGGAATGCGTCCGAAAATGCCGTTCGAAAGGGCATCTCGGTAATATAGTTATGCCAGTATCGAGGCAGTTCTGAAGATGACCTTATTGATGCTAAGTCTACCGAGAATCCTTCCTCCGCAGCGGGCACAGGCTGTGCCTCCTGTTCCTCAATGAAGTCCCGCTGCTCAGGATCCTCCTGCAGACCCCGGAAAAGCACCATCTGCTCCTGCTCTTCTGGGACAAACTGTTCGGGCTCAGGGCCAACCTTCTTCTTCTCTTTCTCTAGCTCGAAGGGCTCTTCAGCGGGGGTGGGTTCAGAAACGTCATCAATGGTGGGCTTTTTCTGTTTGTCAGTCCAATCTTCCCAGCGTACGCCTGCGCCATCAAATGCAAAGTCTATGTTTACTACCTCGAATAGCAGGCGAACACCGAAACCTGGGCCGGTATGCGAGTCTTCAAATGGAACGCCATACTGAGACGCCGTGTCCATGGCATTTTGGTGTGCACCCTCCCAAGCCCGGTCAAGACCTTCACGACCCACATCCGTGTCGTAATTAATATCCAATGCGAGAAGCTGCTCATCAGTAAGCCTCGAAAGGTTATTGTATGCTTGGCTTTGTTCCTCGAATCTCTTTGAAACCTCTTCGAGATTGTACCCCTGGTCGTCTCCTTCTTTAATAAACCGCACCTGATCCCAATCCGCTTCTTCATCTAAAAGGTTGGTGACATAGAAATCAGGCCCATAGACCTTATCCTTACCTGGCACCGGCCCTTCTTCCGCAGCGGGCACAGGCTTTACCCCTATCCTCTTCTTCTCCGGGGGAGGCTCAACAGGACGGGCGGGGGCTGCTTCCTCTGTCGGAACAGCTGCGGCTGCAGGAGTTGTCTCTGAATCAGTAATCTCAAACCAGGTTTCGAAGAGTTTATGAGCCTGGGCACCTCGTGCGAATTTCTTTGCTGGCCCACCCGTGTCTGGATGGTATTTACGGCTGAACTTCCGATATAACTTTCCCACCTCATCCAAAGACGAGCCTGGCGGTATGTTAAGGAGAACCTCTGCCTTTTCCAACTCCTTTGCAAGCCTTTGCTGGAGTATCTCTACCGACCTTGCACTGTCTTTCGCAGGGACAAAATGCCCCACGGGGGTTTCCGCCAGCAGTTTTTTAATCTGTGCAGTATCAAGCCCCCGCCTTTCCACTTCTCCCAGTATCTGGCCTTCCCTGGTGGCGGCTGGCGCTGCTCCTGGTGCAGGGGCAGCTGTCTTGATCCATGGATCCCACAGGCTCCTGAATTCCTGCTCGAAAGCATCTCCCACTTCCTTGCCGTGCTTCTTCCTTAGATTTTCTGCAACAAAGAGTGCATTATCTAGGCTCCCTCTCCGTTTCCCCAGTTGCCACGTACCTTCCACCATCTCCTTGAAAATCGCTCTTGCGACTCCCTTCGCTACGTCAAGCGTCATCTTCTCCTTCGGCACGAACTTCTTCTTCTTCGGAGCCTCCTCCTCCTCTTCCTCTATATCCCAGGTAGCTGGATAGCCGCGATCCTCTTTCTCTTCCTTCTCCTCTTCTTCCAGCCTGGGACCCCACCATGCCTGGACTGGCGGCGGTAATTCTCCCCATTCAAACTCACCCTTGAGGTAGTCTACGGTGGCTTCGCTGTTGAGCTTTATGCCTGCGGGATAGCCTTTGTTGATTAAATCTTCCAGCTCCTGCAACTCTATATTCATTTCCTGGGCTGTCTCATCCAGTCCGGCAATTACATTCCTGAGTTCTATTGTCTTTTCCCGTGCATTCTTAGCAGAACGCGCGTAGTAAAGGAGCTTATCGTTCCGAGACCTGCCGCCGACATCCTTCTGTCCCTTAGCGGGCAAGAGGTGCTCATTCCAGAGCCTCCGTTCCTCGGCCTTCTTATCATTCTCCATCTCCATGAAGAGTTGGAGGGCCTCCGCCCCCTGCTTGGCGTCTTCCCAGTTCTCAGATCGAAGAATGATGAGTGACCGGGCAAGCATCTTCCCGTCATCATCCGTCAGCGTCATGAACCGACTCTTTGCCTTCTTCTCTTCTGAAGTGGCATCTGGGATAGGAGGATGCCCATATATCAGACGTCCCCGCTTGCTGCGTTTTTCATACAGGCCAGACTCACCCATCTCATAGCCCCTGGCCTCCAGGGAAACCCGCATTTCCGAGGTGTATTGACCCCATCCCTCAGCGACAGGAGCCTCCTCCTTGGGAGCCTCCTCGACCTTCTCTTCAGCAGGCACAGGCTCAACCGCCTTCTCTTCAGCCTCACGTGCCTCCCTCTTCTCCTTCTTCGAAACAAACAGGCCCTGCTCTTTCCTCTTTATGTCGGTGAAGTCGATAGCAGAGGGGTCGAGGTGGACAAGCACCTGGTAGGGTCTCTTGAAACCACCCTGTGGATGCACAAAGATCAGGGCGTCATAACCCAGGTCCAACAGGGCCTTGGTGAATTTCTTCTGGGCTATTGCATACTTGAGTGATTTCCGCTGCTGAAAGGTCCCTAACTTGCCCTTGTTGGCCAGCAACTCAACCATCCCTCGATAAAATGCCACCGCCCTGGGCCTGCCCTCCGCATCAAGATGTACATTGGGGCCCAGGATTTTCAGGCTTTCTTCGTGGATGCTTTCAGGGTCTATCTCATGAAGTGCGGCGACGATTTCATCGACCTCTTCCCGACTAAGCCTTCTCCCCCCGGTTTCATATGCACCAAGATCAAAGACCTTTTCGGGCTGAACTTCTGTAGTCAGAATTATCTGGCCGATCCTGCGATCCCGAAGCCCTTCAAGAGCCTCGATTGCCTCCTTAACGACAGCCTCCCTTTTTGGATTCCCCTTCGCCTTCGCCATCTCTTCCTTGAACAGGTCGCTGTCGAGTATGGCCTGGATTTTTCCTGGCTCCATATCGGATAGCTCTATCCGAAACTTCTTTTTGAATGACTTCAGCACCCTTCGTATAGCACGTCGAGCATAGTGCTCCGCTATATCGTCATCCCTCTCCGCTAAGAGATAGATTCCTGGTCCAAAGAGGTTTTTTCCGACGTCTCTGTCTGGGTCGAATTTTTCAAACCAGACTGCTGATGCGTGGAGGAGCGGGTTGAATCGAACAGCTTCTGCAACAGCTGCACTGTCTCCGGTCGCATCTGCTCGAAACCGTCTGACCCAGGGAGAATCAAGAACTTCGCCATGAAACACCTCCTCTAAAATTCCAAACTCAACAGGTTTACCCTTACCAAATATCTTTTCCCGAAGTTCCGGGTAATCACTAACATCAGCTTTATATAAGCTCAGGGATAGTTTAAGAACATCGCTCGGCTTCATGCCTACCTGTTCGGCAGTGAGTCTTATCTGGTCGACTGCTTCTGAGGACGCGATATTACCCTTCAGGTATTCCCCAACCAGGTCCCTGGACATTAACTGAGCAACCAGTTCGATCCCGGCTGGACTGTGCCCTTCCCTTTCGAGTATGTCCCGGAGGATGGGATCGGTGAACTCATGCTGACGCCCCTTGTCTCCCGCCAGGACAGCCTCACCTTTGCCTATATCATGCAGGGCAACAGCGTCCTGGAACAGCTGATCGAAGTTTTCAATCCCATAGGACTGCCCGATCTCGCTTATGTTCCTGGGCTTCTCTCTCTCCCAGTTCTCGGAGACTCTTCGAGTATGCTCACCGACAGTATAGCCCTCAGTGACACCAGCATCCTGGGCATACCGTTCAGCTAACTCCGGATGTGCCTCCTGCAATACGTCCATCGGGCCACGGACAACAGGGGCTGGGGCAGGGATGGGTGCCTCAGGAGCGGCTACAGGAGCCTCAGGAACGCCTACAGGAGCCTCGGGAGGCATTTCCTCAACAGGAGGCACAGGTTGGGCCTCTGCTGCAGGTACTCCTGCTTCCCTCTCCTCTGTGACCCTCCACAGCTCTGCCTGCATGTTCTCCATGCTCGCCCTGAGTAAGTCTCTTTCAGGACCGGCTTCCATGCTGTTGTAAGTGGAGAGAGCCTCCCTCAGCTGGCCTTTCATGGACCTGATGTCCTCTGCCTGCTGTTTCGGGTACTGCAGGTCTATCATCTTGCCTTCATAGAACCGACGATATTCCTCTGCAACTTTCTGGTCTGAAAAAGCGTGGTCCATAACATCTGGATGCAGGGCCTGAAGCTCGTTCTGGATGTCTATCTCTGGGTTTGCGTCGTAGTACCCCTGCATCCGCTGTCGGATTGCACGCTTCTCAAGAGGCTTGAGTGTTGTAATCGAACCCAGGAACTCGTCTATGGCAGCATTTGGCTCAAAGTGTTGGCCATAAGACTCAGCTGTCCAATCTTTAAGCCTGCTCACATACTCACGACGGAACTCTTCGTTCGTGTAGTACGGCAGACCAAGTTCTCGGAACTCCTTGCGGGAGGCAGTGGAGCCATCCGCATGCCTTTCAACTAAATCCTGTGCAGCCTGGGGGTCCCGTTGAATAAACAGCTCCAGGGCAGATTTCTCCAGTAACATTTCAGGATCTTGACGATCAAAGTCAACCGACTGCCGTGCCTTCTCTATCACACTCGCAGCCTGCTCTGGAGATGTGCTCAGATCAAACAGCTCCTGCTCTATCTTCTCCCCCAATTCCGCCTGCTGATCCATAGCGGCAACAACAGTTTGTGCCATGGGAAACAGGAGGAAACCAACAAACATGGTCCTCTCTTCAAGAAAGAACTCGCCAAGCCTGCCCTCGAACAGCAGACCAGTGTGGCCCATCCTTTCCCAGGCACGCTCCTGAGTTTCCCCAAATGCACCCCCAACGCCCCAACTCAGAATGTTAGCAACATGCTCTTCCCCCAACTCCATGACGATGCCGTTCCATCCCCCCTTCCGCATCACGTTTTGGAAACGACGAAAAGTATTTCCGGGCCTTAAACCCATCCAGCGACGAGCGACAAGGCCCTTCAGGTCCCGCAGGATGGGCACCTTGTTAGCCAGCTTTGACAGGCCCCTACCAGCAGGGCCACCAAGACTCTCACTCAGTATCTCTACATAGGCCAGGGCGGCACCCTTCCCAATGGCTTCCTCAAAGCCATCCGCTTCCCGCTCAACAGTCATGTTGAATCGGTTTGCCTCATCCACCTCAATGCCAAGAATGGTAGCCCGGTTTTGAGCTGTAATATCTGCAGCCATCCCATAGAAGGCAGGGTGAAGAAGGCGACCTCCGGCGTTACCAAAGAAGCCAGCCGTTTTTGCCAGCTTCAGGCCCATCCCACTGGCCGCAGCCCTCCTCCCGATCATCCCCAACACACCAGCTTTTGTCGCTGCACCTGCCGCACCACCAATCGGTCCAGTTGCTATAAACTCAGCAACATACCCAGGCATATAGGAAGCTATGTCCAGGGCGTCGTGTATCCAGTGTTGGTCTTCCCTCTCCGCAGCAACAGCCATGTTTGTGGCAAAATTACGAAGGTCTAATGCCGTGGCACTGCCATCCTTGATCTTGTTCGTCGCATCGTTTTGTCGATGTTGCTCTGCAGCACGTATAAATCCCCCCACAAAGGGCAGGCGAGGAACCATGTATTCTGCAGTGCGAAGAGGAAGATCCAATATCCTTGATCTCCCCGCCTCAGCCTCATCCGCCCGCTCCTTGTTCACGATGCTCTGCATCGCTATAACCCGCTCCCCCATGCGAAAGCGACCAGGAGAGTCTACAACTGCGTGAGGATCATTCTTCATGGTCCATGCACGCAACTTGGAATCTGCGATAGCAAGATCCCGGACATCATCGAGAAATCGCCGTGGATCGTATGCCTCAGGCTCCTCTTCGGGACTGGGAGGCTGGGTGTACTGCGCATACTGCGGCTGGAGATACTCAGGCATTCGCCCCAGCACCTCTGGATCTAAAAGCGGCCCCTGGCCGAACTGATCGGGATACTCAGGCACTACTACTGGCCCTCTTCATACTTGCGCTGTTCTCGATAATCTCTTTCAAACCGTTCTTGCCTGGCCTTGGCACTTTCCTGGCCACTGCGACCTTCCTTGATCATCAGCTTGAGTGATAGCTGGTCCTGATACTGTGAACGCAAATCCGGGTCTTCCCGAAATTTCTTCAAGAACTTTTCCTCAGTCATGTTTGGCATGTGGGCATCCCACTCATCCAGGGCATCGTAAATCTTACGCCCCATTGCATCCTCGGCTCGCTTTACCTCCGCTATCCTGTTCCCTACCCAGACGTCGTAAGACATAGCATCCTTTTTCTGGAGATCCAGCGAAGTGGTTCGCATCAGGGGAGAGCCATACCCCTTGACCCTTCGTCCTTTGCTATCCAACGAGTGAGTGTAAATAGCTTGGTCGAGACCCAGCTCCTGAAACCTTTCCTTTAGCGTGGTTAGAAGCTTCCCTATGTCCTTTCTTTTAGTAGGGCTCCTGAACTTCTTAAACTCTTCAACAATATCTCTTGGAGAATCTGATCTCGCCAGACCGGTTCTGCCTGGAGCAGCCTCGTCTCTTTCCTGCCACAACTCTTCAAACACAGCCTCCTTGACAGTCTTGGGGTCTTTAATCCTATCCTGTAGCTTCTCCTCTTTAGTAAGCTCCCTCGCCTTCGGGTAGGCACGCCGGGCCATATCTTTCAATTCAGATTCGGAGTAAGGATCCTCCCCCCTGGCCTTTCTTATTCGCTCTGTCTCAGCAGACACACCTGGGGGGGCTGTCGAGCCTGACATGGCACCTACCTGGCCTTCACCCTTCTTTCGCTTGAATTCTTCTACGGGGACCTTAACTATCGACCCCTTATAAGTCGTTTCCCTTGTCTTAGCCTCGTCCGGCCTACCCCCTAGAGCCCGTATATTCTTCTCTGCCTTCACCTGCTCTGGTGTCCTTTCAAATCGCGGCTTGTCTTCCCGCTGACCAGGGAAAGTGCCCCCAGGGGCAGACAGACCCTCAATAGTTGGGTCCCCTCCTCCGATCCATGGCGAACCAGACTTCGTTCCCTCTTCAGGGTTTACTAGTGGTTTTATAAACTCCTCCCCCCAGAGGACACCGGAGGGAGAGGTCACATTCCACAACTCACCTGGACCACCCGCCATTTCCCTTGCCCTCGCTATGTCTCCCGTTCCCCTCTCCTCCTGACCCTTCTTCAAAGCCTGCGCCCGCCTTAGTCTATTGGTGTATGCCTCACCAAAATGGGCGGTGCCACCTTCGCCCAAAGACATGCCCCCTGCCAATGCCATCTCCGCATGTTTCGTACTGTTCCTGATGGCACTTTCCGCCTGCCTCAAAAGATACGCTTCATCTTCATTCCTGGGGCCACCCCTTTGCATTATCTCGTATGCAGCATTTGCCAGATCCTTTACTCCCGGATCACTGAAGTTCTCAGACATTCGCAAAAAATGGGCTGCTGCTGCCTCCGCAGACCCTGCCTCTGCAGGTCCTGCCCCTGCATCCCCAAGGGGAGGTCGCTCAAGGGGCTCTGGCTCTGGCTCTGGACGAAGAAGCCATTCCGGGATACCAGAAGTGGCGGGAGGCTCAGCTTCACCACCACCACCGAGCCCCGTCGTCCCCGCGACGTCTGCGGCAAATGCCGCTGAATCGTCGATTGCCGCCGCTGGCCCAGCAGCACCGGCAGCAGGAACTCGTCTGGGGGGTGGGGGGAATTGTTCGTCAGCAACATCTCGTGCCTTCTTGCGCCGTCTCTCCAACTCAGCCAGCTTCCCCTCGTTATCCAGCGGCTCCTCACCAGGCCCCATCATATTTCCAATCGGACTTGCAGCATTCATGGCATCAAGATAGTCCTTGGCATAAGCAGCCTTTTTGTCGCGGTGCTCGGCCAGCACCTTCTCATCTTCGATTCGCATGGCATCATCTTTGATCTCCTGCTGTTCTCTTTTGTATTGGGCGTCCTCGTCTACTATGGATTCCCATTTTCCATCTGATCGGAAATGCCGAACCCGCTTACCGTCCTCGTCACGAGTTTCGAATACGGTATGTTCGTCCATCCAAGCCGCATTCCTGCCACCCCCCATCCAATCCGCATCAGACATATCGTCGGGCTTTACCAAGTTGTCATAATGCCTACCCACCAGGTGCCTTTCTCTTCCATCCCATAGATAAATCTCTCCATTATCATCATGATATGTCTGCCCCGGCTCATACTGCTGCTCCATGGCATAGTTCTGTTCGAGGCCCAGACCCTGGACTTCTTCAAGCACCTGGGAAACAGCTGCCGCCTTCTGGGTACGATTGAAATTCTGGTTCGACATGATAGAGCGAACCCTGCCTGAGTGGGTATTCAGGATGTCCCTGCCATCCTGGTTTAGACCCGGAAGGGTGGCAGTGACATACTGCTCCCATGCCGCGAACGTATCCTGTTGCCCCGCCTGCTTCTGAGCACGATCCCACCGCGCCTCCTCTCGCCCTGCACCCAGTTGATCCTGATTGTTCTGCAACGCCAGGCGGTTCTCCTGATTTCGCTCCTGACCCACCATATCCAGGGCAGCACTCATAACGAACTTGTTGTAGTCCGCAGCAGTGCGGTACTGGGTAGCGGCAGCGTCATAGGCCATGCGCTGTTCCTGCATCTGCTGCTGCTGCGCCATCTGGGCCAGCTTCATGGCCTTCTCGCGGTCTTCACGACCACGCTGAGCCTCATACTGCTCCTGACCGGCTGCAAGGGCCAGGCCACCTAGAGTAGAAGCGGGCACACGGTGTTCGTATGTAATCGGCATTTAGATTATCCTGTTAGACCACCGCGACCCTGAGGGCCAGGCATAAGACCCGGCTGATTCCTGTACAACGATGACGTCATTATGGGTGGAGGCACTTGCATGCTTTCAAGAGGGACGTTGGGCACCCATTTTTCTCCATCCCAGTAATAACCATCCCGCACTTCCCCCGTTTGCGTTCCGGGTGTATCCGGTGGCCCAGGGACATCAGACGGCTGTGCTTCCTCACTGTCAGCTTCCAGCATCTCTTCCATCATCCTCTCATATTCTTCGACGTCAGCCGCCCATTGTTCCAATTCCTCATCAGTCGCATCGGGGCCGGGGTAGACCGGGGGCCCACCGTCCGTTGGCTCACCAGGCTTCACCGGGGGCTCACCGTCCGTTGGCTCACCAGGCTTCACCGGGGGCTCACCGTCCGTT
>Ga0208315_1000793_pt1 | contig 19219 bp, 20 predicted proteins | sample MalvireepMed_215_FD_184239 | JGI IMG/M metagenome (GOLD analysis project Ga0208315, IMG submission 184239) | Marine viral communities from the Global Malaspina Expedition - Malaspina viral metaG DeepMed_215 (SPAdes) (version 2) | ecosystem: Environmental > Aquatic > Marine > Oceanic | place... | reverse complement strand
GAGAGCACAGCGCTAATAGCAAGGAGAAGAATATCGATAAGTTCATGCTTTTTACAACGTTCAATGCGAGGATCTGTAATTGAATTAAAATGTTTCAGAAAAGTAGTGCTCATATTTATGCGACCAAGTAATTATTATGCCTTGATCTGATCACTACTTGCTCTATAAGTTCAATTTATAATGATCTTGCCGTGCACGTACCCCCTCTATTGATGTTGCATATATTGCATTACTCAAATGCTTGTCTGAAGTTGGTTGTATAAAAGCTACTTTGTTTGCTACAGAAGCTTTGGCTTTTAATTTCGCGTCTTGGTTAAAAGCATAACACTCTGAAGACAATAAAAAGGCACCTGAACCAACTCTCTCTTCGAGGTTTATTTTCTTAAAAGACAGCCAGTTTAGAAAAAACCTTAATTCATATGCTTTTTTCTCTTTTGTATTTGCAGGAGATCCAGATAATACTATGTTTAAAAAAATGGTTGAATAGTACGAAACAGGAATCCACGACTGATCTACAAGTGATACTTTTGTCTTTCCGTCATCTAGGTATCTTATAACTTGCATTTCATTAAATCCTTTACAAAAAAGTTTATTTACATAAAGAATTTAGTTCACAATGATGGGATGTCAATTTAAATATTTGTAACCTATTACTTTTAATAGATTAATAATGTTATTGTGTTTATTTATCCTTTACATAAATTAGTTTATACATAATTTTGCCCGCCTGCGCCTTGCGAGCGAATAGCGCTGAGCTCTACTTCCCATTCATCAATGGTTACGCTGTTTGAAATAGTTAACATAGTGTCCCGCTCTTTTTGCAAAAATGTATTATATCATCAGTACATTGCGTTGTGGTGAATCAACTTAAACTCACACCTGAGTAAATAATAATTTATTAATTTACGCTTTGTATTGGCAATAGCCGTTAATTAGTTTTTAATTAACGCTACTTTACTATTAGGAAATGCTTAATGAAAAAATTACTGTTATCAATCAGCTTGTTAGCGATGAGCTTCTCAAGCTTTGCACAAGACATTAACGAAGGTCAATTACAAAGCTACATTAAGGCATTACCTGCAGTTACAAGTTGGGCAAGCAATCAAGAGTCGTTAAAAGGCTTAGATTTAGCGAATATGCTGGGCGCATCGGCAGATCAAACGATCACTGAGCAAAGCTCGTTAGCCAACAGCGCACTTAGCATGATCAAACAGCAAGACTTATATAAAAGCTTTGTCAACGTAACTAGCCAATATGGTTTTACGCCTGAACAATTAATTACTGTAGGATCGGAAGTTTCAATGGCTTACATTGAAAACCTGAAATCAGGTTTATCAGATGAACATAAACAAACCGCCAATAAATTAATGGGTGGCTTACAAAGTATGCAAAGTAGTAAAGACAAAGGCGTTAGTTCATTAATGGGATCGTTTGGCAAGGCTTCAAGCGCAGCCCAATCGGCAGAGCCTGTAGTCAGTGAAAATAACCTAGCACTTGTGAGCGAATACATGCCACAACTTAAAAAGCTGTTTTCAATGTTGTAAAAGTTATTGTTTATAGAGGTGGCATTGGCCACCTTTTTTATACTTACTTTTCCAGTCTCATGTATTTTAAGTTTAAATAATGGCTTCAGTTTTAATGCTGTAAACCCCCTTTACGGCTATGATTAAGGCGTTATTTCGCTTGCGCTAAAAAAATAAAAAGTAATAAATAAACCCTAATTTTACTTACGCTAAGGCTGCGTTTTGTTTGGTGCTGAAGCTATACCAATCGACTTAAATATTTAACCATTTTAGCGAGCTAAATAAAGCGCTAACTGCGTTATAATTTTTTTCAAGTAGAACAACCACATGTCAAAATTTACGCCTTGTTATCACTCCATTTATTTGTCGCTATCAATGGTCAGTAACTTAACACAATTGGTATTAAGTTAGTTGCTACTAACAAGTTGTTGTTTTATACAGATCAGCCATTTATCAACTTAAGTAGTAAATGACGGTATATTTGCTTTCAGCTAGCTTATTTTTGTTTGTTTATTAGCCTTTTTTAATTTTTATACGGTTGAGTTAGTAAAAAATCGGTTTATTTTAACAATTTTGAAAAGTAGTTAGTAAAATCGTGATCCTTTCGGTGTTTTTAAATAAAGTTATTATAAATTAGGTGGTTAGGCTTTAGTATTACAAAGCTAAAATAGTAGTAATCCCAAAGGGAGCGTATGTTAATAGCAAATAATGGGACTAAAGCATCGCTATATAGCCGTTTGCAGCGGTTATAACTGTTTGTTCAGGTGCCTTATTTCAGATCACTATTTAACTAACAGTATTAAAAGAGCCTATTTTATTCAAATGCAAATAAGAACTACTATCTTTTGTATTTGTTGGCGTTATAATATCACCATCTTTTTTTAGCTATGTTTAAAAGGAATTTGCAGTTTATGCAGGCCTCCAACCGTCTTTTAGACTTTCCCAAACCCGTTTTTTCTATGTTATGGCAATTTATGCAACGCTTTAGCTATGAATTAGCGGTTTTATCGCGTTTTTTTATTGCCATTGTTGGCGGGTATTTTTTTACAGCCGTTAGTGTGTCGCTATTAAGTACATTAGTGCCTGTGCCTAAAGTTGACGCGGTTTTGCTTAGTGTGTCTACGAGTATTTTAATTTATGCCCTAGTGTTTATTTATAGCTTTTATATTCATTCATTAAAAACTGTTTGGATCAGTATTTTACTAAGTATTGCAGCGCAACTTGTCGTGTTGTCGCTATTGAAGGGATGGTTATGAAAGGGAGTTTTTTTCGTTCAATGACGTGGTTACATACATGGGTGGGTTTGCTCGTGTGTTGGTTACTGTATTTAATATTTTTTGCAGGCACTATTAGTTTTTTTAGAGATGAAGTGAGCTTATGGAATCAGCCAAGTGTCCATAATATTGAGCAGCAGGCAGATCGTATTGGCGCGCAAAAACAACAAATCGTGTCGGGTGTTGAGTATTTAAATGCGCAAGCACCTAATGCGCCTAATTGGCGTATAACGCTTCCTGAGGAGCGTATACCTTATTTAACGTATGGTTATGCAAAACCAAAAGAGCCTGGACAGCGCAGAGCCTCTTTTGAAAATACCCGTTTAGATCCAAATAATATGCAGCCTTTAGCACCCTTTGTAGATACTCGAGGGGGGAATTTCTTTTATCGCCTGCATTTTGATTTGCATTATATTGATGTAAAAACGGCACGTTGGATTGTTTGTTTTGCTAGTTTATTTATGCTCATTGCATTGATATCTGGCATCGTTATTCACAAACGTATTTTTAAAGATATGTTTGTTTTTAGAGCTAATAAAGGCAGCCGTAGTTGGTTAGATGTGCATAATTTAAGTTCGGTATTTGCCTTACCTTTTCATTTAATGATTACTTATACGGGCATTATTACCCTGATATTTATGATTTTCCCCTACCCCGCGCAAACCGTTTATGAGGATGGAATACGAGGCTTTTTTAATGATGTTTCGCCAAGTAGTCCTGCAACAGAGGCGTTGCAAGGCACTGCGCCGTTAGTGCCTATCAATACTGTTTTGGATCAGGTTTATACTAAGTGGCCAGAGGCTGATATAACTCGGGTGATTATAAATAAGCCGAATAAGGCCGCTGCGACTATTATGGTTTTGGTCAGCCCTGGAAAAACATTAAGGGATCAAGCACCGCGTTTGATATTTAGTGGAGCGAGTGGTGAGCTTGTTGCTCAAACTGATGATGAACTTACCGGCAGTAAAGCGCTGTATGAGTCACTAAATTCAATGCACACTGGGCGTTTAGCAGAGCCATTATTACGTGTTTTATACTTTTTAGGCGGCATTGCTGGCTGCATAATGATAGCCACGGGCTGTATTATGTGGGCAAAGCGCATTCGAGAGCGAATGAAAAAAAATGCCCGGCCATCATGGGGTTTAAAACTCGTCGAAGCGCTTAATTTAGGAACTTTAATGGGTTTGCCCTTGGCAACGTCTGCGTTCTTTTTAGCAAACCGATTAATCAGCACACGCGCAATAGAGCGCGCGGATAAAGAGATACTTGCCTTCTTTTTAACTTGGCTGTGTGTACTTATTATTGCTTTTGTAAAGCGTGACAAGTTGCAGTGGTGTGTTATGGCGGCCATAAACAGCATTGCTTGTTTTAGTGTGCCAGTGGTTAATGCGCTAACAACACAAGGGAATATAATCAATTATTTACGTAATGAACAGTGGGCATTATTTATGTTTGATAGTCTCTTTTTGTTATTTGGTTTGTTGTTTTTGTTACAAACCGAAAAATTACGTACTGCACTGCAAGCTAAAAAACCTAGCCCGATAAACACTCAGGAGCAAAAAGTATGATGGCATTGCTCCCTTTTAGTTTATGTTTGGTGGCTTTTAACTGCTTTGCACTGGCTAAGTTTAATCATTTTAAGGATGTTTTTAACAAGCGCCCTACTGATCAGCAGCGTTTAATTTTATTGAGTGTTGCTTGGATCAGTATTTTACTAAGTTTACTACTTTGTGTTAGCGAATTACACGGCTATGGCGCTCTACAGTTTTGCGGGTTTATGTCGTTAAGTGCTTTAATTATAATGATTTTTTATAGTTTTTTAGTCAATCTAACTAAGCTTTTTAACTTGCTTGTATTATTGATATTGGCCACGAGTACGTTATTTTTTGGTTTAAATGGGCTTTAGTTAGTAAAAACCTGATCCCAAAGGATAGGCTAAATTGAGGTAAAAAAATGGCAAGCCATCAGGCTTGCCAATTAAAAAGGGGGATTGTCATTATGTCTTGTACTTGCCTTTCCTTTTGCAAGTGGGGCTAATATAGCCCCTCTTTATTTAGTTTACCTTACAGTAAGGTGAACGTTTTATTACAACCTAGGGGGTGTAAACCCCCTTTACAGCGATTTTTGATTTACCCATATAATCTCATCAGTTGCAAAACCAAGCGCTTTTACTTGGTTTAAAAAGTGCTGCTTGAGCTCTTTACTCACTGTAGGTGTTCTCGATAAAAACCATAAGTAATCTTTGCTATAACTTGTAATAAACGCATATTGATAATCAGGTTGGTCGAGCTCAAAAATAATATAGGCACCATAAAACGGGCCAAAAAATGACACTTTAAAATGCCCTGTATCGGCGTTTTCTACAAATTTAGCTAAGCCTTCAGCTTCGTCCCATTTTTGTTCTTTACTAATAAACCCTTTGTTTAATACCTTTACCGTTCCATCATCGTTAATTGAATAAGTGGCTGTTACTTGCTCCATTCCTTGTTCAAAAGAGTGGTCTAATCGTGCTATTTCATACCACTTGCCTTGGTATTTCTCTAAATCAAAGTTTTTAACAGGAGTTATTCCTTCGGGGGCGCTGGTACAGGCACTGAGTAAAAACACGGTGGTAATAAATAATGCGGTTTTAAAAGCGAGTTTCATGTTGTTTCCTTTTCTTTAGAAATTGCTATAGGATCGTCTTAATACTAAAGCAATTTAAAGAACTTAGCATGAAAATTTGGGTTGATGCTGACGCTTGTCCGGTGGTAATAAAAGAAATTTTATTTAGAGCCGCAGAGCGTACGCAAACAGAAACTATACTGGTTGCAAATCATGCCATGCGAATCCCACCGTCAAAATTTATTAGCCGACTACAAGTGTCATCGGGCTTTGATGTGGCTGATGATGAAATAGTAAAACGAATAGAAAAAGGCGATTTAGTGATCACTGGAGATATTCCGCTGGCAAGTGAAGTGATTGATAATGGCGGCCAAGCACTTAATCCGCGCGGTGAGCTTTACACCACTGAAAACATTCGTTCATTACTAAATGTACGCGATTTTATGGATACTATGCGCTCAAGTGGTGTAGAAATGAGTGGTGGGCCGCCTCCATTAAGCCAAAGTGACAGACAAAACTTTGCTAATAATCTTGATCGTATTTTAGCGCAAAATAAGAGCAGTTAAAGTGAGCAGCCAGTTAATAGGGTTAGGTGATAATTCATTCAGTGTTGCTGTGTATGTAGCAAAAGCGCCCCCTATGCCTTACTTTGAAACACTTGCGCAGCTAGAGCCTGTAGTTAATGGGCAAATAAATAGCATAAACCAGCACTGTGGCAATGGCTGGCGAAAAGTCTTTAATGTGTACGCCAAGGTGTTATTTGCGCTGCCAAGCGAGTATTACGCTTTTGCTAAACAAGCCGTGAGTTGGCAAGCATATCGCGATGAGCTGTTGTTACAGCAACATAGCGGTACTGCATTACTATTTAGTGCGCCGGTGCTTACTGAGCATAAAAATCAATTGCACATTATTGCAGGAAGAACTCACGCTAAAAACTTGATACAACAAGGTAAGTTAAACGCCCAACTTGATTGGCTTGATGATGAGTTTGCTATAGATAAAAGCCAGAATATTATTGTATGCCCCTATTTTGATTATAGGCAGCTGAGTAATATTAAAATTGCCCGTTTGAGTGAATTAGTGGCTCAGTTGCGAATAATCTAAGCCACTTTCGTTTTTTAGGTAAGTGTTACGCTCAGTGTGTTAGCGCTATCAACTAGCATGAGCGAGCCCAAAATAAATAGGATGCAGGCCGATGCACGGCCAAATTTTAGTGAGAGCGCCGGATTATTGCTGAGGATTTTTCTGGCACTTACCCCTATTAACCAATATACCAGCGCACAGCCAACTAAATGAATAATGCTAAGTACCAGCAATTGTTCAGTAATAGAAAATGACAGTGTTGGTAAAACAAACTGCGGCAATAAGGCTAAAAATAACAGCATCACTTTGGGATTCAAGCCACTAATTATAAAGCCCTTTCTCATCCACTTTAGGGGCGTGTCTGAGGTGTGTTGTTGGCCATCGTTATAGGCTGCAGGCATTGGAGGAAATCGGTACAGTGACACGGCAATCCAAATTATGTACAAAGCACCAAATAAGGTTAACAGCTTTATAAACATGGCATGCGATGCTAATAACGCGCCTAAACCTACCACCACTATTAAACTGGCCATTAAATGCCCAAGTATTAATCCTGACACCGCAGGAATGATTTTATCACCCGCTATACCTGCACTGATTGTATAAGCCCAATCGGCACCGGGGGTAAGTACAAACAAGATTGATACCAGCCAAAAAGAAAAAATAATATTAATATCCATATGTATCCATGCGCTAAAACCCAAAATAAGTGAGCTGCTATTTTATTTCTTTCTGATGAGTAAAAGTTACTGTATTTTACTGACATAAGCGTTCATTTTAGGAAATAATCAACTATGGATACCATAGATAGGAAAATTCTTGCTGAGTTGCAAGTTGATGGCAGGCTCACCCTTTCTGAATTGGCTGATCGTGTTGGGCTAAGCGTGTCACCTTGTCATCGTCGTGTAAAAGAGCTTGAGAAAAGCAAAGCAATTGTTGGCTACAGAACTGAAATATCACCGGAGAAGGTTGGTTTAAACTTTTCTGCGTTAGTATTTATTACTATTAAAGAAGGTGATAAAGCGTCGTTAAGCAAATTAGAGCAAGCAGTCGATGCTATTCCTCAGATCACCAATGCACAACGCTTATTTGGCACCCCTGATTACTTATTACACGTCGTTACTAAAGATTTAGCCGCGTTTCAGCAACTCTACGATGACAAGCTATCAGCCTTACCGGGTGTACAACGTTTAACCTCAACCATTGTGATGAAAGATATTGTAAGAGCGCGTAACTTGCACTTTTAACAGGTTATGTTTTACACGAACTTTAAAAAGTTAAGCCGATGACGCTGCAAAGCCTATGGCAGCGGGCTTTGCCTAAATAGGTAAAAATAAAGTGTAAATAAAGCTTGTTATAAAGTGTATTGCTGTTATTCTGCTTGCCATCGGGTTGATAGAAAGCCCTGTTTATTTGTAAGTACCTCGTTGTTATTAGTAATAATCCTTCGCGATATCCTCAAGTTAAATGTTTGTTTTCTTCCTGTTAAACGCCTATTTTAAGGCAAATTTTTTATTATTTTTTTAGGATATTATTATGTCTAATACAACTACTGGTACAGTAAAATTTTTCAATGAAGCAAAAGGTTTTGGTTTTATTGAGCAAGAATCTGGCGCTGACGTTTTCGCACATTTCAGTGCTATCTCTGGCGACGGTTTCAAAACATTAGCCGAAGGCCAAAAAGTACAGTTTACTGTAACGCAAGGTCAAAAAGGCCCGCAAGCTGAAAACATCGTTTGCATCTAAATAGTTTTAATTGATGGGTTAGTGTTAACCCATCAATATTTATAAGTTTGAAAGAAGTTTTGTTTTATTTGTTAGTACCCCGTTGTTTTAGTAATAATCCTACGCGATATCCTCAAGTTAACTATTTTTTCGGCTCAATCGCCTCTTTTCAGGCACACTTTAATTAATTTTTAGGATACATATTATGTCTAATACAACTACTGGTTCAGTAAAATGGTTTAACGAAGCAAAAGGTTTTGGTTTTATCGAGCAAGAATCTGGCGCAGACGTTTTCGCACATTTCAGTGCTATCTCTGGCGACGGTTTCAAAACATTAGCTGAAGGCCAACGTGTACAGTTTACTGTTACTCAAGGTCAAAAAGGCCCGCAAGCTGAAAACATCGTTTGCATCTAAATATAGAGGGAGTGGGCTTTAAAGCGCACTCACCCCGCTTAAACTCGTGTTAAGCAATAAAGCTAATATCATTATGATATTAGCTTTTTTTGACAAAAATTTATACAACGTAACCGCTAAAGCCAAGTGCTTTAAAATAAAGCTTTGGAATACCAAATCCACATTCATTCAGTAGTTCACTAAAGCGCATACGATCTAGGGGGTAAAACTCTCTTTCGAGGTTATGCCCCATTTGAGTTTTGCCTGCTTCAGTTAGGCCTAATTGAGCACAGGTGTTTAATTGTGACTCACGTTCAAATGTTGTTTCTGGGCGCATTAAATCAGCAATATAAAGATTCGCTCCTTTTTTAAGGTTAGCTTTAATGCTTTTAAGAATTTGTTTTTTGTCGCCGTTATCTTCTACAAAATGCATCACCAGTAAACATAATACGGCGTCTGCTTTCGCTTTTACTTTATCAACTGGGCTACATTCAATAGTGACACGGCTATCAATACCTTGCTCTGCAAAGCGTTGTTTTGCAATATCGAGCATATCACTGGAGATGTCTTGGGCAGTAAACTGCCATTTAGGATTCATTTTTGCTAATGCTAATACTTCCTTACCTGTGCCGGCACCAATCACTAAAATGTGTGCATCGTCGCTTAACGTGGTTTGCAGCTGTGCATTGGTTAGTTGATGAAGTAGCTCATAGCCTGGGACTAAACGGGTAATGCGGTTATCATATTCTTGTGCTTCTTCGCCTGTGAAAGTGGGCATGCTGTCTCCTTAAATTACGTTTATGGTGGAGTATCCACCCGGTTTTTTAGCGACATGAATTTGCGTAGCAACGCGTTCGCTCATTTCACTTACATGTGAAATTACACCGACCTTTCTACCTTGCGCTTGCAATGAATCTAGCGCGTCCATGGCAATACTGAGTGTTTCACTATCTAGTGTTCCAAAGCCCTCGTCAACAAATAACGAGTTAATTTGCACTTTGTTCGAAGATAGTGAGGCAAGTCCCAGTGCTAATGCCAACGACACTAAAAACGATTCACCGCCAGATAGCGTATTGACCGAGCGTTGTTCATCGGCCATATCTCGGTCGATAATGGCTATATCAAGTGACTCAGCAATTGCAGTGAGCTCATAACGCTTGTTAAGGGTTTTTAAATGGCTATTAGCATAATGCAGCAATATTTTGAGTGTTTGTGTTTGCGCTAAATTGCGCATTGTTTTCCCTGTGGCATCACCTAGTACTTTATTAAGTAAATGCCATTGGTCAACCTGTTGCTTGAGCTGGCTCAGTTCAGCTTGTTTGCCCTCAAGCGCTTTTGCGTTTTGGTTGTGCTGCTCAATCGCGGTGTTGATGGTGAGTAAGCTATTTTGCAATTGTGTTTGCTGGGTATTTAAGTGGTTTTGTTGCTCAATTAGCTGTGCTTCGCTTTGCGTTGGCTGATTATTTTGCTGATGCTGTTCATTAGCTTGTTGCTGTTGCTTTAACGCGGCACTGGCATCAACGACTGCTTGCGATAGTTGCTCGCCTTGCTTTAACTGAGTTTTAATATCGTCGTTGCTGATAGTTAGTAAAAATGTGACTTGTTCATGACTGATATCGCCATGAAGGGTGTTAAATTCTTTAAGCCAGTCGTTGTAACGCGTTTCAAGCATCACTAACTCTTGGTGGTTATCTGCCAGACGATGCTCAAGGTTTTTAAGCGTGATGGCGTGTTCATCGCGCTGTTTTACGGCACTGTCGTGTGCTTGTTGGCTGGCACTTAATTGGTTTTGGCAGTGCTCTAGCTGTGCTGACAGTTTAGCTTGGTAGTCATCAGCGCTAATAGTTTGGTTATCAAATAAGGCTAAACGCTGTTGCTGCGTATTATTGTGCTGTTGCTGTGTTTGAGTTAATTCTTCATTGAGCGTGTTAACTCGCTGCTCTGCTTTGGTTATAAGCGGTGTTAGTTGTTGTAACTGTACATTGGCGCTGTCGAATTGTTTTTGACTTTGTTCAAGCTGTGCTTGGATTTGCTGGTATTGTTCTACCTGCTGAGCTAAATCGCTAAGCGGTAACGATCCTGCTTGCAATGCGTGCCAAAAATCACTGTGTTCAAAATGTAAATTGAGCTCTTTTATAAGCGCTTCGCTTTGAGTTGCTAGTTCATCGCATTTGTTATTAAGCTGAGATTGCTGATTGCTCAGCTCAACATGCTGTGTATTTAATTGTTGCTGTGTCGCTTGTTCTTTTTTAACTGTGCTTTGCAGCTGGTTAACAGTTTCTTGCAAATTACTGAGCTGTTTTTGCGCCGAAAAATACTCTGTTTTTTGTGCACTTAATTGCTTATAAGTTTCATCAAGCTGCTCAACTGTTAACTCATTAAGCTCGGTTTTAGCCGCTTGCATGGTATTTTTAATTTCCAGCATTTTGGCTTGTGCATCACTAATGGCTTGGCTGTACTGAGCATGCTCTGCCACCAAAACCGCGTGTTGTGTTTGGTGTTGATGAAGCTGTGTTTGAGCATCTTGGTGTTGCTGCTTTTCGTTATTATATGCATTTTCAAAGTCGGTTATTAGGTTTGTAAAAGGTTGGCTTTGATTGCTCGCGAACGGGTGCTCTGTAGCCCCACAAACGGCACACGACTCATTTGGAACCAGTTGTGCGCGTAAATGCTCAACATGCTCACTGGCACGAAGCCGCGCTTGATTGAGTGCTTGCTCTGCGTGTTTAAGTGCCTGCTCTTTGCTGGTTAAATGCGTAAGCAGCGTAGTTTTAGTGTGTTCACTGTGGCTGAGCTTTTCTGCCACATCACGTTGCTGTTGCACCGTGTGTTTTAATTCTTGGTTAAACTGCTTATAGTGTGTGCGCTGATCTTTTAAATAATCAATGTTTTTAAGCTTACTGTCGCATTGTTCAATATTAAATTGAGCGTGCTGCTGGTTTAGCTTATTTAGGCTTTGCTGCTGCGTTGTAAGCGTTTGCTCTGCTTGTTCGAGTTGTTTATTTTGCTCGCTAAGTTTCGCTGTGAGTATTGTTTGTTGCTCTGCATGAGACTGGGCTTGCTGCTGGGTTGTTTTTAGTTGTGTCTGAGTATTAAAAAATTGCTTAAAGCTATGATGAAAATAGCTCCAATCAGTTGCCAATGGCTTTAATTGACTCTCCTCGTTTAACCAGTGCTGATGCCCTGCGATTTGCGTTGTGGCTTGCTCTGCACTTATTTTGTTTTGTTGTAGCTGCTGTTGTAAATCGCTTAATTGTTGCTGCTCTTTGGTACTTTGTTGAGTCAGACTTTTTATAGTTTGGTTATATATTGCTAATTGGCTGTCGAGCACTCGCGCTTTTGCAATCAGAGGCTCTGCTGTTAGCTTTTGTTGTTTTGCTGTATCTAATTCGTTTTGCTGTTTTTTAACGTTATTGGCTTGCTCGGTGATCAGCGCGTTGTGATCAAGCTCGTTTAATTGTTTTATTTGTGTATTTAACTGGCTATTTTGCGCTGTTAAGCGTTTACAGCGCTGGCGGTTATCTTTAATTTCAAGCGCACTTTGCGCTTGTTTTGCTTGCTCAGTTTGCGCTTTAACAGCATTGAGTGCGGCATGTGCTTGTTGCTCGCTTTGCTGAGCATTTTTTAATGCCAGCTCCAAGCTATGTGCTTGCTTATACCAATTAACGCCTTGCTCTGTCGTTGCTAAAGTTGTTTTAGTGTGTTCAATTTGTTGTTTTAAATCAGCCAGTGTTTGTTGTTTTTCACTCAGCTCATCGTCAGACAATAACGTATAACTGGCTAAACTTGCCGTTAGTAATTCAAATTTATCTTTAATAGCTTTGTTGCGCTCAAATATACGCTGCCCTATTCGACTAAATTTATCGGTGCCAGTCAGGCACTCTAAAAGCTGCGCGCGCTCATCGCCAGTGGCTTTTAAAAAGGCGGCAAACTCATGTTGTGCTAGTAACACCGCACGCGAGAACTGCTCAAAGGTTAAACCTATTTTATTTTCTATGGCTTTTAAGGTGCCACTTTTGTCAGCAATTAAGGTTTCATCGGGTAGGCTATGTAAAGTATGTTCGGCCACTTTAAGTTTGCCGGTTACTTTTTTATGTGTACGTTGAATACTATAACGTGCTCTGTAAAGTTGTTGGTCTTGGCCACTAAAATCTACTTCGGCGTACCCTTCCCATTTGCCACGGCGCAATAAATTGCGGGCATCGTTAAGCTTAATGTTATCGCCATTAAAATCAATTAAGTTACCTTTATCGCCTTTCAAACGCGCAGTTTTTGTATAAAGCGCTAAGCAGATAGCATCGAGTACGGTGCTTTTACCTGCGCCGGTGTCACCTGTAATGGCAAAGAGGCCTGCGTCTTTGAGTGGCGAGGCTAAAAAGTCGATTTCGGCATCGGTAATGGAGGCTAAATTATGAATACGAACAGCCGTTATTTTCATAGCAGTTGCTCCTGTTCAAGTTCTTCAATTACCTCGGTTAACAGTGCTTTTAATTCATTGGGCACGGTCGCTGCGGCCATATCTTTATCATTATTAAATGCTTGTTCGAGTAAGCTAATTGGGTTGAGCATTTCAACAAAGCTTAAATCTTCAAATACCGTTTCTGAGGAATTACTCATTTGCTGGTCACGAACTCGCTCTATGCCACAAAAATTAACTTGTTTTCCTTTAAGTGCTTGCTCAATTTGTTCTCGAAAGGTGGTATCGATATCACTTGATTTAAGTTTTACTCGTAAGTAGGGAGCCATGTCGTATTGCTCTGTATCGAGTGCTTTTATTTGCTCACACAGCTGCGCTAAAGGTACACATTCCCCTTCAGGAAGTACAATCACTTCTGCTAAGCGCGGAATGTAAAGGGGGTTTACAGTGGTGTTTAACGGTTGGTTTTTTTGCGCGCTAAATTCAACCACATTTACTTGATGGGTATACTTTCTCTCTGAAAACGACATTGGAATAGGCGTGCCGCAGTAACGTATTTGCTCATTTCTAGCTACTAGTTGTGCTTTATGTAAATGGCCTAGTGCGACGTAATTGGCATGTTTACCAAATACCGACGCTGAAATAGCTTCTTCACCGCCAATGACCAAATTACGTTCAGAGTCATTGGAAATATTACCGCCTTTTGCATGCAAATGACCCATAACAATTAAAGGCGTATTTTCAGCGTTAAGTGTTAGCGCATGTTCAAGAGCAAGTTCATAGGCTTTTGCAACGCCTTGTGCGTAACTAGGGCCATCTTTGGTTTGGCTAAGCGTGCTTATGTCACTGGTGCGTAAAAAAGGCATAGCGAGTACCACAGCGCGTTTATCATCGTTATTAATCGTTATCACAACGTCACTGGGTTTAGCAGGATCAAACCGCCCTACCACATAAGTATCAAACTGGGCTAATAAGGGCTGTGCAGCCAAAATACGATTAGCGGAGTCATGATTACCCGCAATAATAACAACGTGTAATTGTGGGCACTGGGCTTTGGCGTTTTTTATAAATTGATAGAGTTGGTTTTCGGCGCTAGCACTCGGTGTGGCAGTATGATAAATATCACCTGCAACAAGCAATAAATCGATTTGTTGGTTAACGAGGGTGGTTAACAGCCAAGAGAAAAAAGCATGGTGTTCATGACGGCGATCATGTTCATAAAATTGCTGACCTAGGTGCCAGTCTGAAGTGTGAAGAACTTTCATTTTGCGCTCTTAAAAAATCATAAGATCGCCAATATACCCAAGGCAATTAAAGATGCAAGTATCGCTTTAACCTGAACTCTGGTTAAGAGATTTACTAACGTATTGAATCAAAAAATGATATTTATGTTTATTTTTCTCTAGCCAGAGATTTCCAGCGAAATTACGCGTCAATAGCTAGCCTATTGCAAGTAAATTCAACGCAGTTAGCGCTGAAAATAGCTGCTTGAGATAGATTTATTATCCAGAGTTCAGGTGCTTTAGGTTAAAGTATACCAAGCTATAAAAATAAGGGGCAAAGCAGCGAGCGCGATTGTTAAAGGCCACTTTAATGCTTTGGCTTTTTTAGCTTGTAATACTTGCAGTGCATTAGTTTCATTACAAGCAGCGACTTTATCAATATACAGATAACCCGAGTTTATATACTGCTTACAATTTTGCACGTCTGCTGGTATTGCAATTAGCTTTTGCTGCTTTTTTAGGATATAAAAATCCATAAACTCACCACACTACTAGTTAGAACAAAATATTTGAGAGAAACGCAAAAAAATGCTCTCAAATTAAAAAAGTGGGCGATTCTAATTACAAACCATTGTAAAGATCAACCTAAAACTGCGTTATTTAGCTTTTTTAATGAAAATAGCTGTGTTTTTTCGTTTTATCTTGATAGCCAGTGTGTTTTGTAAACCCCCTTTACAGTTTTGTTTAGCGTATTAATTGCTTTTGTTTTTTATTAAATTTCTGACGAAATTTCCGTTCTTTTTTGTTGTATAAAACGCTATTTATTGTATTTACAAAAAGGTGTGGAATATCACCCTATAAAAGCAGGATTTTATCGCTATTTTATTGAAGCTAAGCTGTAAATTTGTCACAGTAGCGTTACTAAAATCGATCAGGATTAACAATGAAGAAAAATTTACTTACACTGAGCGCGTTTGTATTGCCTTTGGCAATGGCAAGCACTGTGCTTGCCTCATCTGTTGAGCAAACTAAAGGCAGCTATGTTGATAAGTTTCGTCAACTAGATGAAGCTTTACCTACTCCTAATGTTTACCGCAGTGCAGCAGGTGCCCCTGCTGAAAATTATTGGCAGCAACGCGTTGACTACGATATTGATGTAACACTCGATGAGCAAAAGCGTCGCTTAACGGGGAGTCAAACAATTGAATATAAAAATAACTCTCCACATACATTAAAGTATTTATGGCTTCAGCTTGATCAAAATATTTTTAAAAATGACTCAATTGCAGAAACCACGCAAACATTTAAAAGTACCCTACAGAACGAACCTGATGCAAAGCCTGCTAAGTTAAGCTTAGGTGATTTACGTCGTCAACAGTTTATGAACGATAATGAACTGGGTTACACCATTAGCAATGTTAAAGATGAAGATGGTAAAGCGCTGCGCGTGACTGTGGTTGATACCTTAATGCGCATTGATTTAAATACGCCACTTAAACCTGGTAAGGATGTTGAGTTTAGTATGGACTTTGCGTTTAACCTCGTTGAAGAAGACGCGGTAGGCGCACGTGCAGGTTACGAGCATTTTGAAGAAGACGGTAACGATATTTTCTTAGTTGCACAGTGGTTTCCTCGCTTAGCGGCTTACACCGATTACGAAGCATGGACAAACAAACCGTTTTTAGGCAGTGGTGAGTTCACTTTAGAGTTTGGTGACTACGATGTTGAAATTACGGTTCCTGCGGATCATATTGTATCGGCAACTGGTAAGCTTGATAACCCAAGCTCGGTATTGACCAGCACTCAGCGCAAGCGTTTAAAAGAAGCTGAAACAGCAAAACGCCCTGTGTTTGTTGTTACCGAAGAAGAAGCGCTCGAAAACGAAAAAGCCGGTACAGACAAAACAAAAACATGGCATTTTAAAGCAGAAAATGTTCGTGACTTTGCTTGGGCATCATCACGTAAATTTATGTGGGATGCTAAAGGTTACCAGCAAGGTGGTGATGAACAACCACTCGTTATGGCGATGTCGTTCTTCCCTAAAGAAGGTGGCGATTTATGGAAGAAATACTCAACTGAAGCGGTTGTACACACGATGGAAGTGTATTCACAATATTCATTTGATTACCCATACCCAACTGCGCAGTCAGTTAATGGCCCTGTAGGGGGGATGGAATACCCAATGATCACCTTTAATGGTCCACGTACAGATTTACAAGACGATGGTACACGCACTTACTCTCAAGCAGAAAAGCGCTTTTTAATTGGGGTTGTTATCCACGAGGTGGGGCATATTTACTTCCCAATGATTGTAAACTCAGATGAGCGCCAATGGACTTGGATGGATGAAGGTTTAAATAGCTTTTTAGACGGTGTGGCTGGGCGTGAATGGGATCCAACCATTCCTTGGGGTGTTGAACCACGTGACATTGTGGCCTACATGAAGTCAGAGACTCAAGTGCCTATCATGACGCAATCAGACAGTGTGCTTCGTTTAGGGCCTAACGCCTATACTAAACCAGCTGCGGCATTAAATATTTTACGTGAAGTGATTTTAGGGCGTGAATTATTTGATTTTGCGTTTAAAGAATATGCTCAGCGCTGGAAATATAAGCGCCCTACTCCGGCTGATTTTTTCCGTACTATGGAAGAAGCGTCAGGTGTTGATTTAGATTGGTTCTGGCGTGGTTGGTTCTACACCACAGACCATGTTGATATCTCGCTTGATAAAGTATATCAATTACGGTTAGACACAAAAAACCCTGATATCGACTTTAAACGTTTACGTGATATTGAAGCAAATAAGCCAAGTTCATTATTTGTTGAGCGTAATCGCGCTGAAGGTAAAAAAACCTGGGTTGAACAAAATCCAGATGTAACCGATTTTTATGACGAAAACGATCGCTTTACGGTTACCAATAAAGAACGTAATTCATACAATAAATTTTTAAAAGGCTTAAAACCGTGGGAGCGTAAAACACTTGATCGCGCGCTAGAAGAAGACAAAAACTACTACGTGATGGAATTTTCAAACCTCGGTGGCTTAGTGATGCCAATTCTTTTAGAGCTAACGTATGAAGATGGCACTAAAGAGGAACGTTATATTCCAGCAGAAATTTGGCGTCGTAATCACAAAAACGTACAAAAGCTGATTATTACCGACAAAAACAAACCGCTTACCTCAGTAACGGTTGATCCAGGCTGGGAAACAGCAGATGTTGATGTAGAAAATAACCACTACCCACGTCGTATTATTCCTTCGCGTATTGAAGTGTATAAACGTGAAAAGAGTAAGGCAAAAGTAAGCCGCGATATTATGCAAGATATCAAAACAGAGCTGAAAAAAGACGAGCCAAAAGACGAAAAAAATAACGACGAGGATCAATAATAATGCGTTTTTTGCTTATTATTGTTTGTTTTTTAATTGCTGCGCCAAGTATGGCGCATCAATTAAAATCATCCGTTACAACGGTGTTATTTAATCAGCGTACGCACAATATTGAATTGATGCATCGTTTTTATTTACATGACACAGAGCATGCTGTTGGTAACTTGTTTCAAGGCAAAGTGGATATTATGAGTAACAAGCGTGACCAAAAACGCTTTGCCAAGTATGTTGAATCTCATGTTGCCTTACAAACCTTGAGCGGTGAGCCCCTCACCCTTAATTATGTAGGTGCACAAGTGGATGGTAAGTTTTTTTGGGTGTACCAAGAAGCTGCTATTCCCGATGAGATTGAGGGCATTAGAATGAGTCATGGTGCACTGCGTGATTTGTGGCCTGCACAAGTGAATATGGTGAACGTTGAAGGGCGAGGACAGATAAAAACCTTAAACTTTAGCCAAGACGATACCTGGCTTGAAGCGAAATTTGAGCCGAAATAACCACTATTATTGCGCACCTTTAGAGGGTGCGCACTTTCCTTTATAGCTGATCGAGTTAATTAATTGCATCGTAAAGTCTTTACTATACCAGTTATACAAACCCAAACTATTACGTTATCAAGTGAGCTATAATTAAATTTCAATGGACTGAGCTGTTTTTATATGTTTATTGATATACTTTTTATTAAAGGTTTAGCTAACCTAAGCCAAACCTAGCATACTGAGCTAATTATTTAGCGCAAGGAATGAAATGAAAACGCAAATTGAGGCAATCAAAGGTGTTATTTTTGATTTAGACGGAACTTTAGTATCTTCAGAATTAAACTTTTCATTGATAAAAGCCCAAGTAGGTTGCCCTGCAGAGCAAGACTTACTCGATTACATAGAACAATTGCCTTCCCCCTATATGCGTGAAGAAGCAATGAATATAGTGCATCAGCATGAGTTATTAGATGCACAATCGGCTAAGCTTCTACCTGGCGTTGTAGAGGCTGTTAAAGCGCTACAAGCTAAAAACATACCTATGGCCATTGTTACACGTAATTTTGATAAGGCGGCGACATTAAAGTTACAGAATAACCCGCTACCAATAGAAACAGTACTCACCCGAACTGAAGCTCCGGCCAAACCCGATCCGAGTGCTTTATTAATGATTGCAAGGAAGTGGTCCATGCCGGTTGATAATGTGATTTATGTTGGTGATTATTTATACGACATACAAGCGGCGCACAATGCCAATATGCGTGCCTGTTTGTATGCACCTGATGTAACCCCCGGATATGCCGAACAAGCCGATTTTGTTATTCATGCGTTTGATGAGTTGGTGTCATTAATTGACAATTACGCTGAAAAAGTGAGGGTCTGTTGACCTTTCAAGGTTGAATTTGCAGCAGTCTGTTTGGTATTTAGGCAAGGCAGCGCCTATCTATACCCAAATTACCTTAATCTGCGAGTTTCAGTTGGAATTAAAAGCTATTTTGACAAGGCATTGATTGAAAATAATGGTTATTCCCTTGTTAAAATCAATAACGCAGTATAAATAGCTTTTAAACCAACCCGTAGGGCGTTTCACAGAAACTTACTCCCTTCGT
>Ga0208315_1000790_pt1 | contig 19238 bp, 26 predicted proteins | sample MalvireepMed_215_FD_184239 | JGI IMG/M metagenome (GOLD analysis project Ga0208315, IMG submission 184239) | Marine viral communities from the Global Malaspina Expedition - Malaspina viral metaG DeepMed_215 (SPAdes) (version 2) | ecosystem: Environmental > Aquatic > Marine > Oceanic | place... | reverse complement strand
AATATTGGAATCTCTTTTCTTTTTTAAATCTTTAATTTGTTTTGAATTTAATTTTTTATCTCCAAAACCACCTGTTATTGCCATTTGATCTTGAAGTTGTTTGCCGTAACGAACAATTTCATCACAGATTCTAGAAGGAACTACTGATTGAAAGTACCAATAATAGTTCGTTAAGTTCATATGTCTTTATACATATGTATTATATTATTTTAAAATATTAATCAACCGTTAATGTACCACTAGCAACAAAATGAGCCACTCCACCTGATGGCGTTGGTACTAAACTATTAGATCCACAAATTGATACATAAGGATATGCTGCACTAGGGATTTTAATTAAAACAACACCAGATCCACCATTTCCTAAATCGCCTGGATAGTACATTCCTCCACCACCACCTGAGTTTACTACTCCAGTTTTAGAAGGGGCTGGTGTACCTCCACATGGAGTATTTCCTCCATTACTACCCATTCCACCACCACCTATTCCACCAGCAAATACTGTGGTAGGAGCAGGGTTTGGATTTTCTGCTCTTCCTCCACCACCACCTGCAAAGTAACCTTCACCAGGACCTGTTACAGGATAATAAGGTTGAGGAGCGGCTCCAAAAACAGGGATGGCACTTTGTCCAGCGCCACCTACCGCAATAGATCCCCCAGCAGCGGCTCCACCACCACCACCACTATTATTCCAACCTGGACCTGGAGTTCCTGGTGCTCCATCATTTCCTTGTGGTCCTCCTAATGGAGCTGGTACTGCAGGAGTGTTTCCACTTCCAGCAGAACCTGTACCTATTCCACCACCACCACCAGATCCTCCTGGATTACCTGTTTTTTGAGGACTAGGTCCACTTGATCCTCCAGCACCACCTCCTGTAGATGTAATATTTGCGGGTCCTACATTCCAAAGCGAATCCCCACCATCTGTTCCTTTAACTGTATTTCCTGGTGAAGCAGCAACTCCGCCAGCACCGATGGTAACTGTATAAGTTCCTGGAGTTGCAGGTTGGCAACTTAATGTTCTATAACCACCTCCACCTCCACCACCTTCTGCACCAGCACCACCACCAGCGACTACTAATACATCATAGTTAAAAGCTCCGATAGATGGTTTAGGCCATGTTCCTGCTACTTGATTTTGATATTGAGAGTCCATTGACCACACACCACCTGCTTTGTTTAATTCTTTTACTATTACGATTCCTGAACCACCAGCACCTCCACATTTAGGAGCACTACCTGCGCCACCACCTCCTCCACCACCAAGATTAACTGTACCGGGTGTTGCTACACCTGACGGACCTGGATATGTTCCACCCTTTCCACCGCCTCCAGCTCCACCACAACCAAGACCATAACCTCCGCCACCACCTGCATATACCGTTGGAGATCCACTAACACATGAAGTTGATCCAGCACCTCCAGTGCCACCTGAAGTTGGACCGGGTGTACCTACTCCTGCAGCGCCCACAGCAGAAGCACCGCCTCCGCCTCCACCAGAGCATGCGCATGCATTTCCTCCAGCATATCCTTGGCCAGGCGTTCCAGCTGCACCACAGCTATAAGGTCCATTCATACTTGCACCACCACCAGATCCTCCGACAGTGGCAGCGGTACCGCAGTTTCCACCAGCGCCACCTCCTACAGAAGGAACACAATTAAAACTTGAAAGAGAACCACCAGTCTGAGCAGCGCCTCCACCCCCTACGACAATAGTATAAGGAGTATTTCCACAAGCAGATTGACTTAAAAATTCTTGATATCCACCGGCACCACCACCTCCACCACCATCAGTTCCACCGCCTCCACCACCAGCGACTACTAAATAATTTATGAGTCTAGTGCCTGGTTGTGTAGTGACAGTTGTTGATCCAGTACAGGTTGTACTTGTAATTTTATTTTTACCGAAAGAAGTGTTATTCTTTACTCCGATTATGCCGCCGTTTATTGAACCTGCTGGCTGTGCCATTTGAGTCTCCTATGCGGATACCCAAGCTAAAGCTGATGCATCCCAATTGAAATTATTGACTGGATCTGAATCATCAGTCGCAGTCCATTTTTGACCTGCTTCATCCCAACTTATAAATTTTGGATCTTCTTCTGTTCCTGTATCAGTTGGTCGTGTAACTGGTGCTTGCCAGTCATCATTTTCATCTAATGCCCAAGATGTAAAAGGTTGAGGTGAAATAAATTTGTTTTTTGCAGCGTCAAAAGTATAACCTTTGCCGCAATATTGTTTTCTAAAATTATGATTGTAGGAAGTCTGTTTCCAGTTGCCACCTTTGAAAAAATTAACACACCATGTTTCTCCATCAACATGCATATCATTTGTTCCTAAAGGTCCGTCTGCTGTTGCAACATCGTTGCCAACAACGACAACTCTTTTTACTATATTATTACTATCTAGTTCTGCGAAATGGGCCATATTTATACTCCTTAAAATTTAATATATTATAATTTGTTTATAGTGTCAATGTCCCCGTTACAGTAAATGTCGCTACTTTACAGGAACCTGCTGGCGCTGGTAAAGTTGCTAAACTATTACATCCTGGAGCGACTGCCATACATCCTGGTGCACAAGCTGCTGCTATTCTTAAAATTACTACTCCTGAACCACCTTTACCACTAGGTGTACCAGCACATCCAGGTCCACCGCCGCTACCACCACCTCCACCACCTAAATTGTCAGTTCCAGCAATTGCAGCTGTTGGCCAAGGTTCAGTAGAAGCAGCTCCGCCACCACCATTTCCTCCAGCACCACCTAAAAAAGGTCCAGGTTGACCTGGTCCACTATAATGAGAACCTCCACCACCACCAGCATAAAAGGTTGGTGTCCCTGTAATTGAATTCGCTAAACCTACACCACCAACTCCACCAACACTTGCCGGAGGATTTCCTCCTCCAACTGCACCAGCGCCACCTCCGCCACCACCAGTATAATTTGGTGAGCCTGAACCTCCAATACCACCTGCACTACCTTGACAAGATGCTGCAGTTCCACCAGCGGTTGAAGAAGGACTTCCACCTCCAGCACCACCACCTGAACCTCCTGGTTTACCAACAGTAGATTGTTTTCCACCGCCACCACCGCCACAAGATGTTATTGTTGAAACAACTGAATTAGTTCCTGTATTACCACAAAGACCAGAACCAGGCCCAGGTGCAACAACTGCCGCTCCTCCAGCTCCAATTGTCACTGCAGTGGGCCCTGGTGATAAATATACTTTTGTTCCACCTGGAAAAGATGTTTTATAACCACCAGCTCCACCACCGCCACCACCATCACCAGCACCAGTAGATCCTCCCGATCCACCACCAGCAACTACTAAATAATCTGCTCCTATAAATGGGTTTGCTGTACCTACATTAATATTAGTTGAAGCTTTAAATGTTCCTATATAATCTGTTCCATTATAAGTGACAGGTGCACATGCACTGTCTGTTGTAAAAGAAGTTGATGATCTTAAAATTACGACTCCTGGACCACCTGTTCCACCATTTCCTGCAGAAGTAGGACTACAATCATCAGCTGAACCACCACCGCCACCACCTGTGTTTGCTGTTCCGGAAGTTCCTGCTGAACCTGGAGCAACACCACCAGCTCCACCGCCACCATTTCCACCAGCACCTTGATTAGGAGTATTTTGATCTCCACCACCACCTCCACCACCATAAAAAGTTGCAGTTCCACTGATTGCATTTGGTGCTCCGGCTCCGCCATTACCACCACCTCTACCTTTAGCGTTTCCTCCAACAGCAAGAACTCCACCGCCGCCACCACCATCTTGAGCAGATACTGCATTACCGCCAGCTGATCCTTGACAAGCTGTTCCAGCTGCTCCACATACAGGAGAACATACACCACCACCTCCTCCTGATCCTCCTGGACCAGCAGCTATATATGATGCACTGTGTTGTCTACCAGCACCAAAACCACCTCCCGTAGAAGTTATAGTTGAATAAGTTGAATCAGTTCCCTTTACGCCAGCAGTAGCAGGATTCCATATCATTCCAGCTCCGCCACCACCAACGGTTACAGCGAAAGTTCCATATTTTGAAGTTAGTGCGCATCCTTGAAGAGGAGCAGGTCCATAACCAGAAGCACTATAACCTCCAGCACCACCTCCACCACCTCTTATAACTCCACCGCCACCACCACCAGCGACTACCATGTAATCTTGAGTTGCGAAATTATAAACCCAGTTTGAATTTTTTACGAAATTGTATACGGTGTTCATTTGCCAAACACCGGGTGCAGATCCACATGCTGCACATCCATTAGTGACAGTATTAACAGGTCCAATTATTCCGCCATTTCCAGCCATAATCTAAACCTCCTAAACGTCTGTCAGTAATTCAAATGTGATTATAAGATCTAAATCTCCAGATGCACTAGCTTGTGCTTGTAGGGTATCTGTTTCTCTTACATAAATAGGAGTATCAGAAATTACTAAAGAAGCATCCGCTGGCACTGAAATTGTTTTTGCTAAATAAGTTGTTGCATCTGCGCCAGTAACTGTAGTGTTTGCGAAAGAAGTAGTAGTAATCAGGGCTACATCTACATCAGCTGCACTTGTGCCGTCTACATTTGCCACCACGATTCTATTAATTTTTAATAGATAATTTGAAGCAGGTGATATTAAATTAACCAGTCCACCTGTAGGTAGATTCCACCCTAACGATCCAGCTGTGATTCCTGTTACACTTACTATATTTGGATTTGCCATAATTTAATTCCTTTTGTTTTTTATCCGAAAATCATTGCCATTGCAATAGCTTTTCCTGTTGATATTCCGGCTGCCGCTGGGGTTACAAAACTCAGCGCTCCTGAGCCATCTGTTGATAATACTTGATCTGCTGATCCATCTGCTGCAGGTAATGTATATTGTGGTTGAGCCGCTATATTTCCAGCACTTCCTCGAGCACTTATAAAACCCCCAGAACGAATATCTGTTCCATCATGATAACATAATGTGTTACTATATGGAGGAATAATTATTCCTGTTGCACCTGTAACTTTAAAAGTTATAGTGTCCGAACCTGTTCTTGTAGTTCCATCAATAATTAAGAATGGTTTTAAAATATCTGCTGTTCCACCAGGAGAAGAGCCTGATCCTGCTTCATCAGCAATATCTAAAACTCTGCCAGAGCCACCTGTTGTACCAAATAATTTTATAATAAAAGCTCTACCATCAGGTGCAGTAGTAGTGTTATCAGGTATAAGTAATGTTTTGTTAGCGTTCATTTCGACTTCAATGTAGCCAAACATATCTCTAACATAATTTAAATTTAGATTAGTATTGGTTCCCCATGTACCGGCGTTTTCGCCAGTGGTCATTAAGTTGAAACCCAATGAATTATAATTTGATGCCATAAATCTCCTATGCTACGTGATCTACATCTGTATAAGATGTATAACCTGTTATGTCAACATCACTATATGATGTATTGCCAGTAATATCAATATCTTTGTAAGCTACAATACTTAAGCCACCAACTGAAGCTGTCGCAGACAGCCCTGTCAAAGATACCGTTGTGAGAGTAGATATGGTTACGCTTCCTACTGAAGACGCAACCGAATCTCCACTAACCGGGACTCCGATTTCTGTAACTACCGATCCAAGAGAAGAAGTTGCTGAAAGTCCAGTTGGTTGAACCACTGGATTTGAAGTAATAGTAGGAGATCCCACTTCAGACTGTATAGAAATTCCAGTTAGAGTAGTTGTATTACTTGAATCTATAGTTGGTGTTCCATCAGAAGCGGTTAGTGAAAGCCCTGTGAGAGGCACACCAATTTCTATATTCAACGACCCATCAGAAAGAGCAGCAGAAATTCCAGTTAGTGCAAAAGAAACATCTGATCTTCCAACCGGAGTACCATCAGAAGCGGTTAAGGAAATACCTGTTAAACTAGCCACTGTAAGTTGAGTAGTAGTAGGTGTTCCTAAAGTTGAAGTGGCTGATATTCCTGTAATAGGAACCGTTATTGCGGACTCGCCCCAATTTTCAAATCCCCACGTATCTCTTCCCCATCCTTGTTCATTGAAAGCTGTAACACTTCCAAGTGATGAAGTTGCTGAAAGACCTGTTACAGAGACATCAACTTGAGTTTGTTCGCCCCATTGATTCTGACCCCAGGTTGTTAAGGCTTGATTCCAAGTATTAGCCATAAGGAAGAACTCCTTATGCTAGCTGGATGATAGCTGTTGATGCGGCCGCTGCTGGAAATTCAATAGTGAAAGTTCCACTAGTAACTGTTTTATCTCCACCGAAATTAATACAAAGAATTGCTCTTTCATTAGTGAAGCCCGTAACATTTGTAGAATTATAAAGTAATAATCCTCGAGCCGTAAAACTAGCCGAGGTCCAACTTTCATTATCAAAATCACAAACTGCTGTATCACTATCTAAGGTAGGATCAATATTTGTTAAAGCTTGTCCTCCACTTGCATAATTCGTACCTGTTGTTGAAACTTCGTATGTATCTGTAGGATCTGCAGTTGGATCAGAGGCTGCTGCCCATACCGTTGTTGATTTACTTAATGATGCTGAGTTGCTTGAATAGAGAGCACACATAATAGTATTTCCGGCAGGCGTACTTCCAGACGCATTAAAATTATGTCCGCCTTGTAGAAGTTCTTCTTTGAAACTGTTACAAATTTCCGATGCTATTGCCATAAAAATCTCCTATACTACGGGTTTGGTGATTTGATAGGGATCCGAACAGTACCATCTGTATAATCGTCTCTTCTTCTTCTACCAATTTGTACACCCGCAAATTTTGCTACCTCTTGTTTATATTTATTCTCGTATAATGTCAACATATCCATTGGACCTTTTAAAAATCCATAGGCTTCTACCAGAGAAGCATAAAGTAGCCCTTGTGGGAAGTACCTACTTACATAAGTCCCAGAAGTATTAGTCCCTAATCCTGTTGGCATATGGTTATAATAAATTCTATATTTATAAGCGGCATCAGGAGTCGGGGCTATATAAAGTCCTCCTGACGTTGTATCAGTTACTCCAGTAGCTCCTCCAAACATCGCATAATATTTAGGAAATCCTGTAACATCTTGAGCTGTTAGATCCCCTTCTGGCCCAGTCTTTCGGTCTACAAATTCGGATAAATAAGTTTGGTCTTTTTTAATAAGCCATGTTCCTTTACCTTCAGTATTAGCCGTACTATTAAAAACTTCCACACCTCTTACAAAAACACATCCTGCAGGAGCATTGATTGTATTATCATCAACAACTAGTCCCCCTTCCGCAACATTTCTATATGCATCAATAGGAACATCTAACCAAATTCGTTGTTCAGCGTTTTCTATAAATCTGCTTAGAATAGCACCAGTTAAAACAGTACTACTTACTTCAGTATAACTTCTAACGTCAGCTTCTAATGCTGAGAGTGTATATCCAGCCATTACTTAATGACCTCCGCACAAGCTGCACAGCTTTTTTTAAATCTGTTATGTTTTGAGCAATGTTGCGGTTTAAGTATTACTACCGGCATAGCAGTTGGAGTATTTTTAATCCTAGAATCTCCCATACTACCAAAACATTTCTTCCATAAAAATTTTAAATATTTAATCATTACGATCTATCGTTTACGGGTCCGCCGAAAACGAAAAAGCCTCCTCCTGTTGCTGTACCTGTTGCAGCGTTAACTAATGTACAGGTAAAACTATTACTATAAGTTTCCGTGCTATTAGCATCATTTATAAATGATGTTTCTACAATAGTTATTATATACGATCCATAAATTTTTGCACCTGAAGAATGAGAACCTGCTGTGGTACTTATTGGAGTTTTTCCATAAGAAGGAGCCGCAGTTCCTCTAGTACAGCCAGTTAAATCATTAGTGGATTTACCGGTATATTTAATCGTTTCACTTACAAAAGCTCCTGTCGTACTATCTACTTTTTCAATTACAATGTATCCACTTGTAGGAAATTCGGATGCATCGGTTAAAGTAATTGTTGTAGCTGTAGAAGTAATGTTTCCGTTTAAAGTTGTATTTAATTCTAGTGCAGCAACCGATACTCCACCCACAGGTTCCTTGACCTGATAAAATCTTACTGCATCTCCAGTTTTTCTTTGGTGCCTATCTTCATTAACAGTTAAAGTAGTTGTTCCGGCCGTTGAAAACGGAACAGTATCCAATGGTGATGGTGTTGGCAGAGCTGTTCTTGACGGTCTTGCATGTTGCAAAGCTTGTGGATCAGCACTTGTAGGTTTAGGTTGAAGTTGAGGTTGTTTAGGTTCAAATTCAGAACTATGAACCCACGCTCCAGTCCACTCCCTTACCATTTCGTTATACGGAAACGCAAGTCCAGATCTATCCGAAATCATTAATGCATATTTACCTTGAGAAAATGAAGTCATTAGGTTCCTGGGTAATAAATTTTAGGTGCTATATAAGTACTAGTTGAAGCTCCATCTTCTGATAAAGCTCTAGCTAATTCATCTTCATATAACAGTTTCATTTCTTGTACTTTTTGTGGAGCAACTGGATTTTTCTGTGATAGATAAAATGCCAGTCCTGAAACCATACAAGGTACAAATCTATATGGAACATTTGTCACATTTGTATATGCGTCTCCAACATCTTGAATTCTTTTTACATAATAAAAATTAATATAATTACCATCTTGAGCTGCGCCTGGAGTTAAATAAAAAGTCATAGTAACTTTATCTATGAATCTTTGGACCCAATATTGTGTAGGTAAACCTGTAGCAGTTTTATTAGAAAAAGCTTGGTATTGAGACCTATTAATCTGAGTCATTGGAGTATCAATCGTAGTAGATTTTACTCTATAATTTGCTTCTAATATATCATCCACTCCTCTTATAAACTGTAAAACAGCATCACTTGTACTATGCGTGGCTGCAGTTGTGCCATTAACACCTCTAACAGCTCCAGTTAAGTTTAAAGAAGATATCCCTGAATAAGTCATTTCTTCAGAATCAATAATGATAGTTCCTGAAGTAGGCATTCCTGTAACAGAAGTAAGTGGAATATCTGTAACAGACGCATTAATTCCTGCTGTTAAAGTAGTGCTAATACCATCTGAAGTACCATCAGCAGCAGTACGATAAAAAGTATAAACAGTTTGAGAATCAACTAAGGTAACATTTTGATTTTCAACTTCCCAATAATGAAGTCCTCTATTACCCCATTCTTGAAATAAAATATTTAATGATCTTTTGGCAGTTCTTAATTGATAACCAGAAACGTTTTGTAAACCTATTCTCTCGTAAGCATCTTCGATTATTTCGTCAATCGCAAAAGTCTTGTCGAAAGTGTAAGAGCCTGAAGTAACATTAGCCATCTAACATTACCCGTCATAGAATACTGTTACAGTCGCTACAGCTGATCCAAAATTAACGTATGCTCCTGCATCGAACAATACTCCATTATCAGGAATGTAAGGTTCAATAAGTTCAGCTGCTGCTTGCGTTGGAACCGTTAATAAAGTCGTTCCTGTTACAGATGTATTTTTAAATAAAAGATTTCCCGCACTAGTTCCACTTAAACCTTGCAATCCTCGAATTCTAGTTCTGCCTGCAAACACTGTACCAGTTCCTGTTGCTGTTACACCAGCTGAAACATCTCCTGCTGACGCTGCACTAGTTGTAATTGAAGCCACAGTATTAAAATAGCCACTACTTGTTGCTGTACCAGCATTTGCTCCAGTCACTACTTCAGTTTGTGCATCTCCAACAGCATCGGTTCCTACTACTGTGAAAGTTATTCCACTGTCATCACCAGCCGATAAGATAGTGATGAGTTGGCCAATATTATCGCCAGAGGTATAGCTACCTCCAGAGGTTAATGTTCCGCCGAGAGTTAATGTGGTTGCACTCCCAATAGTAGCTGCTACAGAAATTCCATCTGCATCTAGTGCATCGACAGCTCCAAAAAATTTCGATTTTACATTCGATACGTTTGGCATAATTTTATCTCCTTAATTATGAGCTCCCGAAGGAGCTCACATTATTTTATTTATTTATTAACTCCAAGCAGCTGCGCCTGTATCTGCAGTATTGCTTGTTGATAAGTCATGAGCAAAGTTCCAAATGCCTTTTTCAAAACAAGTAAAATACAGATAACAACCATGAGTTAAACTATTGGTTGCTGCATTCGCAGGTGTATACGTTAATATCGTTTCACTTGCTGTGGACGTGTCTATAGTTTGAACTGCTCCAGTGGCTCTACTTTCCACTTTTGATCCAGTTCTAAAAACATCACTTCCTGCACATGTAAAAGTCAAAGTAAGTACTCCACCAGTTGTATCATCTGATTGAGCATGAACTACATAAGTTCCTACTGTTGCTGCCGGTAAAGTTACTGCTTGAGCAGCGTCCCCCGCATAGTTGTTGACCGTAATTACATTAGCTGCGTAAGTTAATGTTGCTGATGTTGCTACTACAGTTGCAGTTAAACTAGTTAAATCAGGTTTCGTTCCTAAAAACCTTGATGTTATAACTCCTGTACTAGCTGCTTTATTGATCTGTTGAAATCCTTTTTCGGATCTAACCGGACCGTTAAACGATGTGTTTGCCATAATATTCCTCCTAGAATATTTAAATGTAGTCCCTAGGGGATAGTCGACTATACGCGTCTACATTTAAGTTTTGTTAAATTTGTATAGTAGTTTATTTATATGATAGTTTTGAGTAGAGTGCAAGAGATCCCTGCATAAAAGTACGATTTCAGCGATGTGGCGTTTATCTAAGTTGCCACAGAAACTTGAGCGGCCGAAGCTTGAATTGCATTTTCTCTATCTGCAATTTTAGATTCTTCCAGTTTGATCTCAGTAATAATGCTTTTAATTGCATTATCAATTTCGACCATGTTGAGAGTATATTTGCCATTTTGCTCATACTCCAACTGCCACCTCAACTCCAAGGACCTTTTCTGTTTGTATAGGTCTTCGGTCATGACTAACCTCCTCATAGGTTATTCTACGGGCGTCTCTAAACATTCCCGTTGATTCCCATTTTATACTCTTTTCTCCAATTTTGTCAAGGATTGAGTTTTCAATAGATTGAGCATTATCCTCTGCTAAAACTTCAAATTTAGCGTGATGATCGTAAGCCCATATATTTACTAGGAATTTTTTCATTTTATCACTGTATGGTTAAAATGAGGCCGAATTGTGTCCGGCCTCATTAATTAGTTATTACGCACCTTCGACACCGAAGATACCTCTAGGGTCTGATACGCCAAAAACGTATCTTTCTCTAGCTTTGTATCTAACGTTGCCAGTATCAAAGTCCCCTTCCATCTTAGTTGTAAGAGGAGCTCTGTTAAAGTGTTTCATCCCATTAGGGACATCTGTAGTAATGTACCAAGAGTCTGTATCAGTTAAGAAATTGTTTACTCTATAACCTTGAGCAATCATTCCTAATGATTTAACTGCGTTGATATCATTATCAGCAGTACCAACTCTACCTTGAGATTTCATTAATCTCTCAGCAGTAAATTGGTTCGCCGGTGGCACAATCATTTTTACACCTTTAGCTGCAATTTTTAAACCTCTTTCATCAGTCATAGCAGCAATATCTATTAGTGCTTGTTCTAATGAAGTTTCGTTTAAGTCAGCTTGTGTAGTTAAAGTATTTTGAAAAGTACCTGCAATCGTTGGATGCGCAGTACTAAACAATTGTTGACCATCACCTGAAGTGAAATTACTCAATGAAGGTAATCCATTATTCAAAGGTGCTGCCCCTTTAACTTGTTTTGTTTGTGACATCGATCTTGCTAAAGCTTTTGTGTATCTAGAAGCAAGTCTGTCATACAGGTTATCTTCAATAGCTTCCTCAGTGATAGCAAAAGCGAGAGCAATTGTCTCGTTAGTGTATCTTGCTGTGAAAGTTTCTTGCGCCGTATCATAAGCAACTCCAGATCCTTCTGGTTTTACGTATGCGTTAGCGAAACCTGATAACATAACTTCCTCTTCGAAAGCTCTATCAGATGATTCAGTCGTATAGATTTCCGCCGACTGATTTTCGTACTGTTTGTATTCCAGGCCAAACAAGGCGTTTAAACCTGGCTCTAGTTCTTTGACTAGCTGATTACGTGATATTGCCATAGTTTATTCTCCTAAATACCTTGAGTACAAATGTTGCCGAGTATATGTTCGTATATTTGTACACGCCATATACATCCTGCGACAGTTGGATCTTGGTTTTGTTCGTCAAAGGATACACCTAGTATCTTTAATTGGTCAGCCGCTGTTCCTGCTGCATCGTAAATTGTTTCTCCCGAAACAAAGTTTATCGAACTTCCTGCAGTAGCAACTATCTTACTTGTACCACCCACATCAGCAACTGCTAATGTACTACCTGCGTCCCTGATTTCAAATATTTGTTGAGGGTCGCTGTTAACAAGAGCAACAATATCCGTAGCAGTGTTACTTGCTTTGGAATAATTTGCCCAAGTAGGTTTACTTGTAGTGGCATCAGTATAGAAGACGCCGTTTAATGAGCCAAGGTTATTTGCGACTGAATCAGTGGCTTGTAAAATCACTCCATCTGCAGTCAACATAACCATGTCGTGATGGTACATAATAGCAGAACTTGCTGCTACATTCCATTCACTTAAACCAGCGTTGTTGTCGTTCTGACCTATCTTTGCAATTGGTCTCAATCCGAAACCAGTTGTGCTTTGATTAGCCATAGTTGTCTCCTTGTGCAAACTACTTTCATAGTTTGCGGTTAATTTAATCGCTGGTAGGGAATTGGTTGTTATCCCGAGAAATTGTTAAAAAATTAACTACTTCTTTGTACCACCGAAGGTTGTACGAGACTGTCGATCAATTTCGATCGGCATACTCTTATGCTGTTCCTTCATTAAATCGTTATCCATTGCAGTCATTTGATCCTTTGCTTGTTTAGCATAATAATCTTGTCTTGACTGCGCGATCTCTTCCGGTACTCTAGTCAGCACTAGGCCTCCGTGTCCGATCACCCCTGTGTATTTGCCATCCTGGATTACTGGATAATCATCTCCTGGAAATTCGTCTGCTCTCACTAATTCGTAGCCGGACCTTAAGCGTCCTTGTACGTTTTTCGTGTCAACGAATCCCAAAATTTCAATCCTGACCCATCTGTGTCGGAATCCATTTGGCGCGTTGGGTGTATCTAAATACGACGGTGGAGTCCAAACTTTCTTACGCGTTTCTTTTTTAGTTTGGCTCGCACGGGAAGTGTTTTTTTCATTTTTCATATGCCTACGCCTCCAGCGTGTTTATAAGTTGTTTCGCATATTCTTCTAGTGGCACACCTAATTTTCTAGCAATTGCTACCTGGGAAGGTGTGAGTCTTACCGTTTTGCGACCGGCCGTTCTTGAACTACGCGTTGCAGAGGCAACGTTTTGTGTAGGTTTGCTAGTCGTTTTTTCTGCTACAGTATTCTTACCAAATTTGTGGGGAAATTCAAGTCTTATTCTTTTATCAACTTCCTCATAATATTCGTCAGATTTAGGGTCAAGCCCTTCCTCTTCTGTAAGTTTTCTATGTAGATCAAAAGCAGTATATGTCATGGCATTATCTTTGCCAAACCACTCGTTTTTCTCCGCCCAGGCTTCCGCTTTGGGATCTGGTGGAGGTGTTTGTTGTGTTCTGACAGGGCGTTGTAGCTTACTAGTTTCTTTTTTATCAGCTGTTTCTTGCATTTTATGCTGAGTTTTTAGTTCTGCTAATTTAGCCTGTTCATAACCTAATTGAGAAATTGCGGTTAAAGCTTCTACTTCAGCTTTAGAATCGCTTTGTTCTCTAGCTGCCGATAATTTAGCTTGTGATGCCGCTAATGAAGAAGAAATTCTTCCTTCCATCTCATCGGCATAGTTTTTGTCTAAATCAGTTGCAACTCTAGTTAATTGGTCTCTTTCTCCTTGAACACGTCTAGCATAAGATACGGCTTCTTCCCGTTGTCTTTCTGCTTCACGCATACGTTTAGTAAGCTTAGCTATTCTTTTCTTAACCCCCTCAGAATATTCTTCAACTGAGCTACTGTCATCTGGTCGCTTACTATCCCCTTCTTCTGGAGTTTCTTTCTTAGTCTCTTGTTCGCTTGGTGAATCATCCAACTGCTCACCAGATTTCTCAGATGAATCATCGGACTTATCACTGTCTTTATTATCAGTTTCTGCATTTGTTTCCTCCTGTTGTACTGACTCTTCTTTCTCCTCTGGAATAGCTACATCTACTTCAGGTCCTGAAGTATCTAGTTCTACCATCGGTTCGTTTATTTTCTTTTTATCTTCTGGCATAGTTTACTCCTTCTATGTTTAAAATTCGTGGAATATATCTTCAGGGTTGTCCACGGTTGCTAAAACTTCATCATCATTGAGAAGTCTTATCTCACCCCCATCTATTTTAATTCGTGATCCTGCATATCTTGCAAAGATAATCCAATCACCTTTCTTGCACCAGGGACCTTCTGGAAATTTTTCCTTATCATAACAATTTGGTCCGGTTGCAAGAACTAAACCACAAGTTGATGCTACTTGAGATTTTTCTATCGTACTATCGGTTATTAAAATTCCGCCTTTAGTTTTATCTTTTTGTTTAAAAGGTAAAACTAAAATTCTCCAACCTGTTGGCGTTGGGAGCTTTGCTGATTCTGCAGTGAGATCTTGTTCTTTTTTTGAAGGTTGAACTCCAACTAAACCCTTAGGGGGTAAGTGGATTTTTGGTGTTTCCTTTGATACTGACAATTTTTCCGCCATCTTCTTTTTGCTCCTTTTTTTCTAGCAGGGTGGATACTTCCTGACTCAGATACTGATATGTTCGTATCTGACCTAACATATACTGATATTTTTCCATATTGTCAACACCACCTGAAACCATGGCTGCAACAACATCATCATGACGCATTTTGATAATTCTCTGCACCTTACTTATAAAGGTTAAATCATCCATTATTTTTTCCTCCTTTTTACTTTTTTAACGGGTTTCTTTCCGTACTTTTTCGTCCACTTTCTAGCTATCGCTGGTTCTTTCTTCCAGAGATATCGTCTTTGTTTTTCTGATTTAAACGGCAATTAGCCCTTTCTCTTTCTAGCCATCTTTTTAAACGTCTTTGCTAAAGCTTTAGCTCTTCCCGTGCAACCTTTTTTTGTAATAGGTGTGCATTTTCCTTTAGTTCCACGTTTTTTGATTGATTTGTTTACGTCTTGAATCCAATTTGCTGAGCCACCTTTTTTAAGACCAGCTCTTCCACCACTCTTATAACCTCTATTTAATTCACCATGAACTCTACTTATTTCAGCTCTTCTATTTGCATTTGAAGGTTCAGCTTCTACACGGCCTAGTTCTTCCAATAAATTAGTTCGTCCACCTGTTTGCTTTCCAATTCTACCACCATGTTTTAAAGCAACGCCAACACTACCTTTTTTCCTAACGACTCCGCCACCACGATACATTTGACCGCCCTGCATTCCCATATCAGGTTGATAATATCCATGAGTCATGTCTCTACGAGCACTACTCATAGGACCGCCTCCTTGCTTCTTAACTCGGCCTTGTCCTCTTAAAGATATATCACCCATCTTATATATTTATTTTTCCAGATTTTTTAGCTGAAGAACCCCATTTTCCATAGGACTCATCCGCCGATGCTTTTAATTGTTCTGATGTTCTTTTCTTTTTAATTCTCATCGCGATAGATTCATGTTTTCTATCTGTGTAACCTTGTTTTTTATCCGATCCACCTTTTGAATAAGGGAATCTGACATTACTTCTTACTCCATTTTGTCTCATTATTTTTTCCCCTTCATTAATGCTCTACCAAAACCACGTTTTGCAATTCCAGTAACACGACCACCATGCTTAGCACCAATTCTTCCACCAGCTTTCATACGATAGTTAACACCTCTTTTCATAACTCTTGGAATTATAGGTACGTATGCTGCTCCTGCTGCTGCAGTTTGTTCAAATGGATTTATTCCCCTTCCTTTTTGGGCATAAGCAGCTCTTATCTTTTGATTTTCTATTGCTTGTTCGTCGGTACCTGCTCCACGCATTCTTCCAATAGGAACTTCGCCTGATCCAATAATTACTTTTTTATCTACCGCTACATCTGGCACATCTTTTCTAATAGGTGCCTTGATATGATCGGTTCCGAGTATAGGAGGAGATGATAAACTAGCACCACCTGCTGCTCCAGATTTTAAAAATCCTGCATCAGTTCCAAACTTCTTTTTACCTCTTCCAGCCAAAGCTGCACCACCTGCTAATGTAAGCAGCAATGCTAACCTCTTATTTCTTCGTCTTGATTTTTTAGACATAATATCTCCTTATATGTTTTTTGCTACTTAGTGTCCACCTTATTTTTTACCACCCCTAAATATTTGTGTTCCCTTTATACCAAATATGCTGGCGCATACAAGTATCCATAAATTTGTAAACCATGACGGGAGCGCTTTAAAATGCTCAAAAAAGAGATTTATCTTGGTCATAGCGGCCGGATCGTCCGACCAAACCCCATAGGCAAGCACGATTATGGGCAGTGTGAGAATCGCTAAAACGACCTCGTCCTTATAATCTTTGTCTCGGGATTCTAAAAGTTTGCCCTGGTAAGTTTCCTCACCTCGGGCCATCTTCTGCGCATGCATATATTGTGCATCCGCCATAGCCATCTTCGTCTCTTGGCGCTTTTTGTAAATGTGGCTCCCAGCGCTTAAAGCAAGCTTGATTGCACTAAACCACATATTACCACCAGCTTACTTCAGACTTTTTAGAAGCGAGCATTGCTCTTTGGCCTTTGACTTTGTTTTTAGTTGGTTGCCCTAAAGGTGCTTTAAATTTAATACCACCTGTTTGATAACCATCTTTGCCCACTCCTAGTTCTTTACCACTAGTGTGCAATTTTTTTTCAGTAGGTTGTTTTGTCATATTTTCTCCTCGTTTAATTGTATACTATCTTCTTGGACCTTTCAAGATACGAACATCTCTTTGTTTCATCCTATCTTGTCTCATTTTAGCATCATTAGACATTTCTTGTTTGACCAAAGATGTCTCAGCTCTAAGTTCAGCCAGATCTTCATTTTGTTCTAATTTTTCATCAAACTGCTCTTGACCCATCATTTGCTTAGATTTATCCAAGTTAATTTTTTCTTGATCTTGTTCTCTTTTCTTCTCGTTATCCATAGCTCTTAAATCTAGTTCTCTTGCTTTTAATTTAGCAATTGGATCGTTTCCAAACTGTCCCATAATTTTATTTTCTTCTTCCATAAATTCTTGCATCATTTCTGCAATTAATTTAGCTTTTCTAGACTCTAACGCCATTGACATCTGCATTAATTGTTGTTGAACTTGCGGATTTTGCTGCATCATTGGATTCGCTTGCAATTGTTGCTGCAATTGTGTCAATTGAGCAATTTCTTCTCTCATTTCGACCTCTAACTGCTCTTGTGCCATCATAGAAATATGTTCAAAAATGTTTTTTTCGAGTGCACCAAGTACAACTGGATTATTTCGCGCTAAATTTGTCGACATAAAGTTTAAATGGGTCGTAATATGCGCTGTATGGTCCTGACCTTTAAAAGCTTGAAAAGGTTTATTAGACATTGCTAAAATATTTTCAACCGCAGGGTCCATTGGAGTAGGTTGTTGTGGTGGAGGAAGTATTTTATCAATATCTTTCACCCCAATTGCTGCGTACATGTCATGAAAGGCTTCGTACATATTATGCATCTGCGGATTTGCTTGAGCTAATTGTAATTCTGTTTGTGCCATTGTAATTCTTTGTGTTTGAGAAAAAATATTTGGATCTGCAATTGGAATAATGTCTACTCTCTCATCAAAATCAGAAACTTTAATATTTCTCTGTCCCCCTACAACATCATAGGGATAGTCTGGTGGTAAATAAGTTTTAAATACGCCAGCTAATAACTGAAATTCCTGCTTCATCGCCACATACAATCTTTTATGTATGGCTGACATGACCCTGGAGCCACGCTCTAAGAGGGCAATAGTCGTACCAACAGCGGCCTGCTGGTTGCCGTCCCCGACCTGCATGTCAGCTATGGCGGCAAATCGTTGCCCTGCCTGTACAACAATACCCATTAATGAGAGCAGTGTCTGAGAGGGCTCCTTGAAAGGAAGAGGCATAAATGCATCTCTGATATTTCCACCAGGGGCATCTACATCTCTGAATTCACCAGGTTGTATTGCTTGAGCTTCGTCTCTAACACGAATACCTCTTTGCTTAAACCCTGCAGGTAAATTGCTTAATGTACCTGCGTCCAATAGTTGACGTAACGCGGTTGTTGCAGTTCTAGATAAACCACCAATCATGTGGATTAAACCTAGTCCATAAAAACCTAGACCCGGTAAAAATTTAAAATGAACAAAATATTCAATTTTTAATTTTTGCGGATCAGCAATTTGATAATTTCTTCTAATTGATAAAACTTCTCTGGAAGCTGTTTCTACAGTTACAATGTATGGAAGTTTAATTCCAGTTGGTTCTTGAGATTCAGGATCCATATCTTCAAACCCTTCTAGATCTAAATTTACATGACATTCAATTAATGTAAAAACATCTTCGTCTTTAGTTTTTTTAAGTCCTTCTAATTCTCTTTCTTTTTTCTTAACTTCTGATTCTTCATCATAACCAGGTTTTAATTCTACATCTCTATAAAATCCGGCTACTTGTTTTTTTCTTAAATCATTTTCTGATAATTTAATTGTATGCATAACTGCTTCTGCATCTTGAAGTGAAGTTGCAGTGTATGGAACAACTAAATCATCTGCCGGAACAAATTTTGATACGGCTCTGCCCAAAAGTTCATCGTAATAAACTTTTTTAAACGCAGAGCCGGCGAGAGGGAGATAAAAAAGCAGTTGATCGAACTCGGGTTCAAACTCCTTCATCACATCCATGAGCTGATAGTTCATGAAATTTTTTACTCGAACAGATTGATCTTCTTTCTGTCGGTCCGGTCTACCCATTACTTGAGTATGGACTGGACCTGTTGCTGGCAGCAATTCTTTATAAGCTTGTGCTTGAAACTGTGTTACTGATTCTGCAAGGACTGGGTGTGTTGCACCGCTAGCTCCTTGAAAAGGTTGTGTTGGATTTTCGTATTTAAATCCTAAAAGATCTAAGCCCTTAGTATAAGTATCTTCCCAATCTTTTCTGGAAGATTTATACTGCATATAATTTTCATTTAATTCTGATCCTAATTTTCCTAGGACATCGTCTGGAAGTAGTTCTGCTAAAT
>Ga0208315_1000787_pt1 | contig 19325 bp, 26 predicted proteins | sample MalvireepMed_215_FD_184239 | JGI IMG/M metagenome (GOLD analysis project Ga0208315, IMG submission 184239) | Marine viral communities from the Global Malaspina Expedition - Malaspina viral metaG DeepMed_215 (SPAdes) (version 2) | ecosystem: Environmental > Aquatic > Marine > Oceanic | place... | reverse complement strand
GCAGCGGGGCTGGCAACGGCTGTTTGCTCAAGGCCGAAGTGTTTTCTACCCCCTCTGGAGAAGAGCGCCAGACGCCGAGGCACGAATACCAGGCTTGTTCACCTCCTCAGGAGGACTATGCCGATGACACGCCGGAAAAAATGGGGAGACCCTAGATGAAAAAAGAGGCTTGAAAAAAGCCCTTCGCCTGCGTATGATTCGTCCCGTTGTTGAGCGCGCCTCAGCAACGTTCGGAATATAGCTCAGCTTGGTAGAGCGCTGCCTTCGGGAGGCAGAGGTCGTAGGTTCGAATCCTGCTATTCCGACCAAAGAATCCATCAAAAACGGCCACTTAGCTAAACCAGCAAGTGGCCGTTTTTCGTTGGGTCTGGCGCTAGGTGACATATAGGTGACACCCGTCTGAAATTTCGGCTTTTCTAAGCTCTCCAGAACAAGAGAAGGGCCGTGACGAACGCAGCCCTTCAGTGTGACGATAACCCCCAACGGGGAGTATCCTCATTGTTCCATCCCTGCATCATCCCCGCTTAGCTCCGTGTAGTCGCTCTCATAGGTTTCACCGGGATAGGTGCCATCGTCATGCTGTAAGCCAAGGCGCCTAGCCCTACCAATCATATTCCGCTCGACTTCAGCAGCATGCTCTAACGCAGCCTCAATGTTCTTTCGCATGGCTTCATGGTCAATGGGAGTAATAGTGGGCTTCTCTTCGATCTCCACCTTGTCTTTCCACAATTCAGGCTGCCGGTTCTTCAGCCACAAGCGAGCGGCCTGGGTGTCCGGTGGGTAGTGGCGATGAAGCCCGGTTAACGTGACCTCGCCTTGGTAGTTGGAGACGTGGGTCTCTGGCAGTACCACCCCGACAGCTCTCTTGTAGAGTGCTTCAGCTACCTCGGCATCTGCCAGCGCTGCCCCTCGCCTTATGGACTCTAAAAATTCCGGGTATTCATTACACCAGTTGTAGATTGTGGCCTCGCTCACCTCGAAGAATTCCGCCACCTGACTGCGCGTCATGCCCAGCAGCATCAAGCGGTAAGCCTGCTCTGCATACTCAGGCTGGTATTCACTGGGTCGGCCTCGGTCGTTGGTTACGGGCGTAACCTCTTGCGTAACCTGGGGCGTAACCGTAACCCCGTGCGTAACCTCCTCCTCTGTGTTGCTGGCAGGGTCTGTAGGCTGTGCCCGCTTTTGCCATTCATCCGCTTTGGCACGCCTGCTAACAGCCACCCGCGATACAGGTAGCGATAGCTCTCGAACCAACCAGGCGAAGCCCTCGCGGGAATCCGCCTCCCGCAGCTTACGGGCTTTCTGCCACTGCCTCGTGGTCATCTTCGCTGCCATATCATCACCTGCGCTAAGCGTGTCTGTGTCTTTTAGAAGCCGTTTTGAGGCTGCGCCCCTTGCCAGCCTTGACCATCCCATGCCGTCAGCGTCGCAAACGTCACGGGTATCTGCATTTGTACAAAGCGACCGAGTTTGTCGGAAGGCGAGTTAAGCGGTAGACCAATGCTCTCGATAACCAGCGGGGCAAAAACACGTTGCTTGTAGCGAACGGCCAACAGTGCGGGGACTTCAGACGGCAACGCAGCTTCAACCAAAGACTTTGCCGTTCTGTTTTCAGATCCCGCCCAATCTAGTGCTGCCGTGAGTAGCGTTCCCTCAGGTGCTAAGTAGCGAGGTAACGCCCAATCCATTAAAAGGTTGATGGCTTCCTCTACTTCTGTCTGAGGGTCACGCCAGGCGCGAAGCATGATCGTCACGTTCAACTTGATAGGTGCCATTCCGGTGAACACCTGTGTCGAATTCAGCTTGGTAATGCCCGTACGCCCACGCGCATGCTCAACGGCGGCGGTCGTTTTATCAGCGAAGCTACCCGGCGTGGCCTTGTCGAACTTCTCCCGCTCTTCGCTGGATAGCATCCCCCTCACGGTTTCAATAATTGGCTGAATCGTCCCAGATTGGAGCATTGCGCTAAGACTGGGTGAAAGTGAATCTGAGCCCGAGTTTTCAAACGGCGATCGCCAGTCGAATGTTGCTTCTAGGTTGGCATCATCCACGAACAAGCACTGAAGGATGCTGCCGTTCTCGTAAAGCGGGTCGCCGTTAGGGCCCACCTCGTAGATGCTAGCGATTAGGTGCTTATTGATGCCGTCCCAGTGGGGGCCAATGCCCCCACCTGGTGCGGCAGCGGTAACCCGCATATCAGAAAGCCGCGTTGCCATATCAATCTTCTCCCTCAGCGCATTTATGAACCGCTTGAAGTAATAGGCGTGCGTTCTGAAGTCGCATCATGGCAGCCTTTAAAGCGTTTTCATCGTTACCGTATAACCGCTTATCGGCCTGAAAGCGCTGCACTGCCGGGAAGGTTTCTAGCACGTTCAGCAATTCCTTGGTTTGCTCTTCAAGGGTGGCGTGGATCTCTGCCGGAGCGGGTGTCACGTTGCTTATGCTCATGCGGTCAACTCCCCGGGCGTTTTGGCTTGCTCCATCATCTGTAAGCGATGGACATAGCTACCCAAGCGCCATTGGATATTCTCACCAGTGGTAGGTAACGCTTCGAGTTTCGCTGATAGCTCATTGACAGCTGACTTTTCTGGTTTCGCTCGACCGGCTGCCTCTTCAGGCGTTAAACCCGCGTCGATAAGGCGTTCAATCGCCACATGGCGCTCACGGTCTAATTGTTTAATGCGCTGCTCAATACCCAGCTTCTCATCCGTAAGGCGACGCTTCTGGTTGTGAAGTGCAACGGTGGTGCTTTGAAGCACATTATCGAGCGTTTCCCTTTGGCTCAGCAGACGACCATCCTCTTTCCCCACTGCCTCTTTAAGCTTCTCAGCGTCTTCGACTTTGGCTCTCAGGTCTAAAAGCAGATTGGTGACGGATCCGTCATGTTCATCCAGCAAAAGAGAGATTCGCGCTTTTCGCGGCGCCTTCGCCATGTCGGCAGCGAGCTTATCAAGTCGTGCCAGTAGACTCTGGCCTTCGGCCGCCAAGCGCGGATCTGCCAGGGTATCAAGTTGAACAGCGGCGGTTTTAAGGCTTGTGGTGGTGTTTTCAGTCATGGGTAGTTCTCCGATTAGTGGTGTTTGATGAGTTGCTGAAGCTGCCCTTTGGCAGCGGTGATTGATTGCTGGGCTTGTCTCGCCCAAATACGGCGCAATACGCATAGCTGGTTGTGGGCAGCACGATCGCCGGTGATAACGCGGCGGCTAAGCGCATCTTCCAGCCGCTGGCGCTCCTGTGGCGTGAGAGGCGCGTTATTTTTTGGCATTGCGCATCCCCGTCAGGAGCTCTTCGGCACGCTCAACGCCCATTTCAGCTACCATCCGCTCAAATGCGGCGTCACCATCGGCGGTGTTCATCTTCGCTAGCACTTCCAGTTTCTTACTGCCGTTGGCGAGTTTGTCCGGCTTAGTCTTCGTCGCTCGGCTCTTTTTGCGCAGCGATGCCCGGGAACGGTCAAACTCCCTATCACCCGTCACAGCGCGCCCACCGGTAGGCCGTGCCGCCTGCTTGTCAGCCATGCGATCGGCGTCTTTCTGAAGCTGGCGTATGTGGCCACTGCCATCGCCGCTCTTACGGCCTTTCTCGATAGCGCGCGCCAAGAACATTTGCACGGCGTTGCCTGCCTCGATCTCCGACATCACGCGCAGTACGTGCTTGCAGGCCACGCCCACCAGGTTGGGGTTTCGAATCTTGGGAAAGCCGTCTTCACGCGGACCTGCGTTAAAGTTGCCTACGGTGGCTAAGTAGCGGTACCAGTAGCGGTGACGTCCACAGTCGCAGTTGAACCGGATGCCTTTCTTGCGAAGCTGCCAAGCCGCTCGCTGGGCCGTGTCTTCGCCTGCAATAACCTGCTCGGGGTAGCCGGTAAACTCCACCATGACGTGGTGACGGCTTACATCGCTATCAGGCCCTGCGTTGGTCATGAAACGCACTTCCAGGGCAGTTACCTTGCCGCCTGCCTTCAGCGCACGAGCGCCAGCGGGTATGACCGTGGTGATTTGAGAGCGAGCGCGCTTCCGGTCTTCAGACAGGGACATATCGACCACTTGGCGTGCCGTAATGCCCCCTTCAAAGCGGCGGCCTAGCTCGCGGGCCTTTTGGCGAAGCTGTGCCAGATCATCTGACGTCATGGGGCGAAGTTCGCCACCCAACATGGTCATCATCAAGCCGCCAGCATTGACCGGTACGTTGCCCGATCGCATTTGCTCGGGGCTTAGAATGTTCTCAGCTTTGGCGCGCTCGCTAAGCTGTTCGCTCTGAACCTTGCGCGCCTCAGCCGCGGCGCCCTTCAGGTTAGCGGCGTTGTTGGCTGGCGCTGGCCTACGTGCGCCAGCCATTAGCCTTCGTCCGCGTTAGGTTCTTCGTCTGATGCATCCATGCATTGGAGGAGGATGCATTCACGAAGGGAGGAAATGGCCAGGTCAATACCCGCTAGTCCGAGAATGGCGCGGCCCTGGGTAAGCTGCTCACCTGCGGCCACCTCGAGCAGCTCACTGGCTAGGGCTTCGAGGATGCCTTCAACGTCATTGAGCAGCGTTATTTGCTCTGACTGCTCGGAAGTATCGCTATCGTTCTGGTAGTTATGAGTAGTTTTAGGCATGAGTACTGGCTCCTTGGGCGACTGGCTTAGCACCTGGCGCACTGGTGGCATCCTCTAAGGCGCTTTCGAGCCATGCAGTAAGGTCGCTGAGGCGGTAACGGACAGTCGTATCTAACTGGACGTGCTTTGGAGCTGGACGGCCAAGCATTCGCCCACTGCTACGGGCATTCGCTAGCAGTGATGGAGAAACACTTAAAATATCAGCCGCCTCACAAGGTCGGATTAGTACAAGACTCGGATCCAGATCATATGCAGCATTGATAATGGCTTCACGCCTCTCTTTGCGGGCTTTTGACTCATTGGTGGCTTTCATTGGCGCTTCCTCTGTTTGAACGCACTGACCACAATGAGGCATATGAAACAGTCAATTTGGGCATTTTTCCGGTTACAACAAAGCGAATGCCTGATACGCAAAACCCCGCACCATGGCGGGGTTATAAGCAAGAAAGAGGCGCTAGAAGTGAGGCTCGGGGGGAGGGCAAGCTATCTTCAAGTCTTCCAGAGTTTCGGCGGCCTCAGCGATTACCTGACGACTCACGTAGACGCTGGCGCGTTTCCCAAGAATCCCCACCGCTTCATCGAGCTCTGTAATGGTCAATGCCAAGCGCGCACCGCCTCGCATGTCTTCCCATTGGGTATTGAGCTCTGCCACCCTTTCCAGGGCAGCTTGTGCCGCTTTGGCAGCGGCATCGACGTTAGCAGCCATCTCCCGAAACTCAGCAAGATGGATGTCACGTTGAGCGATCTCGGCGATGTAATGCATTCGGTCTCGCGCCGCGGACTTATTGCACAAGCAGGCGAGCTCTTTCCATGTTGGTCCCGGCTCGTCGGGCTCGCTTTCCTCAGTCAGCCCAAGCAAGAAGTCACCTTTCACGCCGCAGACCCGGGCGATGCAGTTTGTTATCCACCCCGGCACGCCATCATCTACATCAATACCAAGCTCCAGACACTTCATCCACTGAACGGAAATGCCGATCAAGTTGGCTAACTCCGTTCTGGAAAAGCCGGCAAGGCTTCGGGCATCCTGAATCTTCTTTCCGAGTTGCTTGTTAATTTTTGTCAACTCTTGCCGGTTCGGTGGTTGCATACAGGCACCTTCAAATATGGAATTAGACGATTGGCGGTAGATCGTCATCAAGCAAGGCGTTCACCAGCCCTTGCAGGCGGACAAGGCGTACACGCACCAGGGCGGCCAGTGTGCCCGTTGGTAGCCGCTGGTCGATGGTTTCCAGCGTGGCCGCGCAGCCCATTAAGGTTTCGTGATCGTGGTCTGACCCTAGCGCTATCCACACCATGTAGGCGCTGTGTGCAATTTCTGGGTCGATACCGTGAAGGTTGGCCGCCAAGCGGCGGGCTTCGATGATGGCTTCATCTAGCATGGCGGCCGCCTCCCTCAATTCATTGTGGCGCTTGTCGGCGTAGGCTTGGGCGGATGGTTTACCGGGCATACTCACCCTCTCGCTTTAGTCGAGTGATAACCAAATTGGCAGCGTTGCGACCTGCATTATCTTTACGGTGTGGCTTCGGCTCTAAGCTTGCTGCCATCTGCCAGGTTTCAACGTAACGCTCGGCTATACGTTGCTGAATACGTGGATGAAGGCGTAGTAGCCCCATGGCAACATGGCGGCGATCTTCCGGCGCTAGGGGGCATTGTGTAGCGATCCACGTTAACCAATCGGGAGCTTCCTCGCTGTAGGTAAAACCTTCTGTGGCTGGCGCAACTTTTACCCCCTGATAATCCTCTGAAAGTTGCGCTGTTTTTGGGCCTTCGGTTGCGGCTTGGTTGCGTTGCTGGTTGCGCTCTTTTCTCTGCAAGTACCTGTTCGCAAGAGTTTTTAAATCGACGGTTGCGCTATCGGTTGCGCCATCACCTGAAAAAGTTGCGCTTCCTTTCTGCGAAAGTTGCGCGTTGCGTTGCCTAGGGGGCGCAACCCGCAACTTTGGATCAGTGGGCATCATGGCTTAGGCTCCCGCTTAGGCTTGGTGTATAACCCTTCGCGCTCGGCACGTTTCGCGTGTCGGTTGACGTTGGACTTGTTAATCTCCAGTTCTCGCGCAACTTCGACTTGGGTGAGCCCTTCGTTAAGCAGAGAAACGACACGCTGATACGTGCTGTCCTGTAGGGATTGATAGGCCCAAGAAATGCGTCCGCCTGGTGCGCTTACTAACTCTATTTCACGGCTCTTAGCATCATCGCCGTAGAAACCACGATTCTTTTCAAAATGAAGCTCGAATTTAGCCCCCTGGGCGTCTTCCTCGCCTTTGGGATAGCGTAGGGCTATGACCGTATCAAGTACGTCCTCTCGTCGGCTGGTGCCACGTTGCTGGCCTCCCTTGCCACTGTGGTGAACGAAAAGCACAGTTTTGCCCTGGGCGCGCATGCGCAGTGCCCACTCTTGAACCCCTAGCCATGACTCACCTTCGTTTTCTTTACCGCTGCGGCATAGTGTGGCGATGTTGTCCACCACGATCAGCTTGGCGGGATCGGTGAAAGGCTCAATCGCAAGTTGCCCCTCTAGGCTGGCCAAGTCAGGCATACCGCGTTCCTGTAGGTCAGGCGTAAGGATTTGTAGGTTATCAGGTGGGGCTTGGTAGGGAGCGCTGTTCACAATGCTTACAAAGCGCTCCTGAAGCGCTACAGCGGGCATCTCTCCATCGATATAAAGCACTGGGATGGGCTCAGGTGCTTCCCATCCAAGAAAATCGCCTCCTGAAGCACTAGCGTAGGCTACGCCCATTGCGAACCACGTCTTGCCCAGCCCGCGTGGTGCGTAGACCATCGCCAAGCCGCTTGACGGCAGCCATGGGGATAGCAGCATTGTGCGCTCTGGTAAATCCATGCCAATTAGGCCGGGTAAGCTAACGGCGTTCAGGCGCATTTCGTTGACTGTTTCCTGCACGGCTGCGGCCACTTTTCGAAGGTTGGGAGCTGCTGTCATAGCGCCAGCCCTCCCCCTAGCCGTGATAGGTCGTTAAAGTCTGTAACGCCCTCGTGAGTCTCAGGCCACACACAGCGCGCCCCAATGGCTGAAGCGGCTTCCTTGCCCTTGGTCACGCCAGGATTGCCAGCGGTGCCATGGTCGTTATCAGCGCATACGATAATGGGGTGCATGGGGTAGCGATCGCGTAGACTTTTCGCCACCGGCAGCAGGTTGCCCGCATTCATGGCAGCAGCTACCGCGTAGCCTGTCGCTTCGTGAAGGGTGGCAGCGGTTGCCCAGCCTTCAGCTATCAGCAATGGTTGGTGCTGCACAATATTCCCTATTGGGGAATAGCAGCCTTTCACCTTGCCACCTGTCTGGAAGTATTTGGACCCATCCGGTGCGATGGTCTGCCAATTCACTAGGCGATGCCCATCGGTAAGCGGGACCACCAGCAGGCCGCGCATCTGGCGTAGGTTGTGGGGTTTTACTCCCTTGGTGGCTAGGTAGGCATGGGTAGGGCTTGCAGGCACCAGCAGCGGCCATTCACAGCGCGTCTGGTCGGCTGTCTTAGCGTGTTGCTGGCGCTGCTCTTCCTCGCGTTTCTCCCGTGCCCGCTGGTAGGCTAAACGGGCCTCAGCGGCGGCTGTGGGGTCAATCTCGCCGCCAATGCCGATAGTGTGCTGCTCTCCGGTATGCCAGAAGCCATAAACGCCCACTTCCAGCGAAGGGCACACATACCAGCCGTTACGGTTGCCTTTAGGCTTGTCGGCACTATCAAAACGGTGCAGGGCACCATCTGCGCGGATTGCCAGCCCGGTAACGCCATAAGCGGCTAAGGCATCGACTAGCGCCTGCTCAATGCTGCTATACTGGTTTTGCGTTGGCAGGACGCTTGCACGGGCCTCGGCTCCTCTATTGAGGGCCGGGGCTTGTTGCTTTGTGGCTGTCATCACTCACCCCCGGCCACCAGGCTGCCCAAGGCATGGGCACGCTTGGTCATCTCTATCGCGATCAGGTCGCTTGCATCCAGCAGGCCGCCTAAGAACTCAGGCTCACTGATTCGGATAAAGTGATTGAGCGTGGCTTGGGCGCTTGCGGCCATCTCCATAAAATCGGCGCTTAATTCGCACTCAATGATGGCTGACTCAGCGGCTTCATTAACGCTTACGACGGCTGGCGAGCTCATTTCACCGGCCAATTCACCCTCATGATAAATCCGCTTCGACGCGCCAGCACTGGGCAGTTCGACGCTACCGTTTTGCTCAATCTGGTCAGCCATGGCGCGCAACTGCGCTACCAGCTCGAGGCTGTCTTCAGCATGCAGAGTAATATCGGTGGTGATCATTGTTTGCCCCCTTCCTGCTCAATCGAACCGCCTAGCTCACTTACATCGTCAGCACCTTCCCGGGTGATTTCATGCCCAAGTTTGGCTAGGCGTGCCGCCGTCTTGTGTTCGCCGCTTTCAAGCATCTTTGCGATGGCGTCAAACAGCGCGCTAGCGTGCTCAAAGCGAATCTCTGCAATCTCGACGTCGAGCATAATGTGCTGAATGGCTGCCTTATCCATGGGATACCTCCGATTGCATCTGGCTAGCTGCAAGGGCTTCTTCAAACAGGTGCGCGTAGTGAGTAAGTGCACTAGGCATTATTTCGTGGCCACGCTCTTCTGCATCAGCAGCTTCTTGCCGCATCGTGCGAAGTAGGCCAGTGAGCTTGGTACCGGGGTCGGGGACTGGCTGGGGCTTGTGTGCAGTGGTTTGAAAGAGGCAGGTGGTAAGTTGCTCTAACGTATCGAGGTGGTGCTGGGTACCATACAAAACAGCCGCCAAGACGTGGGGCGCAACCTGCTTATCACCTTCAGCGGCATCGTTAAGCGCGATCTCCACCAGCGCGACGGTGTTACGCAGAATATTAAGATGCTGACTGGCTTCGTTGTAGGCTTGAAAGTCGCTCATGAGCGCACCTCCTGTTCTTGCGAGGCGCGATCGATGGCATCCAGGGCGCCGTAACCGCGATTGGCAAGTTCATCAATGGCGGATAGCAGGCAGCCAATATGACTATCATCGAATATCGATTTTTCGCCTTCGCTGGCCTTGCGGATCAGGTCTTCCTGGATGATGTGGGTAAGACCGCTAATGGTGCCGAACAGATCGTCTAGCTTTTCGAGTTGGGGCTGAACGCGACTCATGCCACACCCCCAGCGCTGCACTTGGCGGCTTCCTGGGCGCGGGCTTCTAGCTGTTGAGCTTTTTCAATATGGGAGTTGTAACGCTTTAGGCGGGTACGGGTGCTGGAATCAGCGAACAAGGCGGCTTTCGCCATTGCACGATGGGCAGCGGCGCGGCCTTTAAGGCTGCGGGTAATCAGGCTGGATAGGCGGATTGATGCCGTCATTGGTGACACTCCTAGAGTTGAGGAGTCGCCACGATCCTTCCTACGGGATTGGGTGGCGACTGTACGCAGGGTAGGAAACCGGCACTCTAGGAAACCGGCCAAGCCGAAGCTTGCCCACGCACAGCCGCCATGACGTTCAGCGGGCACAAAAAAAGCGCCTGCTGATATGGGGGCGCTGTTGCGCCTAGAGATAAACGGGTTCCTACGCCCGGCTGACGATTTTGCGCCAGCACATGAAGCATAGCCGGGGTTGGTAGCAGAGGTCAACATTAGGCCACCTCCCGACGCTTTACGTTTTCCTCAGCGATACTGCCCACGGCGTCACCAGCGCGCAGCCATTCCAGCACATCAGCCAAGCGATAACGGATGCGGCGGCCACGGCGCACAAACTTGGGCGCTGGGCGACCAAGCAATAAGCCAGTGATACGGCTCTTGCGTGCCGTACCCGGCTGAGCAGGTATCAGGTGGGGGAATACAGCGCGTTCGGGTAGCTCGATCAATGCAGGGTCGAAACCTGCACGATAGCGCTCAAGGGCACCCTCTAGCAGGGTGGTAGGGGTTTGCGTTCTGTCAGTCATTGCAGCGTCTCTCTGTTCATAATGGACGCTGACAATGGTGAGCTGTGAATTAAGCCCAAAACAGATAGAACAGTTGGGTAGGTTTCGTGGAAAAAGGGTGGGTAGGTTATTTTAAAGCCCCGTTAATAGGGGCTTTTATAGGTGGGTAGGTTATTTTCCTACTGATGTCGCGCCACCACGCTTGTTCCAGTTTGCGATTATGGCAATCCGACTCCTCGCCTCCTTTGAAAGGCCGGGTTGATGGCGAACCAGCCACTCATCTAGCGCCGCCTTAACAGCCTTTCCGGCAGGAAGGTGGGGGCTAACAGATCGCCAGGCATCTAGCGCTATGGCTAGCTCTTCAGGCATAGCGCTATCGGCTTCGTGTTGAATGTTTGCGTCTATGGCCCGAAGTATCTTCTTGATGCGCTTCGTCATCATGGGGAAGTCTAGCTCAGTGTGGTTATCCGCCCATTTCAGCCATTGAAGGTATGGCTTTTCGTGTTTCTCAATACCCTCTTCCTGCATCAGCCTAAAAACCACTTCCAGAGCGTCTACCTGCCATGGGTGCAGCCTCTCAAGGGTGTTTATAAAGCTGCTTGGCTGGATATTGGCCAGAAGATATAAAGCGTCTTGTGCTCGTATTGATGGACGGGCCAGCCAGAACAAGTCATCGGATGGTTGGTTGTGGCTTTCGCACTGACTTTTTCTGGCAAGGTTCATGAAGTCGGAATTCATGCGCTACTCCTAACGCACTCCAAGTAGATTGGCTGGCTAACACGGTGGAGTTATCCGCGCTTTCAGGTGATCGGCCCTAGCCAGCCAAAGCGGGCGGCATGTGCCGCGTTAATCTTCTAGCGTGAGCTGGCGAATATGAATGCCCATGGCGGTGGCCAGCTTCTTCAAGGTGGTATGGCGAGGCTTGGCGCTGGCGCTTTCCCACTGTGCTACCTGCGCCTGGGAGACGCTCAGGCGGCGCGCAAGCTCAGCCTGGGTGATATCAAGGTACTCGCGCCAGCAGCGTGTTAGCGGCACGTCATCGACCAGGTGGCGGCTTACGATCTCATGCGGCAGCGTCAGCGCGTCAACCTCTCCAGCACGCTCCACCAGGGCAGTAAACTGCTCTAATGGCAGCACGGCATAGCGGCGGCCTGCCTGCTCGCTAATTTGGTAATCAATAAGTGCGTTCATCGCGTTTTTTCACCTCCTCGATAGAGACCACTTGAAGGCCCGTTTCCACATCGAACAGCACACGATAGCGGCCTACACGTAGGCGGTATTGGTACTGGTGGCGGGTGAGGGGCTTGATGTCGTGGGTCTCTTTACACTCTGGCCAAGTGGTTAGGCTGCCCACCCGTTCAATGACCATGGCGCGGTCAGACGCATGTAGCTTCTTGGCTTGTTTGGCCGCTTTAAGCGTCCATTGCACTTGATAGGTCATAAGGTTTTATAAGTTTAGGCGTTGGTTGAGACAACGGCAAGCGTTGCGTTGGGCTCATTGCTTTCGCTTGTCAGTGAGTCGCCACCCGGCACCTGCTGGGCGAACGCTTCTACGATGTCGCGCGTATGGTCAGGGCGAAGGTGGGCGTAGTGCTGAATCGTCGTCTGTATGTCGCTATGGGCCATCAGTTTGGATACCGCCAGCAAGTCAGCACCGGCCATTACCAACTGGGACGCGAAGTTATGCCGAAGGGTATAAAGCACCAGGTCGCTGGGTAATTCGGCAAACTTGCGCACTTTGGCCCATGGCTTTTGCATTACGGTTCTGTCAAAGCGTTTACCGGTTTCCGGGTTAGGAAACACAAGCCCTGTCTTGGGCTTTCCCTGCTGTTCGTGCCAAGTATTCAAAACGGCTGTGGCCGCGCTGGAAAGCGGGAAGGTTTGTGGCTCTGGGTGATGGTGCGCAGTTTTCTCGATGGTCTTACGGATCGTCTTGAACGTTAGGTTCACGTGCTCCCAACGTAGGCCCGTAATGTCACCAGGCCGAAAGCCCGTGTAATACATGGTGAGCACCCACGGCTTCACATGATCGACGTAATCAAGGCTATCCAGATCGGGCAAGTAGGGCTTCCCATGGGCGCGGCTGCTGCGTCGCTGTTCGCGCCTCCCCTCTTGGTAAGCGTCTAGGCCAGCAAACAGGGCTTCCACCTCTTGCGGCTCAAGATAGCGTCGCTGTGAGGCTTGCTCGGTCATTTCCTCATCAGTGAGCGCGGGACGCTGCAAGCTGATACGCGCAAGCGGGTTAACGGGAATTACACCGCGTTTAGCGGCGTGTGATAGCACCGAGCAAAGCGCACCAAATGAGCGTTCGAGAGTGCTGAAAGCAAGCGGTTTATCGGCGCTTTCCTGCTTAGCCTGCCAGCGCTCCACGTCTGCTTGAGTCAGATCCCCCATTGGTTTATCTAACCAGTCAGCAAAACCCTTTTCTATGCGCCGCAGCGTACCAGCACCGTCTTTACGACGACCCTGGTAAGCGGCATAAGGGCCAGAGAGATACGCGCGTAACGTTAACTGTTCTTGGCGCTGGCTTTCGGCCTTGGCCGCTTCGATAACAGCGCGGGGGTCTCCCCCTTGCGCAACAATGGCGAGGGCTTCGGTAGCATCCCGGCGGGCCTGGGCAAGTGTTAACGCGCCATAGGTGCCCAGCGTCATCATTCGGCGCTTGCCCGTCTTGGTGCGGTAGTAAAGGCGAAAGGTTAAGCCGCGCATGCTTGAGCGCACATGGAAGCCAGCAAGCTCGGTATCCCACACATCGGCGGATGGCTGTTCTCGCGCCAGCTTTTCGACGCTCTTGGAGGTCAGCTTTATGCGGGTTTCAGTGCCTGCCATGATGCGCCTCATTTTCTAGGTGACAGATAGGTGACACTTAGAGGATATATCTAGGCACATCAAGGAACAAGGAAGAACCTAAACAACAAAAGCAAGTGGTTGTATGTAAAGGATATATTTATTCATTATTGTTTATACCTGTTCCTACTTATTTACCCCATAAACGCCTTCGGGAGGCAGAGGTCGTAGGTTCGAATCCTGCTATTCCGACCAAGAATTCAATGAAAACGGCCACTTAGCTCTTAGAGCAAGTGGCCGTTTTTGTGTGCGTGCGGGTTAGCTCGGCGGGTTAAGCAGGCCGACCACGCTGACCAATATCAGCACGGCGCCCAGCACGCGGAAAAACAGCCCGGTGTCGGCATTCAGCAAGTAGCGGTGGGCTTTTTCGCCGAGTAAGTGGCCGACAAAAGCGCAGGGCAACAGCCAGAGCTGGTGGATGAGCTGTAGGTCAACGCCCGCAATCACAAACGACACCATTTTGATCACGACCAAAATAAACCACAGCACAAACATGGTGTCGCGTAACTGCTCTTTCGCGACGTGAGTGGCGAACACGGACACAATCAGCGGTGCGCCAATCAGCGACGTGCCGCTAACGTAGCCTCCCAGCCCCAGCAGTACATAATCCACGTACTTATTGTTACTTCTAAACGGTTTATTCAGCACATAGCCGATAGCGTAGATGATCACGATACCGAAGATGATACTGGTCATCACATTGGCGGGCAGAGTGAGCAACCCAACTACCCCTACCAGCTTGGGCACGATCATGATCTTGAGCGCTTTACCTAAATAGCCCCAGTCGATGTTGCTCTGAACCGCAGCGCTGCTGCCCGCCTGCTGCAGCTGACGATGCCCATTCCAGGCAATCCAACTGGAAAAAATCAGCAGATGAATAGCAATAATCGGCAGGAACACCAATGGTTCGTTGACGACGAGCAGGAGAAACGGCAGCGCCAATACCGCGCCGCCAAAACCTAAGCTCGTGCGCACAAAACCGCTCCAGGCAAAGATCAGCCCAATCAGCACGTACTGATACCAAAGTAAATCTGCCATAGCGTTGATAGGTTTCCTTACAGTGATGGGATCAGCCCAGCTGCCACCAGCGCGGCAGCAGTGCGCGCACCTGGGCATGGGCAAAACGGTCATCCATTAATACCACAACCCCTTCATCGTCGGGGCTGCGGATCACTCGCCCGGCGGCCTGTATCACCTTGATCATCCCAGGAATACGGTAGGTATAGTCGTCTCCCCGGCCAAAGCGCGCCTGCAATCGGGCTTTCAGCGCTTCGTTAAAGTCGTTAAACGGCGGCAAGCCCAGTGTTGCCACAAAGGCACCGATCAATCGTTCACCGGGAAGGTCAATGCCCTCCGCAAAGGCACCGCCCAACACGGCAAAACCGATGCCTTTACCGCCGGGGGCAAAGCGCGCCAAAAACGCCTCGCGCTCAGGCTCCTGCATGCCGCGCGTTTGCCCGAAAACGGGAATCTCAGGGTGCGCCTGCTCGAATGCGTTCATCACCTGTTCGAGGTAAGCAAAGCTACTGAAAAATGCCAAGTAGTGCCCCGGCTTGTGCTGATAGTGCGCCGCCAGTGTCGCAACAATCGGAGGCACCGACGCCGTGCGCTGATGGTAGCGGGTAGAGATCTCGCTACGCACATGGACCTCCAGCTGCTGCGCCACGAAGGGAGAGGCCACCTCGCGCCAGACGCTGTGCTCCGGCAGCCCCAGCAGGTCGCGATAGTAGTGAAAGGGCGACAGCGTGGCGGAAAACAGCACCGTGCAGTGAGCGCGCTTAAAGCGCGGGGCGAGAAAGTCCGCCGGGATCACATTGCGTAGCCCAAGCACCGCACTTCCTTTGCCCTGACTTTCCAGATCGCACAGGGAATGCTCGTCAAACGATTCCGCCAAGCGGCAGAACGCCAGCGCTTCAAACAGCAGCTCTTGAAGCGCCTGATTCGCCCCTTCGGGGTGCTCCACGAGATAATCAGTCATCGCCCCAGCAAGGGTATGCAGTGCGCTCACCAGTTTGGTGGGCAGCGTTTCTAGCAAGTGGTAACGCCGCTCCGGCGCTTGGGCGGCCACCTCTTTATTGAGCGCCTGCCACTGCCTGCCTACGCGGGCCAGCGGCTTGGCTAAGGCGGGCGGGGAGTGACGGCGCAGGAAGCTCAAGCGCTGCTGGGAGAGCGCGGCGCTGTACATGCCGCGAGCACGGTCTACCAGGTTATGCGCCTCATCTACCAGCAGCCCCACTCGCCAGTCGTTGGCTTGAGCAAGCCCGTGCAGCAGCGCGTGGCTATCGAACCAGTGGTTTACATCCCCCACCGTCACATCGGCCCAGCGGGCCAGCTCCTGACCCAAATAGTAGGGGCAAACCTGATGCGCCAGCGCCACTTCGCGCAGCGCATCGCGCGCTAGCCAGCCTTTTTCCACCGCCGCTTGGCGGGCGGCAGGCAAACGGTCGTAAAACCCTTTTGCTAAAGGGCAGGTATCGCCCTGGCAGGCGGTGCCGGGGTATTCACAGGCTTTATCGCGGGCGACGAGTTCCAGCACCCGAAGCGGCTGGGCAGGAGCCTCTAGGCTCACCAAGGCATCGAGCGCGAGGCGGCGGCCAGGGGTTTTCATAGTGAGAAAAGCGATGCGGTCGAGCCGCTGACGGGGCATCGCAGAGAGCATGGGAAACAGCGTGCCCAGGGTTTTGCCAATGCCGGTGGGCGCTTGGGCCAGCAGGCAGCGTCCGGTGCTGGCGGCTTTAAACACATCTTCGGCCAACGCCCGCTGCCCTGGACGAAAGTCCACGTGGGGAAAGGTCAGCGTGGCGAGCCACGCATCGCGGCACTCGCGGTGGGCGGCCTCCTGCTCGGCCCAGGCTAAAAAGCGCTGGCACTGGTCGGCAAAAAACGCCGCTAGCTCCTCGGCACGGGCATCAAGCGTCAGCCGGGTTTCCTGGCCGCTGGCAATATCCAGGTACACCAGCGCCAGCGTGATGTGTGAAAGGCCGCGCTCGGCGCAGAGCAGCGCGCCGTATACCCTCACCTGAGCCCAATGCAGTGCTCGCTGGTTATCCGCCATGCGCGCTAGGCTGCTGCGATGGGTCTTGACCTCTTCAACGCAATTCGCCGCCACATCGAAGCCATCGGCGCGGCCCGCCACGCGTAGCCCCTGATATTCGCCGGAGAGCGGTAATTCGGCCAGGTAGCCCGCTATGTTTTCCCGCCGTTTGGCCACCAGCGCGTGGCCTTCAATGCCCTCTTGGGCGCTGGGAGCGGGGGTAAAACGGTGGTCGAGGTCGCCTTGGCGTGCGGTGAAATCGCACAGCGTACGCACCGCGACCCGATAGCGGCTCATGAAGTGGGCTGCCAGCGCACGTGGCACACCTCAACCGGCATGTCGTGGCGGCAGAAGAAATCAATCCAGCGGCGCTGGTTATCCTGCAGACGGTCACCGGGGCCTTTCACTTCGATCATACGGTAGCGAGGCTTCCCGGCGGGCGCATCGGGCATTAGCTGAATAAGATCCGGCAGGCCTGCCCGATTGTGCTTTAGGTCACTTAGCAAGCGGATAAAGCAGGCGCGTAGGTGCGCGGCGGGCAGGCAGCTAAGCGCGGCTGTTAACAGCGGTTCGCTCAAGACACCCCAGTGCACAAACGGCGAGGTAATGCCCTGCTTCGCGTGCCAAGTCGCTCGCATCGTCTCGCGGTAGCGCCCGTCGTCTAGCTGCGCCAGGCAGGCGTCGATCTCGGCTTGGCGCTGGCGAACAAAGTCCTCGCGGTACAAATCCGCAGGCCCACTATGAAACGGATGAAAAAACGCCCCCGGCAGCGGTTTGAAAATCGCTGGCCAGAGCAACAGGCCAAAAAGCCCGGTAATTAGGCAGTTTTCCACATAGAACACCGGAGTACTGGCGGTGGATAAGTGTTCGGCAACGGCGCGCTCTACCGATTGAGGGCCAGGAAGCTCCAGCACGTAGGTCGGGGCCTCGGCTGCTTTCACTACCTGGGGGGCGGGCTGGTTCAACTTGCGCGCCAAGCGCGGCAACAAGCGCCCAAGCGCTTGGGTTTCGCTCTCTCTCGCCTGCTCGCGCGCGGCCTGAGCGAGTTCATAAGCTTCTGAGTAGCGCTTCAGGCGTTCCAATACTCGCAGCCTGCGTATGCGTGCCTCGCTGTTAGTCGATTCGGCGTACAGCAAAAGCGCTTGTTCTGCTTCACCGCTGCGTTCCGCCGTTTGCCCCAGGGTCAGCAGCAGCCGCGAACGGCGTGCGTCTAGCCAGCGGTTGCCGGAGGCTGCGGGCACATCAGCGGCCAGTCGATCTGGCGGCTCGCCGCTCTCCAGGCGCTCGCGCAGGCGGTGCAGCGTGAGGTAGGTATCCACCTCTTCCCGGCGCTGAAACGCGCGAGACTCTGCGGTCAGCGGCACTTGTTCAAAACGCTGCAAGCCAAGCTCGGTGAGCACGAACTCAGCCCAATCTTGGCGCAGGTTGCCAAAGAACATCAGCCGCAGGCGGTCGCACAGCGCCATGACGTTGAGCCGCACGATGTGCGTTGTTGCGGCAGGCCACCACTGGCGCAGCGGTATTGAATCGGTAAGCACCGGCATTAACGCGGCTTGGAGCGCCGTTTTGGTGGCATTAGACGACAGCCCAGCGGCGCTGATAGGAGCTTGCAAGGCGTGGCGCAGCTCGCTTAAGCGCAGCAGCCGAAACACCTCCTCCCCACTTAACAGCGGCGCGTCATCTACCCAGCCAAGCGCCAGTAGCGGCGCCAACGCCTGATGGGTGTCGCCAATTTCAGGGTAGCTGAGCTTATCCACACGAAACAGCTCGCCTTTACGCATCACCATCCGCACTAATAGCGCTTGAGAAGCGCGAGGCAGCTGCGACCACTGCTGAAGAACGTGATGCTCATCGGCACTGAGTAAATCCCCGTGGCGCGCCTGCACCCACGCGACCAGGAAGCGAAAATTCGCTAAGTAGTAGAAAGGATCATCGAGGGAGGCGGTCGCCGGAGCGGCAGAGGCACTGTTCATGCATCCATTGTAACAGTGCAAGCAGTCGTGGGTTAACCCACGCGGTGTTGGTAAAGCACTTCCAAGGCATCGTCAGCGGCTTGCTCGTCGGCTGCAGGCACTTCGGTAGGTTGCTCCATCACACGCGGGGTGGGCTTCGCCTGGGCAACGGGCTGGCGTCCGCCTACCAGCACGTACCACTCTGCTTCGGTCAGATAGTGCTGGCACCAGCGGCTTAAACCATCCGCTACCGTTTCGCGGCTGCGCTCACCGCCGCGAAACGCGGTCGCAAGATGAAGTAAATCCTGGCGGGCCGTGCGAGCACGGGCGTTGCCCCCGTGCACTTTAGAGAGCGGGCAGCGTCGGTCGTAGGCCGCGTTGGTGAGGGCATTTAGCCAACGCTCCACTTCATGTGCCTGAATACCGCCGTAAACTGCCACGCGCCGCTCCCCACGTTGAACGATAAGGTGAAAAAGAGATAACCGCCTACAGGATAGGCCAAAAAGGCATAAGACTGCCCGAATTTCGTGCAACTGTCACCTTAATGCCTTATTTCACGCCCTGCGTGACCTCCTCAAACCCTTGTAAGACGTTCACCACGTTGACCCCGATATCCTCAACGGCGTAGCCCCCTTCCATTAAAAACACGCAGGGTAGCCCAGCGGCCGCGAGACGTTGCCCAAGGGCAATAAAGTCGACGTGCTGAAAGGTAAAGGCGCTGATCGGGTCACCTTCAAAAATATCCACACCCAGCGATACCACCAGCAATTCACACTCTGCTCTATGGATATGCGCCAGCGCCTCATCCAACGCGGCCATCCACGTCGCAACGGAGGTGCCCGGCGGCAGCGGGTAATTGATCGTGAAGCCTTCACCTACTCCTTCGCCGGTTTCGTCGGTGTAGCCCGAAAAGTAGGGGAAGGTCACGTCAGGGTCGCCGTGGAGCGAGGCGAACAGCACGTCGTCACGGCGATAGAAGATCTGCTGGGTGCCGTTACCGTGATGAAAATCCACGTCG
>Ga0208315_1000786_pt1 | contig 19366 bp, 13 predicted proteins | sample MalvireepMed_215_FD_184239 | JGI IMG/M metagenome (GOLD analysis project Ga0208315, IMG submission 184239) | Marine viral communities from the Global Malaspina Expedition - Malaspina viral metaG DeepMed_215 (SPAdes) (version 2) | ecosystem: Environmental > Aquatic > Marine > Oceanic | place... | reverse complement strand
CGTACCACCATGTGGCGATCTGCACCGCCCCCGCCAGCGCCAGCAGGACCATCGCCGCCGTCACCTGCCCTGCCAGAAGCGCACCGCCCGCGATGCTGAGCGACAGGAAATTCAGCGGCGTCATCACGCTGTGCCAGCGCGGCACGGTTTTCATCTGGGTATAGATCATCGCCGTGGTCAGCACCGTCAGCAGCGACAGCGCCGCGCCTAGCAGCCCCAGCGGCCAGAGCTGCATGTCGTAAAACACCAGCCCCGCGCCATAGGCCGCCATGGTCAGCAAGGCCGCGACCGAGGCCCAAGCCTCACGGCTAAGCCAACTGCTGCGCCATTGGGTGAAAGCCTTGAGCGCGCGTTCGGGATGGCCAAGGTGGAAGGTCGAAGCGATCAACCCGCCCACCGCCAGCAGATAGGCCAGCGCGAAAAAGACAAAGGCTACCCAGCCGGTCACAGTGGGCAGGCCGATGCCAAGCCACGCCAGCAGGCCAAACCCCATGCCCGACAGGCTGCTGAACAGAATAACAGAGGGTGCCGGATGCATCAGAGCTTCTCCAAAGTGCGATCAAGCCAGCCGAGGAACCCTTTTGGGCCGCTGTCGATCGGGGCGAGGAAGGGGGCCAGCACGTCGATATCGCCGCTGTCCTCTGCGCTTTGCAACTGATCGCGCGGGCGGGGCGGCAGGTATTTATTGACAGGTTTGGTGCCTTGCTCGGGCATGAGGTCCACACCGCCGCGCTCGGCCACCAGTTGGCTCACCGCGCTGTCGGGATCGCCCAGATCACCAAAGTGCCGCGCGCCAGCGGGGCAGGTGCGCACGCAGGCGGGCTGGCGGTCTTCTTCGGGCAGGTTCTCGTTATAGATACGGTCGACGCAGAGGGTGCATTTCTTCATCACGCCCGCGGCCTGATCCATCTCACGCGCGCCGTAGGGACAGGCCCATGCGCAGAGGCCGCAGCCGATGCAGTCGCTTTCGTTGACCAGCACGATGCCGTCTTCGACGCGTTTGTAGCTCGCTCCCGTGGGGCAGACGGTGACGCAGGGCGCGTCGTCGCAATGCAGGCAGGATTTCGGGAAATGCACGAGCTGCGCGGCACCGGCCTCGGGCTGCACCTCATAGCTGTGCACGCGGTTGAGGAAGGTGCCCGACGGGTCCGCGCCATAGGCGTCTTGGTCCGACAAGGGCGCGCCGTAGTTCTCGGTGTTCCAACCCTTGCAGGAGATCACGCATGCATGGCAGCCGACACAGGTATCAAGGTCGATCACAAGGCCGAGTTTGCGGTCGGTCTGTTGCGGGAGCGTGGTCATGGCTGGCGGTCCTGAGGGGTCTTGAGCGGTGCGGCGCGGAGGGAGGCGGTCATTTGCCCACCTTCCACGCGATGTCCTGCGGCGCGGGCGGGACGGGGGAACGCTGCGCCGGGATTTCTGGCTGCGCATCGGCGGGGGCGTCGGTCTTTTCGATATTCACTTTAAGGTCGAACCACGCGGCCTGTCCGGTGATTGGGTCGGAGTTCGACCACCGCAGGCCGTCGCCTTTGGGTGGCAGCAATTCGTGGATTAAATGGTTGAGCAAGAAGCCCTTGGTCGTCTCCGGCGCGTCGCGGTCCAGCGCCCATGCGCCTTTGCGTTTGCCGATGGCGTTCCATGTCCAGACCGTTTTGGGGTTCAGGGCCGCCATCTCCATCACCGGCACCGTGATCCCCCCATGAGGCGAGGTCACGCGCGCCCAATCGCCGTCCTGCAGCCCCTTGGCGCGCATGATCGCGGTGGGCAGGTAGAGCGGATTGTGCCCGTGCAATTGCCGCAGCCAAGCGTTCTGACTGCCCCACGAATGGTACATCGCCATCGGCCGTTGGGTGAGGGCGTGGACATCATAGCCCTGCGTGCCCTCCGGGTCGCTTTCATACCAGATTGGCAGGGGCGACATTGTCTGCTTGATCCGGTCGCGCAGATGGTCGGGGGGCTGGCGGTCGCCATGACCTTCGGCGGCCAATTGAAAGCGCCGCAGCGGCTCGACGTAGAGCGAAAACAGATAGGGCTGCGGCGCGTCATAGATGCCCATGCCGACGGCCCAATCCTGATAGGCGGCGTTCCACGGCTTGTAGTAGTTCGCCCCCTCGGGGATTTGATTGACGAAGAAGCCGCCGTTCTCAATATAGCGGTCAATCTGCTCGGGGTTTGGCGCCCCGCGCCCGACATCCTTGCCGTCCTTGCCACGGAACCCGGCCAGCGGGCCAATGCCCGGACGGCGTTCGTGATTGGTGATGTAATCGGCGTAGTCTTTGTATTTCTGGCTGCCATCCTCGTTCACGAACCCCGGCAGGCCAAGCTTCGCTCCCAGATCACAGAGCGCGGATTGGAACCCCCGCACGTCGCGGTTGGGCTCTACCACCGGCCAACGGATCGCATCGGCGGCGGCGTCGGCTTCGCTGATCGGGCGGTCGAGCAGTGAGATACAGTCGTGCCGTTCAAAGTACGTCGTATCGGGCAGGATCAGGTCCGCATAAGCCACCATCTCCGAGGAATAGGCATCGGAGTAGATGATCCGAGGGATGACGTAGTCGCCATTCTCGTCGGTGTCGGTCAGCATCTCCATCACCCCGCCGGGGTTCATCGAGGAGTTCCACGACATATTCGCCATATACATGAACAGCGTGTCGATCTTATAGGGATCGCCCGCGTGGGCGTTAGAGATCACCATATGCATCAGCCCATGGGCCGACATCGGGTTTTCCCATGTGAACGCTTTGTCGATCCGCGCCGGGCTGCCGTCGGCCTTTAGCGCGAGGTCATCCGGGCCGTGCACGAAGCCCAAATGCGGCCCATCCAGTGGCGCATCGGGGGTGGCTTTGCAATGCGGTTTGGGATGCGCGGTGGCAGGCTTGGGGTAGGGCGGTTTGAAACGGAAACCGCCGGGCACTTCGACGGTGCCAAGGATGATCTGCAGCACATGCAGCGCGCGGCAGGTCTGAAACCCATTGGCATGGGCCGAGATGCCGCGCATGGCGTGGAAAGAAACCGGGCGGCCCGTCATCGTCTTGTGATGCTCGCCCCGGAAATCGGTCCATGCGTGCTCAAGCTCGAACGCTTCGTCAAAGGCGACGCGCGCCAGTTCGGCGGCAATGGCGCGGATGCGCGGGGCGGGGATGCCACAACGCTCAGCCACGGCTTCGGGGGTGTAGTCCTCACCCAGATACTGCTCAGCCATCTGGTGAAAGACCGGGCGGTGCGTGATGCCCGCCGTTCGGTAGGTGGCGGCAAGGTCGGGGCGCACGCCGGGCTGGTCAAAGGGGGTCAGCTTGCCGGTCTTGCGGTCGACCACCAGCGCCTTGCCGTCCGCGTCGCGCAGTTGCAGGCCATACTCCGGCGACTTGGGGTCGCTGTTCAGCAGCACTGGGGCGTCGGTGTAACGGGCGAGGTAATCCAGATCGATGCGCCCGGCCTTCATCAGGCAGTGGATCAGTGACAGGATGAACAGCCCGTCGGTGCCGGGCGTAATGCCGACCCAATCGTCGGCGATGGCGTTATACCCGGTGCGGATCGGGTTCACCCCGATGACCCGCGCACCGCGTTTCTTCAGCTTGCCCAGACCCATCTTGAACGGGTTGCTGTCATGGTCCTCGGCCACGCCGAACAGCATGAACAGCTTGGTGTGGTCCCAATCGGGCTGGCCAAACTCCCAAAAAGCGCCGCCCATCGTGTAAATGCCAGCGGTGGCCATATTGACCGAGCAGAAACCGCCATGGGCTGCGTAATTCGGCGTGCCAAAGGATTGCGCCCAGAGCGAGGTGAAGCTCTGCGACTGGTCGCGCCCGGTGAAGAAGGCCAGCTTTTCCGGCGCTTCGCGGCGCAGCGGCTCCAGCCAGTCGGTGGCGATTTGCAGCGCCTCGGTCCAACTGATGCTCTCAAACTCGCCGGATCCGCGCGGGCCGACCCGTTTCATCGGGTTGCGCAACCGTGCGGGGGAGTTGTGTTGCATGATCCCCGCAGAGCCTTTGGCGCAGAGCACACCTTGGTTCACCGGATGGTCGCGGTTGCCTTCGATATAGGCGACCTTGCCCTTTTTCATATGCACGTTGATGCCGCAGCGACAGGCGCACATGTAGCAGGTGGTCTTGCGAACCTCGTCCGAGACCTTGGGCGACAGATCAAGCGGCGGCTGGGAGTGCGTCATGAGAGGGCGGGGTCTTTCAGCAGGGCGCGCGTTTGGCGCGCGATATGTTTCTCTTCGGCGGCGGGGATGACCCAAGAGGGAATATTTCCCGCCCAGCTTAGGTTTGCAAGAACCTTTTCCCTCACCTCGGAATCGTTTTCGCCGATACCCCCGGTGAAGGCGATGCCGTCGATCCCGCCCATGGCGGCGATCATCGACCCTGCTTGCCGGGTGATCCAGTAGCAAAAGTGGTCACGGGCGAAGCGGGCGGCGTTGCTGTCTGTTTCCGCCAATTGCCGCATGTCGGCAGTGAGGCCCGAAAGCCCCAGCAATCCGCTTTCGTGATGCAGCAGTGTTTGGGCCTCCTCCAGCCCCACATCGCGCACCAGATGCAGCACCGCGCCCGCGTCAATCTCGCCCGCGCGGGTGCCCATGGTCAGCCCGCTGAGGGGCGAAAACCCCATGGTGGTGGCGACCGATTGCCCCTCGTGGATCGCGCAAAGGGATGCGCCATTGCCCAGATGCAGCGCCAGCAAACGGCGGGGGAGGTCTGCGCCAGTGGTCTCGCGAAAGTTCGCGACGAGGCTCTCATAGCTGATGCCGTGGAACCCATAGCGGCGCAGGGCGGCCGTTTCGGCCCGGTCGGGCAGCGCATAGCGGCGGGCGACTTCGGGGTTGCTCCGGTGAAACCCGGTATCGAATGCGGCAACCTGCGGCAGGTCGGGCATGAGGCTGGCCAGCGCGTCGATGGCCCCGAGGTGGTGCGGATTGTGCAACGGCGCAAGCGGCGCGGCGGCAGCGATGGCGGCCCGCACTTTCGGGCTGATCACACAGGTCTCGGCCAGATCCGGCCCGCCATGCACGATACGGTGCGCGGCGGCGGTGAGATCGCCAGTATCGATACCTTCCCCGCGCAGCGCCTCTAGCAGCGCGCGGAAGGCCGTCTGGTGATCGGGCAAGGCGCGCGGCTGCGCTGGTGCAGAGCCGACCCGAAGCGCGCCGGTCTGGCCGATGCCCTGCGCCTCGATCCGCAAAACCTCGGTCAACCCGCCGTCAAAGACCGCCGCCTTGATAGACGACGATCCCGCGTTGACGACAAGCACCAGCGCTTGTGTCACGCCTCAGACCCGTTGCGGGCGCATGTCATCCCGGCTGATCCCGGCGACGGAAACGGGTTTCTTCATCGCGTCGCGGCGGAAGGGCTCGCCCAGCTCTTGGTTCAGCAACACCTCGATGAAGGTCGTCTTGCCCTCGTCCATCTGCGCCTTGACCGCGCGGTCCAGCGCGTCGGTCAACTCATCCATCGACGACACTTGCACGCCCTCGACGCCGCAGGCCTTGGCCACCGCGGCATAGCTCACGTCCTGCGCCAATTCGGTTCCGACGAAATTGTCGTCGAACCATAGCGTCGTGTTCCGTTTCTCCGCGCCCCATTGGTAGTTGCGAAAGATTACCATGGTCACGGCGGGCCAGTCGTCGCGGCTGACGCTGACCATCTCGTTCATCGAAATGCCAAATGCGCCATCCCCGGCAAAGCCCACCACAGGCACATCCGGGCAGGCGATCTTGGCGCCGCAGATCGCCGGGAAACCATAGCCGCAGGGGCCAAAGAGACCGGGCGCGAGGTATTTGCGGCCTGCCTCAAATGTCGGATAGGCGTTGCCGATGGCGCAGTTGTTGCCGATGTCGGAGCTGATGATTGCCTCTTTCGGCAGGGTTTTCTGGATCGCGCGCCATGCCATGCGGGGGGACATCTTTTCTGGCTCGCGGTCGCGGGCGCGTTCGTTCCATGTGGTGCCGGGGTCGTCGTCCTCGTGATCCATGGAGGTGAGTTCCTGCGCCCATGCGGATTTGGTCTGGGCGATCAGGTTGCGCCGTTCCTCGCGGCCCGCGTCGCCCGCGCTGTCGCTCAGCCCGTCAAGGATCGTGCGCGCCACTTTGCCCGCGTCACCAACAATGCCGACGCTGACCTTTTTGGTCAGGCCGATGCGGTCGGGGTTGATGTCGACCTGAATGATCTTGGCGTCCTTGGGCCAATAGTCGATCCCGTAGCCCGGCAAGGTCGAGAAGGGGTTTAGCCGCGTGCCAAGCGCCAGCACCACATCGGCCTTGGCGATCAACTCCATCGCCGCTTTCGAGCCGTTGTAGCCCAGCGGCCCGACCGACAGCGGGTGCGAGCCGGGGAAGGCGTCATTGTGCTGGTAGCCGCAACAGACAGGCGCATCGAGCCGTTCGGCCAGTTTGCGCGCGTCGTCGATCGCGCCGCCGATGACCACACCCGCGCCATTCAGGATCACCGGGAATTTCGCGTTTGAAAGCAGCTCTGCCGCCTCGGCGATGGCCGTCTCTCCGCCCGAGGGGCGCTCGAACTCGACGATGGCGGGCAGGTCGATGTCGATCACTTGGGTCCAGAAATCGCGAGGGATGTTGATCTGCGCAGGGGCGGAGTGGCGTTTGGCTTGCAGGATCACGCGGTTCAGTGTCTCGGCGATGCGCGTGGGGTCGCGCACTTCTTCCTGATAAGCGACCATGTCGCGGAAGAGCGCCATCTGCTCGACCTCCTGAAAGCCGCCCTGACCGATGGTCTTGTTGGCGGCCTGCGGGGTCACCAGCAGCAGCGGCGTGTGGTTCCAATAGGCGGTTTTCACCGGCGTCACGAAGTTGGTAATCCCCGGCCCGTTTTGCGCCACCATCATCGACATCCGCCCCGAGGCGCGGGTGAACCCATCGGCCATCATGCCAGAGTTACACTCATGCGCGCCGTCGTAAAAAGTGATCCCGGCGGCGGGGAACAGGTCGGAGATCGGCATCATGGCCGAGCCGATAATGCCAAAGGCCGTGTCGATCCCATGCATCTGAAGGGTTTTGACGAAGGCTTCTTCGGTGGTCATTTTCATGGGTCGATCCTTTGGGCGTGGGGCAAAGCTTGGGGCAAATTACGGGCAGGCACGGGGCGGGGTTAGGGCCAGAAGTGGTCTAGCCCTAGGGCCAGATTAACGCAGGCGGTCAATCTCTTGGGCGATTAGGCCAACCCCTTCGCCGATCCGTGCCGCGGGGATGGAGGAATAGGCCAGCCGGTAGTAATTCGTGGCCCTCTCTTCGCCCGCGAAAAAGGCGTGGCCAGGTTCAACCAGAACGTCCCGCGCGCGCAGGTTTTCGGCCAGTTGCGCGGTATCGACGCTTTCGGGCGCGCGCATCCAGAAGGACGACCCGCCATAGGCACCCCGGCCGGAGACACGCAGGCCGTGCGTCTCAAGCGCCTCTTCCATGACGCGGCGACGCTCATGCAAGGCCAGCCCCATGCGACGGATCTGGGCGTCGTAATGGCCGAGAGACAGGAAATAGGCAGCAGTGCGCTGGATATGCCCCGGCGGGTGGCGCAGGACCGAGGCGCGCAGCGCGCGGGCCTCACGAATGAACGGCTCTGACCCCACCAGATACCCCAGCCGCAGCCCCGGAAAGAGCGATTTGGAGAAGCTGCCGACATAGATCACCCGCCCCTCATCATCGAGCGACTTTAGCGCGGGCGAGGCGGGTTTGAGGAAGGACATCTCAAACTCATAGTCATCCTCAACAATGAGCGCTTCAAGCGCGCGGGCGCGGGCCAGCAACGCGCGGCGGCGGTCCATCGGCATGGTTGCATTCGTCGGACATTGGTGACTGGGCGTGGTGAAAATTACATCCGTGTCGGGGGGGATCGCCTCAGGCGGGAGGCCGTCTTGATCCACGCGCACCGGGGTGATGTGGCAGCGGGACTGGCTCAGGATACCGCTGAGCGCCGGATAGCACGGGTCTTCCAAAACGGCGCGGCGGCGTTGGGTCAGCAGCACCTGCGCTGTCAGCCAAAGCGCGTTCTGCGCGCCAAGCGTGATGAGGATTTGCTCGGGCCGCGCCGAGACGCCGCGCCGGGGCAGGATGTGGCGGGCGATGAACTCGATCAGCTGCGGGTCGTCCTGATCGTAGTAGTCGGTCGTCATCGAGGTGAAGTCGCGTTGGCCCAAGGCTTGCAACGCGCAGAGCCGCCAGTTCGCGTGGTCAAAAAGCGTCGGGTCGGCTTGGCCATAGATGAAAGGGTAGCGGTAGCTGGCCCAATCCTGCGGTTTGGCGGCCAGCCCATTGGCGCTGAAGCGTTGGCCGATGGCGCGGGTCCAGTCGATGGCGTCATCCGCTTCGGCGCGGGGGGCAAAGGCCGGGGGCGCGGGGGCGTTGTCTGAAACGAAATACCCCGACCGCCCGCGCGAGGTGAGGTAGTCATTCGCCAAAAGCTCAGTATAGGCGATGGTCACCGTGATCCGGCTGACCCCGAGGTGAGCGGCGAGCTTGCGGGTGGAGGGCAGCTTCTCACCCCGCTGAAACCGACCCGAAAGGATGCCTTGGGCGATCATCTGTTGGATCTGCTGTTGCAGGGTGCCTTGCGCATCGGGGCGCAGGAAAAAGGTTTCGACGGGCAGGGCCATGGGCGAAGGTTAGGCTGGCCTTAGGGGGAGTTCAATCTGGCATTACGGCCTGTCGAATTTACTTCGGCGCGTTGCCCGCACTTCCGTTCACCCGGCACCTCGCCTAAAAGTGTCGCATGAGCATCTCCGCCCCTCTTTTGATCGCCGTTGACGGCGGTGGCACCGGCTGCCGCGCCGCCGTCGGCACGCAGCGTGATGGCATTCTTGGCCGTGCAACTGGGGGGCGCGCCAATATCGGCAATGACCCGGACAGAGCGCTCGCAAACCTGCGCGGCGCGGTGGAGGCGGCAGCGGCCGAGGCGGGGCTGCCCCTCACGGCACTTAAGGACGCCACGGCGTTCATCGGGCTGGCGGGGATGAACGTCGCGCGGGACGAAGCGCGGCTGCGCGCGGCGCTGCCATATGCCCGGATCCACGCCGACGATGACCGCCCCGCCTGCGTGGTCGGCGCGCTTGGCGAAGGCGTGGCGGGCTGGCTGCTGGCCATCGGCACAGGTACGATTGTGGCCGCGACGGACGGCACGGCGTATCGCTATGTCGGAAGCTGGGGGTTCCATCTGGCCGACCAAGGATCAGGCGCATGGCTGGGGCGGGGCGCGTTGGATTTTGCGTTGCAATGCCATGACCGGGTGCTGCCGCACAGCGACCTGACCCGCGCTTTGATGGCGGATTTCGGCGATGATCCAGAGGCTCTCGTTTCCTTTAGCCTGACGGCGCAGCCCGGAGACTATGCGGCATTCGCGCCCAAGGTCATCGCGGCTGCCGAGGCTGGGGACCGCCACGCGCGGGCACTGATGCAAGAGGGGGCGGCCTATTACCTCCGCGCCTTGAAGGCGCTGGATTTTGCGCCCGGCGACCCGCTCTGCCTGCTGGGCGGGATTGGCTCGCATTACGCGCGTTACCTGCCAGAAGACCATCTGTCAGGGCTGATCGCGGCGCGCGGCACGGCGCTTGATGGGGCGTTTCATCTGGTCTGCAAGGCCGCAGCGGAGGAGGTTTCGCCATGAGCGAGATCGCGAGGGTTTTCACCGGGGCGGATATTCACGATGGAACGCATCTGCACCACGGCAAGGTGCTGGCGCAGATGCAAGACGGCAGCCGCCGCATCCTTGCCTTTGAAGAGGTGCCGCAGGGCGTGCCGACAGAGCGGCTGCAGGCGGGGGTGCTCTGCCCCGGTTTCGTCGATCTTCAGGTCAATGGCGGCGGCGGGGTGATGTTCAACGACAGTCCCGATGTGGCCACCCTGCGGCGCATGGCCAAGGCGCACCGCAGCACGGGTGTCGCGGCGCTTTTGCCCACCTTGATCACCGACACGCCCGATAAAACCGAAGCGGCGATTGAGGCTGTCGCGGCTGCCATCGCCGAGGGGGTGCCGGGCATTATCGGGTTGCATCTGGAAGGCCCGCATCTGGCGCTATCGCGTAAGGGCGCGCATGACGGGGCGTTGATCCGCCCAATGGAGGCGGCGGATCTTGCCCTGATCCTGCGCGCCGCCGCGCTGCTGCCGAACCTTATGGTGACGGTCGCGCCGGAAAACACCAGCGCCGCGCAGATCGCCGCGATGGCCGAGGCCGGGGTCATCGTCTCGCTTGGCCATAGCGACGCGGATTACGAGACTTCTATGGCTGCTTTTGATGCGGGTGCCACTTGCGTCACGCATCTGTTCAACGCGATGAGCCAGATGGGCAACCGCGCGCCGGGATTGGTCGGGGCGGCGCTGGCGCGAGACGGGGTTCACGCGGGGCTGATTGCCGATGGCATCCATGTGCATCCCGCCAGCATGCGCAACGCGCTGGCGGCCAAGGGGGAGGGGATTTTCCTCGTCAGTGATGCCATGGCGACGGCGGGCTCTGATATCGCGGGCTTCACGCTCAACGGGCGCGAGGTTTATCGCGCGGAGGGGCGGTTGACCTTGGCGGATGGTACTTTGGCGGGGGCGCACCTAGCGTTGGGCCGCGCGGTCCGCACGCTGATCCATGCGGTGGGAGAGCCGTTGGAGACCGCCTTGGCGCGGGCGATTTCGGGGCCGCTGGCACTGTTGCGCGATGACATGGGTCTGGGCCGGATCGAAAGCGCGGGCCAACCTTTGCTGCTGTTCGACCCCGAAAGCGGTGCGGTGGACCTGCTCGCCTAGCCTGCGACAAGCCGCCAGAAGAACACCGCGCTCATCCCAAAACCGATGGCGGCGATCAGCCAGCGCACGGTCTGTTTCGGCAAGGCCCGCGCCAGCGGCGCCCCGGCATAGCCCCCCGCCGTGGCGGCCAGCATCATCATCAACGCCTGCGGCCATGCGACCAGCCCGGCCAAGGCAAAGACCGCCACGGAAATCGATGAGAGCGCGAAGCTCAGCCCGTTCTTGAGCCCGTTCATCCCGTGCAGGTCGGTCATCCCCCAAAGCGCAAAGAGGGCCAGCAGAACGATGCCCAAGCCGCCATTGAAATAACCGCCATAGACGCTGACCGCGAACAGGCCGAGCGCGCCTTCGGGTGTGACGCCGCGGGCATGGGGCGCGGCAAAGGCGCGGATGCGGTTGCCCAGCAGGAAGGCCAACGTCGCCGCGAGGAGCAAGAAGGGCACGACAATCGAAAAGGCCGCGTTGGACGAGACCAGCAGCAGGCCCGAGCCAACCACACCGCCCGCCAGCGTGATGAGGCTAAGCCGCAGCAACCGCTTGCGGTCAAAACCGCCCAATTCATCGCGAAAGCCGAAAGCCCCGGCAAGGTAGCCGGGAAACACCGCCACGGCACTGGTGGCATTGGCCGCCACAGGTGGCATCCCGGTAAAGACCAGCGCCGGAAAGGTCAGAAAGGTGCCGCCCCCGGCGATGGTGTTCAACACGCCCGCGCCAAAGGCCGCGATCAGCAAGATCGCGATATCGCTCAAAGTGGTCATTGTCCCTCCCCACGCCATGCGGCGCTTGGAACCCTGTTAGGATCAAATCACGGCGATGCCAAGATGGGGGGCAGGCACGAAAAAGGGCTCCGACCGATGGTCGAAGCCCCGATAGCGCGAAATCGCGCAATGTCAGCCGTTTATGGGCAAGCTGCGACGTAGCGCTGGCCGTTGGAGTTCTGGTACACACATTTGCCGGACTGAGTCTGGCCGATGTAGTTGCCAGCCGCCGCACCAGCGAGACCGCCGATGATTGCGCCTTGAACCTTGTCGTCACCGCCTGAAACAGCAGCACCTGTGGCTGCGCCGAGGGCTGCACCTGTCAGGGCGCCTTGGCTGGGCGTGGTGCCGTTACAGGCGGCAAGAGTGGCGACCAGCGGAACGGCGATAAGGAATTTCTTCATGTCTTTCTCCCAAGTTACTCATTTGCCAACGCGGGGGGGTTGGAAGAGGTTCCCGCGAAAGCGATGGATGTTAAGAAAAATTTTCAACGCGGGTGTGCGCGGCAATTTTCCATCTGTTGTCATGTTCGGGCAAGACAGAGGTTTAGATAGACGAAGGCGGCACCGGGTCAACCGATGCCGCCTGTCGCAGGCTTGAAAGCGCGGTTTTACGCCGAAGCGAAAACCCGGCCCAATGCGCCATCCACCGCGGTGATGATCTCATCAATATCATCGCGTGAGGCGATCAGGGCGGGCGAGAAACACAGCGTGTTGTTCTTGCCGGGCAGGGAGCGGTTGGTGGCCCCGATGATCACCCCTTGGGCCATGCAGTCCCCAACGACGGCCTGAATACGCTTTTCCTCGACGGGGTCGCGGCTGTCGCGGTCAGTGACCAGTTCGGCGCCCAAAAACAGCCCCTTGCCGCGCACATCGCCGATCACCTTATGTTTGTCGGCCAGCGCATGAAGCTGCTCCAGCATGTAGTGGCCCATGTTGGTGGTGTTCTCCAACAGGTTCTCGCGTTCGATGATGTTCATATTCTCAATGCCCGCGGTCGGCCCCGCGGTGCAGCCGCCAAAGGTCGAGATGTCGCGGAAGTAGTTCAGCGGATCGCTGGCGTCGTCCTTGAACATGTCAAACACGGCATCGGTCGTGACCAGACAGGCGATGGCGGCATAGCCTGAGGCGACGCCCTTGGCCATGGTCACCATGTCTGGCTGGATGCCGTAGTGCTGATAGCCGAACCAAGTCCCGGTGCGGCCCACGCCGCAGACGACCTCATCGATATGTAGCAGGATGTCGTATTTGCGGCAAATCTCTTGCACCCGCTCCCAATAGCCATCGGGCGGGCAGATCACGCCGCCGCCTGCTGTCACCGGCTCTAAGCAAAGCGCGCCGACGGTTTCGGGGCCTTCGGCGAGGATCACCTTTTCGATCTGATCCGCCGCCCAAGTACCGTAGTTTTCCTGCGGCGCGCCGTCCTGTTCGAAGCTGCGATATTCCAGACAATGCGGCACGCGCACGAAACCCGGCGCGAAGGGGCCGTATTGTGCGTTGCGCTCGTCCTGCCCACCCGCCGAGAGGCAGCCGAGGGTGGTGCCGTGGTAATCGCGGTCGCGGTAGAGGATCTTGTGCTTCTTGCCGCCATAGCGTTTGTGCGCGATCTGGCGCACCATTTTAAAGGCTTTCTCATTCGCCTCGGAGCCGGAGTTGCAATAGTAGACGCGATCAAGGCCGGGCATCTTGTCCAGCAGTTTCTCGGCGAAATGAGAGCCGGGGATCGAGCCTGCGGAACCGGCGAAATAGTTCAGCTTGATCAGTTGGTCGCGCACGGCATTGGCGATGCTTTCGCGGCCATAGCCGACGTTGACCGTCCAGACACCACCCGACACGGCATCGAGGTGCTCCTTGCCCTTTTGGTCCCAGACCCGCATGCCCTTGCCTTCGACAATGATGCGCGGGTCGGTCGTTTCATAGGGTTTGTGCTGGCTCAGGTGGTGCCAGATATGCGCGCGGTCGGCTTCGACAACGCGGGAGATGTCGTTCTCGTTGAAATTGCCGTCCATGGGGCAAACCTTTCTGTGCGGGTGGGCGAACCCACGAATGAAGCCCGCGCAGAGGCGGGGAATGTGCGTATCACATCACCGCGAAAGTCGCGCCACAAGTAGTGCCAGTTGGGTTTGTTCCTTAAGGCCAGCCGCCGGCGCAGATTTCTTTTAAAGAAAACGGGGCGGGCTTTTTTAAAAAGTCCGGGGCCTTAAACGAAAACGCCGGGGTGGAGCCCCGGCGTTCGAGTTTACTTCGATTTCGGGCCGCCCTTGCCGCCCTGCTTGCCGATCTTATTCGGCGGGGTGAAGCGTTTGGACGGGTCCGACGCCCGCTTGTAGGACTTCTCACCGCCCGGCGTGGTGGCCGAGGTTGTCGGCTTGCCCTTGCCTTTGCGCGGTGCATCGCCTGCGGGCTTTTCCTTTTTCCAAACGGCTTTTGCCTTGGGCTTGCCGGTTGTTTCGCCGCCAGTCTTAGGTTTGGGCGTCGCACCGGGCTTCATCGGGCTGCGCTCTGTCTTGTGCGACTTTGGCGGGCGTTCGCCCTTGGGCGCGCGCGATTTGTCGAATTTGGGCTTGTCGTATTTGGGCTTGTCGAACGACGCCGCACCGGGGCCATCCGCAGCTTTGGCGCGGGGTTTGCGCGGGGCGGGGGCGGCATCGGGATCGTAGTTGTCGCGCGGCGGGCGCGGACCACGGTCGCGGTCACCTTTGTAGCCGCCACCCGGCTTGGGGCCACGTTTGCCTGCAGGCTTTGGGCCACGGGCCAGATCGGGGGCTTTGTCGAGCTGCGTCAACACCGCGCCTTCTTCCAGTTTCATGTCACCGCCAAGCGCGCTCAGCAGGCCGGGGACAGAGGTTTCCAGCACTTCAACAAAGCTGTGGCTGCCCTGCACACGGATCGCGCCGATATCGTCTTTGGTCAGATCGCCGCGACGGCAAAGCATCGGCAGCAGCGTGCGCGGCTCGGCCCCGTCGTTGCGACCGGTCGAGATCGAGAACCAGACCGATTTACCAAAGGCCGGGCGCGGTTTGTCGTCGCCGGGCGCACCGGGTTCTGCCAGCTCTTCCGGCGCGGATTGGCGGGCGCGGTAGAGGTTGACGAAGGCAGTGGCCAGTTGCTCTGCCGAAAATTGCTCGACCAGATTGGCGACAAAACCTTCGGCATCTTCCGGGATCGGGTCGGACCATGCGGGATCGGCCAGCAGGCGGGCTTCGTCGGCGGCATTCACTTCGGTGGCGGAGGGTGGTGCCGCCCATTCCACTTTCAGCTTCGCGCCGCCGATCAGACGGTTCGCCTTGCTGCGCAGTTTCGCAGGCACGATCAGGGCGGAAACACCCTTGCGCCCGGCGCGGCCTGTCCGGCCAGAGCGGTGCAGCAGCGTGTCGGAGTTGCTGGGCAGATCGGCGTGGATCACCAGTTCAAGGTTCGGCAGGTCGATGCCGCGTGCGGCCACGTCTGTCGCGATACAGACGCGGGCCCGCCCGTCGCGCAGCGCTTGCAGCGCGTTGGTCCGCTCAGACTGCGTCAACTCACCCGACAGCGCCACGACCGAAAAGCCCCGGTTGGTAAAGCGCGTCGTCAGGCGCGCCACGGCGGCGCGGGTGTTGCAGAACACGATGGCGTTCTTGGCTTCATAGAAGCGCAGCACGTTGATGATCGCGTTTTCAGTGTCACGGGGGTGCACATTCAGCGCGCGGTATTCGATATCGCTGTGCTGTTTGGCTTCGCTCACCGTGGTGATGCGCTGCGCGTCGCGCTGGTAGGATTTCGCCAGTTTGGCAATCGCCGCAGGCACGGTGGCCGAGAACAGCAGCGTGCGACGTTCTTCGGGGGATTCGGAGAGGATGAACTCAAGGTCTTCGCGGAAGCCGAGGTCGAGCATCTCATCCGCTTCGTCCAGCACCACGGCGCGGATCGCGTCGAGGTTGATGTTGTTGCGTTTGATGTGGTCACACAGGCGGCCCGGCGTGGCGACGACGATATGCGCGCCCCGGTCCAGCGCGCGGCGCTCGGTCCGGGTGTCCATGCCGCCGACGCAGGTGGTAACCACTGCGCCCGCTTTGCCGTAAAGCCACGTCAGTTCGCGGCTGACCTGCATCGCCAATTCGCGGGTGGGGGCAATAATCAGCGCCAGCGGCGCGCCCGCTTGGCCGAAATGGGTGTCGTCGCCCAAAAGCGTCGGCGCGATGGCGAGGCCAAAGCCCACCGTCTTGCCCGACCCGGTTTGGGCGGAAACCAGAAGGTCTTGATCGTTCAGCGCGGGGTCTGTGACGGCCTCCTGTACGGCGGTAAGTGTTTCATAACCCTGTTGGGCAAGGGCATCGGCAATAGTCTGGATCACGAAGGCTGTCCTGTCTTGAACGTTTGTGCGGGGGGCGGGCACGTGGGGTGCTACCAGCCACGGCAAAGGAATCCGACCGTCGGTAGAGGGTCGGGGATGGAATGTACATGGGGGTTTTTGGGCGAATTGTCACCCTTTTTACCTGTTTGGCGGGTTTGGATGCGCGAATGGGCGGGGAAATGCCATTTTCGCTCTGGTCCGATCCGCTCACATCTCGGTCAGACCAATGGCGCGGCCGGGCAGCTTCGGTTAGCTATAACCAAAGCTGAAAGAGAGAGTGAGGCAATCTGGTGCAAAGCGATCTGCCCCTGACGCGAGATCTGGTGCTGGTGGGCGGCGGGCACGCCCATGCGCTGGTGCTGCGCAAATGGGGGATGGACCCGCTGCCCGGCGCGCGGCTGACGGTCATCAACCCCGGCCCCACCGCGCCCTATACCGGCATGCTGCCCGGCCATATCGCCGGGCACTACGGGCGGGATGAATTGGAGATCGACCTGATGCGCCTATGCCGCCACGCCGGGGCGCGGCTGATCCTTGGGTCAGCGACGGGGATTGACCGCGCGGCGCGTGCCTTCACGGTCGAGGGGCACGGGGCCGTGGCCTATGACGTGGCTTCGATCGACATAGGGATCACGGCCAAGATGGGCCTGCCGGGGTTTGCGCAATACGCGGTCGGGGCCAAGCCGCTTGATGTCTATGCCGCGCGCTGGCGTGATTTTCTGGCGGCGGTCAAAGCAGGAGAGCAACCGCCCGAGGTGGCGGTGATCGGTGGCGGTGTTGCGGGCTGTGAGCTTGCCATGGCGATGGCTTTTGCCCTGCGTCAGGCGGGTGTGCAGCCTGCCGTGACGGTGGTGGAACATGGGCCAGAACTCTCTGGCATGGCGCCCCAGACCGCAGCCATGGTGCGGCGGCAGATGGCGGATTTGGGGGTGGCCCTTGCGCTTGATGGCAAGGTCACGCGCATCACCGATCGGCAGGTGATCTTGGCGGGTGGCGCGCTGATCTCGGCTGCGCTTTGTGTGGGCGCGGCGGGGGCGGTGCCGCATGAATGGCTCAGGCAAACCGATTTGCCGCTGCATGAGGGCTTTATCCGTGTCGGCACGGATCTGGGGGTGGTGGATGATGCGGCACTCTTTGCCGTGGGCGATTGCGCGCATATGGAGGCCACGCCGCGCCCCAAGGCCGGGGTTTTCGCCGTGCGGGCAGCGCCGGTGCTGCATGATAACCTGCGCGCTGCGCTGAGTGGTGGTGCGCGGCGGGCGTTCAAACCGCAGAAACATTACCTCAAGCTGGTTTCGCTCGGTGGGAAATCTGCCGTGGCCGAGCGGAACGGGCTGGCCCTTGGCGGGGCGCTGCTTTGGCAGTGGAAGGACCGCATTGATCGCAAGTTCATGGATCAGCTTGATGACCTGCCCGAAATGAAGGGCAATGCGCTGTCCGCTCCGACGGCCTCGGGCGTGGAGGAGGCGCTGGCGGGCAAGCCGCTTTGTGGCGGTTGCGGCGCAAAGGTGGGCGGCGCGGTGCTGGGCGATCTTTTGGCAAAGGCGCAGGGGCCAATCTCCGGCGATGTCGTCACCGGGGCGGGCGATGATGCGGCGGTGCTGCGCCAACCGGGCGGTGGTTTTCAGGTGATGAGCACGGATCACCTGCGCGGCTTCATCGAAGACCCGGCGTTGATGACGCGGATCGCAGCGGTCCACGCCTTGGGCGATGTCTGGGCCATGGGGGCCAAGCCGCAGGTGGCGCTGAGTTCGATCATCATGCCGCGCATGTCGCCCGCATTGCAGGCCCGCACGTTGCGAGAGCTCGCGGCGGCCGCGCAAGATGTAATGGCGGCGGCAGGGGCGCAGATTGTCGGCGGCCATACGACCATGGGCGCGGAGCTGACCATTGGGTTTACGGTCACCGGCACGCGGGCGGACATGCCCATCGGTGTCGGCGGCGCGCAGCCGGGGGATGTGTTGATGCTGACCCGGCCCATTGGGTCTGGCGTGATCCTTGCCGGGCATATGGCAGGCAGCGCGCCGGGGCGGGTGGTGGCCAAAGCGCTCGGGCTCATGGCGACACCGCAGGCGCGGGAGGCAGAGATTTTGGCAAACGCCCATGCGATGACGGATGTGACGGGCTTTGGCTTGGCAGGCCATGTGCAGGCGATTTGCCGCGCCTCGGGGCTGGCGGCAGAGCTTCGGGGCGCGGCGGTGCCGATTTACCCCGGCGCGCAGGCGCTGTCGGATCAGGGGGTGGCATCGTCGCTATTGTCGGTCAATCAGGCCGACGCTCCGATAGAGGCCGCAGGCCCGGTAAACCCGCTTTTCCACGACCCCCAGACTGCCGGGGGGCTGCTGGCGGCCTTGCCAAAGGGAGCGGCGGAAGCGGCGCAGGCACGGCTAGAGGCTGCGGGTCTGACGGGCCATATCATCGGACGGCTGGAGGCCGGTGCCCCCTCTATGCGCCTGACGTAAACCGGGTGTTCAGTGCGGCGGCGGTCTCGGCCAAGGAGGTATCGTCGAGTCTGTCGAGCATCAGCCGCTCTATCGGCGCGGGATTGCGGCTGGCGGCTTTGGCATAGCGCGGGTCGTAGTGTTGGCCGATCAGCCCTTCGGCAAGCATGGCCCAATCACCCGCGCGGGCTTGGCTCTGCCATGCCGTGATGGTCTCTGCGCTGTGATAGGGGCGCAGCCTGTCGATGCGGTCATCCAGCAAAGCAGGGTCCGTCGTCAGGTCGTCATAGGCCCGACAGAGAAAATCCGCCCGCGCGGCGAGCGGGGCGGCGATCTCAACCCGCGGGGCTGCGCGCATCGCGGCCCAGAGGGCGGGGGGCAGGGTGATGTTACCGATCTTGCTGCTTTCCGCTTCGACCCAGGTTACCTGCGCCGGGTCGAGCGGCGTGAGGGCTTGGGCCAGACGGGATTCAAACATTTTCTGATGCGGTTGGCCGCCGTCCACCGCGCCAAACAGCGACCCGCGATGTTGTGCCAGCCCTTCGAGGTCCAGCACCTGCGCGCCTGCCTTTGCCAGATGGTGCAGCAGCCGCGTCTTGGCCGTGCCGGTGCCGCCTTCGATCAGCATCAACCGGTGCGGCATGGGCGTGTCGTAGAGCGCCGCGACCACCAGCCGCCGATAGCTGCGATAGCCACCGCGCAGCAGTTGCACGCGCCAGCCGACCTGATCGAGGATCGTTGAAAACGCGCCCGACCGCTGCCCGCCGCGCCAGCAATAGACCAGCGGCTGCCAACTGCCGCCTTTGTCTGCCAGTGCCGTTTGCAAATGGTGGCCCGTGTTCTGCGCCACCAGCGCCCCACCGATCTTGCGCGCGTCAAAGGGGCTGACTTGTTTGTAGATGGTGCCGACCTCGGCCCGCTGGGCATCCGATAGCACGGGCAGATTGATCGCGTCGGGCAGATGATCCTCGGCAAACTCCATCGGGGCGCGCACGTCGATGATAGTATCAACGTCGAGCGTGGCGAGGTCCGACAGGGCGGTGAGGGTGCAGGGGGTCATCTGGGGGTTCCGGGAAAGACCCCGCGCCCTATGACAG
>Ga0208315_1000784_pt1 | contig 19399 bp, 30 predicted proteins | sample MalvireepMed_215_FD_184239 | JGI IMG/M metagenome (GOLD analysis project Ga0208315, IMG submission 184239) | Marine viral communities from the Global Malaspina Expedition - Malaspina viral metaG DeepMed_215 (SPAdes) (version 2) | ecosystem: Environmental > Aquatic > Marine > Oceanic | place... | reverse complement strand
AACTAACTAACAACCAGAAGGGAAACAGTATGAAAGGAATAATACTAACACTAACAATGGCAATGAGTGTTGTCGGCTGGGAACCAGTCGATGCACCCATTGGAAATGACCGAGCAATCGTTGCTGCTGTGATAATCGCAGAAGCTGGCGGTGAATCTAAACGCGGGATGTGTGCAGTCTATGAGGTTATACACACCCGCGCTTCACACAGGGGAACAAGTTGCGTCACCGAAGTCTTACGACGCAAGCAATTCTCTTGTCTCAACAACACCAGCCCAGAGAAGCTGGTAAGGAGGTGTTCCACACATAAGCACTACAAGTGGGTGCATGATGAACTGTTAAAGTTTGTCCCACTCACCATGCTTACTGTACAGGAAAACACACACAAACTGAATCGGAATAGAGCTGACCACTACTATGCTCACAAGAAGATAGCCAAGCCATACTGGGTTGGGGCTGTTGAGGGTAAAGTTATTGGCAACCACAAGTTCTATAAGCTAACTAAGTAACACTAACAACAACCAGAAGAAAGGAATACAATGGACATCAAGAGAAATGAAATGCAGCTAAAGCTGTGGAAGGCGAAGGTTTCCTACTACCAAGAGGACTTGCGTAAGTATGACAAGCGCAAGCAATACATAGGAACCAGCCTGTCAGCCTGTATGGGTGATATGTTGGCAGGGTTTATGCCGCTTGAGAATGTCGCAGCGGTAGTGTCTAACACGCGCTACCGAGACCTCAAGTCACTGATGGGGTGGCGAGATGAGGACAGCACCGGAGTGTACGAGTCTTGCGGCACTAAAAACGACTTGTACTGCCATAACCTAACAGGAGAACCCTACCCGAAAGAGGACTGGGATAAGGTACTCGACCACCTACTGTTCAACTGCGTGTGGATACAGCACCGCATCACCCACGGTGAGAGCGATAGGGGCTGGGATAACCCACACCCATTCGAGAAGTCTCTGAGTGCCAGCACATGGGTGGCTGTGAATAAGAAAGACCTGCTGAAGTGGGTTTCTAACATACAAAAACTGATTAAATGAAAGGGAATAACTATGAGCGCAAGCAGAACTGACAAAAGGGAAATTGATATGCTGACGGCGGAGCTTACCGCATACCTAGATGATCCAGTGCTACACACGCAGGACGAAACCGAACAAATGATAGAGAAAACAGTGAGAACATTGGAAGATTGCTCTTACTATATCGAGAAAATAGAAAGGGAATAACTATGACAATGCAACAATTCGTAACTAAAGTTGATGAGAAAGTATGGGCTGAGATGGGCGTAAGTGTCCATGATCTGCCGGACATAGACTTCTATGCCTACTATGATGAGGACTTGTCCGATGGCGAGGCTGACTCAATGGCAGAGGAGGCTGTTAGTGACATTAAGTATGACAATAACATATAGGAAAGGAATACAATGAGTGAGATAAACATAATAAATATTGTGAGTCCCAGCGGAACTATGCGCTGGATTAACTTCGACTATGTGGTCGAGATAACATACGGGATGAGTAGTGAATATGACTGCTGTGTAAGCTCAATTAAGATGGCGAACAAGGTGCATCATCACACGGTAGAGTTACCGTCATCCATTCTCATAAGAGTTGAGAATGGCACTGTCCTGTCAGGTGAATTGGACGGGTACATCTCGGCAGAGTTACCAAGGTAGGCTTATGAGTCTAATGAATCGTCAATCCAATAGAGACCTTCCCTTAAACCCAATAGAACAGGTTATTGGGTCATGTGGATTGGATAAGTGGATTGAAGCGTGTCTTATCAAATACTGGATTAGACTTACTGGGCTGCCAGACGACGTCTGGTCTGTAAAGTCAGATTATAGACTAACCAGAAAAGATGTCAAGCACTAGTTGTTTACAGCTATCGAGGTTACACCCCTATGTATACAGTGTATACGTCGTGAACAAGTGCTGCACAGCACTTAAACAAGGAAGGAATACAATGAGAAGACTACAAATATCACTGGAACCAGAGCAGAGATGTGAGCAGACAGAAGATAGAGAGAGAGAGCATCGGCTTGAAACCATTGCTTATAGACTACAACCAAAAGAAAGGGAAGACAATGAACAAGATGCAAGAGAAGATAGAGAAGATTAGGGGAATGCGGGCGGAGCGAGAGAAGCTGGAAGGCGAGCTTGATCGCTCTTATGACATGATAGCACTCATGCCTGACATATTCTCAGGGAAATGTGAGAAGTTCAGTGTTGGCTTTGACTTCAGCGCGGATGGCAAAGGCTACAAGCGCAACTCATTGCCCAGCAGCAGACACCTCAGGGGACATGGGTATAAATACCACCAGCACAGTATAGCAATCATTAGCCGCAAGGATAAGAACGGCGATGTTATCGAGGAGCGAGAGGTTCCCGCAAGGGAATTGCCAGACAGTCATCTTCCGAGCTTTATGCTCGAAGGCAAACGCGAAGCAGAACGCTTGGCAAAAAGAAACAAAGAAAGGGAAGCAAATGAAACACATGGAAGCTGAGGAACTATTCCTCACAGCAAAGAACAAGGCCAACGGGAAACCGATAGCCAATAACACACGGCTGCATCAGCGTGGCGAGGACTACGCTGTACGGCTGCACAATACAGATGTCGTCACTATCCACAGTGATGATACCTACACACTCAACACTGGTGGCTGGCGTACTGTCACCACCAAGGAACGCATCAACAGGTTCAGCCCTGCCAGAGTCTACTCTGATCGCAAGACTTGGCTGGTTGGTGGGTCATTGTTTGAGGATGGGATGAAGGTCGGATCGGGAGGCTCGGCACTTATCCACAATGATCCAGCGGAAGGCTTTGCCCTGCAACGCAAGCTGGATAATCTGGTGAGGAACTACATCAATGGCTTCTGTAAGATGATAGCAGCCAAGGAACTCAAAGACCCTGATGCTGGTGACTGCTGGTATTGTTCCATGTTCAATCAGGACAAGGCGCATGGCAACAAGGAGAGCGTTGACCACCTGCTATCTCACTTCGAGGAGAAGTATTACGTGCCATCGCTCTTGGCTAACGCCATGAAGGAACGCAGCTACGGTAATGTAGGCTATGTCTGGCAGCTCACCAAGGCTGGCGGCACTGACTGGGCAAGGATGTCCTTGCGGAACTACTTCAAGAACAGGCAGGAAGCACTGCTGGAACAACTGAAAGGATGAGACATGATACTGATTAAAATAGATATGTGCCACGTAATGATGGCACTCGCACCGTACCTCGAAAAGAAGTACGGCATAGCCGAGCTGAACCTAGACATATACGCCGACGACACAAGCATCGTCGATCATAGCGTGTGGCTGGACTACCACGTTAAAGACCCCATTGTGTATAAGAAGCACAAGAACGGGAAGTTCGTGAAGAACAAGTGGGGTCATAAGGTTGAAGACCCTGACAAGACAAAGTGGAAGAACAAGTGCATGGAAATATCAGACTTCGAACTCTCATTCCACATAGGAGAGGTGGAGTAATGGGCAGAATGAAAGACCTATACATCGATCACCTAAATGATCTTGATGGACTTAGACGGGAAGGTCGGCATAGGCACGACATAAACACTCTCGATCAGGAAGACTCCCAGAGTAGGGAGATTCAGGATCGGAAACCAGACAACAACAAACCAACAGAAAGGGACAGAAATGTCATTGATGATAGACAGCAGTAAGTCTGACTATGTGAGCGAGGCATACCTCGCCACTCGTGAGACACGAAACAAGTCGAACACACACGTAGCAGTGCCACATCACTGGTTCGTGCAGAACATAAAGAAACCCTTGGATGACAGGAGGATTCCATATGAGAACCTAACAATAGCCTTGTCCAAGGATGAGGAGACCATGTTCGGTACTGTAGAACTACCGGAAGTGTGCGTGCAATCAGTGGACGCACAGTACCAGTTGTTCCGCCAGACCAAGCTGAGTCCCAAAGACAGGCACAGCCTGTTGGTGAGGCTCGCCAAGAAGGGACTGCTCCCGTCATCGCAGCTCATTAAGGTGGAGGAGGAATATCTCCGCGAGGATGAGGATGTGTTACGGGATGAGCATTCCCGTGGACATAACGTGTGGCGTCTGCTTCAAGCCTTCACGGAGAAGCAGAAGACAGGTGGAGGGTTCGGAGGCGCACAGTCACGCATGGACTCGATAGCCACCAGAACAACCGGAGCAACCAAGATGTTCCTCAACCACTGTGACCCTGATCCGGGCAGACCCAAGCTCAAGGAGATACTGGAGCAACCGCTCCTGCTCAATGAGGAGTTCAGCCTGTCTCAATCCTACAAGTATATGCTGGGATTCAGGCACGGCAACCGACTCAATATGTGTACGGGTGTGGTGCTGGGTGTCAGCGTTATGGTGTGTGACAACCTCTGCTTCAGCGGAGAGATCGAGGTAAAGCGTAGGCACACCATGCACGTACTGCGCGACCTGCCACCGATGATTGAGAGTAGCATCGACAAGCTGCTTATGGGTGGTATAATCGCTGGGTGATGACCCAGAGAATGACACCGTGGGGACTGAAAGTCCTAGTCGGAAATACAGATGGAATAGAACTTTGGGAAACAATGCCAAAGTTTAATCACTACGGTGGGGTGCGTCGTGAAGTTGGAGAGACATTCCAGCTTGACGGCGCAACCTACACCGTGCTGGAAGTAACCCCGTCAGCAGCTTTGTGTAAACAAACTGCCGCGAAGATCGTCCAATATACTACGGATGATGGGGAGAAAAAAGAAATCAAAATCAGAAGCAGCAGCACAATCCGTGTTGCTTCTTATCGCGAAAGGAATCAGAAAGTTGACCGAAGAGGAGGAAAGCGCAAGAGACTTCTGCGAGGAACTACGCTCGCTGGTTGACGTTCATGAGGTGAGGGGGTGTACACGTAGGCGTATGGGTCAAGCACTCATAGGCTGTGGCATGTCCAGCCTGAACGAATCAACAGATGATAAGGAGAGGGTCAAGGCTATGGCTAGAGAAATGGTCAAGGCTTGGCCTGAAATCATCGACGAAGATTAGTGCGGTTTGTTAGGGCCGCACTGAACACGGCGGGGTCGGGGGCTTATCCTTTCTTCTCCGGCTCCGCCCCTTTTCATTAAGTACTGCACAGTACTTAATATCATTGACTTGTACCGATATATGTATCATACTTGGTGCTTATGGAGGATGAGTCATTAGGAGATACAACCGCTGTCGTCACGAAGATCAACCCAGACACAATCAGGTCTGGTCTTCATGTCAGGATCACCGCCCTACACCATGACAAGCTATCAATGATTGTCAGGGAGACGGGGAGGTCGAGGAGGGACATAGTAGAAATGCTAATTGACATGGCTAAGGTTGGACAATACTCAGAATAATCTGGAGGGGTTGCATTGCTTTCTCAAGGGCTTCCACAGCCCGCACCTCCTTGCGATGTGATCCCTCCTTTTAATTAACCAAAGGAATAACAATGCTAGATATAAGGGAACTGGACAAGTCAGTCTTAACAAGGCTCAACAGGATAGAGAGTAGGCTGTCATGCGGGGATACAACCTCATATGACTTTGAAGAACAGGGCATCGACCAGAAGATCGAAACACTTAAGGCAGACATTGACCGCCTAGAGGCAGCGATCACTGACCTTGAACTTAATGCCTAATGAACAGCAGATCGAAAGGCAAGCGAGGTGAACTGGAATGGCGGGATGTCATCCGCTCGCACGGCTACGAGGCTCGGCGGGGACAACAGTTCTCCGGCAATCCAGACAGCCCAGACGTAGTGACTAACCTGCCCTTTCACTTTGAAGTTAAGCGAGTCGAGAGACTCAACATAGACAACGCAATGAAACAAGCAGAAGGCGAGTGCGGGGACAAGCCGCCACTGGTTGCCCATCGCAAGAATGGTGGCCCGTGGATGGTGACGATGCTCGCACCAACCTTCTTTAACCTGATAGAAGAAAGAGAAACCAATGCCAAATAAAGAAAGCAGCAGTGACACACTGACAACCGTACTGGCCAAGGCGCAGTCGGAACTAAAGAAAGCAGCCAAGTCGGCTGACAACCCCTACTTCAAGTCGAAGTATGCGGGGCTAGATGAGGTGATAGAAGCCTGTCGCAACACACTCAACAAGCACGGCATCGCCGTGACTCAGACTGTTGAGTACACACCGGAGGTAACCAGAAAGGGCGAAGTGTCCGAGGACAAATACACTACCCCACAGCAGACACTCCTCGTGACTACCCTGCTCTATAGGGAGCAGTCTATCAGGAGCGTTATCCCCTTGAACTACAAGCTGGGAGATATGCAGTCCTTCGGGTCTGCTCTGACCTATGCGAAGAGGTATGGGCTGGCTTCGATATGCTGCCTTGCCACTGAGGACTCACTGGATGATGACGGCAACAAGGCTGTCGGTGAGGAGAAAGTTGCGGCGAAGGTCAACAAGCGCAGCAACTATCGCAAGACCAAGTCAATCGCACAGGAAGTAGCACCAGCCACTACGGCCGAGGACTTCCTGAAATAACACTTTGAGGGATGGGCAGCAGCGATGGCACATTGCTTACTGTGGCAGGTTGGGCGTTTCACAACTTCGCTTCCTGCCGCGCCTCCGCCGTGACCTGCCTGTCCCTCATTAACTATTATGAAACACATTGACCACGAACATCGGGCGCATCACAAGGACTTCCCGCCTTCCTCACTGCCAGCACTGGCCAAGTGTCCGTGCTACAAGTCATCAGACACAGTGGGGGCGGCAGCTATTCGCGGCACAAAGCTACACGAAAGGCTCGAAGCCCTGCTGACCAACGGGGATTTAAAGAAATATATTAAGCCCGATGCTTGACCACATGGAACACAACAGCCAAGGCGATGAGTGCAACCGCAAGATCACCAATGACGTTGGACGCCCATGAAACAACATTCACTACAAAGTACCAGTCCATACCCATTAGACGGTACTGACATACAGAAAGACACAACTAAAATGAAAGCCAAATACAGCAAGAACAGGGGAACCGTGCAGGTGTCAATGCGGATGCCAACTTGGGTCAAACTTCAGGTTGATAAATTAGCCCTACAGACAGGGTGGACTAACAGCTACGTTATGACTGAGCTTATACGGGGTTCTCTGGATGTACTCAGCCGGGATATGCTACCTCCATCTCTAGGGAGAATCCTTAAAGAAATCGAAGAGAGAGAAGGCCAACTAGGAAAGCAAAACTAAAATGAAGGATAGATCACCTAGCGAAATAAGGGAACAAGCCATCATGTGTTTCAAGCAGATGGCACGACCTAAATATGACAAGGGCCAGAAGGAAAAGGGAACCAATCTTGATGACCACACTGATCTGGTTGGGGCCATTAGGGAGGAACTGGTTGATGGCTGGTTCTATCTCGACAGCCTAGCCAAGCAGATTGATGACAAGAACAGTCGCATAGCAGAGCTGGAGTTCGAGGCTTCCGAGTTAAGGTCGGCCAAGGAAACCGTTCACCTAAACTACTGTGAGCAGATAACCAAGATGACCGAGGAACTTGATCGCTGGAAGGAGCAAGCTAAGAGATGAGTGAGAATAGAATGTTGGCTGCAAGGTTCGTGATCCATCACCTAACCAACCCAGAGGTGTGGGGTAAGTACGAAACCACAATCCTCTCACTCGTAAACTCAGGGGAACGCAAAGGTGGCGTCAAGGCAGTCACGGAGAGGATAAGGTGGAACACACACCAGTCGCTTGTCAATGACTATGACCCATTCTACTCCAGACTGTTTGCCCATGCTCACCCAGCCTTGGCTGAGTTCTTCACCTATAAGAAATCCGCAGCAGACTATATAGACTATGACGCCCTGTTGAAAGGTGACGCCAAAGGCGCACTCAACTGGGAAGACCCGCAACTGGATTTACCGCTGGAGGTAACATGACCGTAACCCTAGACGCAACTGAAGTGGTGGTGGCACAGATGCTTGCGGCTATGCGCTACAACGTGGCACGGATGGCTGGTGTCACGAATGCACGTATAGGATCACAGGGAGACTACCAGACAGACTTGGAAGGCATGGCGGCTGAGATCGCCTTCTGCAAGGTGTTCAACTATTACCCTGACCTGACAGTAGGGCCACGCAAGGGCGGCTGGGATGTCAAGGGAAGGGCTGGGGAGACAATCGACATTAAGGTCACGAAGTACGACTCAGGCAAGCTGCTTGCCACACTGAAGAAGACACCGGAAGACTCTCAGTATTATGTGTTGATGGTTGGGGAATGTCCAACGTACAGGCTGGCTGGCTACGCCACGGCTGAGGAGCTTTTGAAACCGGAGAACATAACAGACTTGGGGCATGGCGAGGGCTATGCACTGACACAGGATCAACTGAAACAGTTCGATAACAAGGGAGGTTAAATGGAATACAAGACAACGTGCAGACTATGCAAGAACGAGATAGTGATAGAGATTAACGATGACAAGGACTCAGCGGCCAAGGAGGTCGGGGTCAATCTGGACACATGGATAAGCAACTCGAAAGTCCTATGCGAACCATGCTACACCTACAAGGAGACAGGCGTTAGGCCAACCAACACACCACCCATGAAGGACTTTCTGTTCGAATGAAACATAGACATGGAACCATCGAGGAGTGGGAGATCATAGCCAAGGAATGCCTTGCCGATCCTCACGCAAGCAGGAGCGAATGTCTCTCTGCCCTGATCGGGATTACCCAGAGCGAGGACGAGTGGCTCAAGGAGAAGCTCGCAGCGCAAATGAAGATAGCGTGGAAGGCAGACACCGCAATACTCAGGAAAATAAAGCCCGATGCCGAGAAGTAAATATCCCAAGGAAGTAATATGGTCAGCGCAGTACATCATGTCTGTCGTTGGTCGGAAGAAGCTCATCACTGAGGAACGCATCTCAGTCATGCGAGGCGATGAGGAGATCACGTTCGGCAGCATGGATGCCTACTGCAAGGGGCATCTGTTCGACCTGAAGACCGGACAGAAGCGGGACTACAAGCAGCAGATGGCAGCGTATGCCCTTGGCGTTATGCAGAAGTATAAGGAGAAGAAGCTCACCTGTCATCTCGTGTACTCAAAAACCAAGGAGGTTGAGAAGTTCGACTTGACCCGCGAGGAGGCTGAAGATACAGTCTACGCCATCGTTGACTCCGTTAACGATCCCACCCGCTCACCGTGGCCATGTGAATACTGTGCGTGGTGTGACAGAAAGGAATCTTGCACAGCTTTAAAACATTTTGCTTATACCATCGGCGGACAAATGGATGCCATGAAGCACATCAATCTCAATGCCCCACTGCAACCAGCCGTTCGTCAACGGTTACTCTCCATCGTAGATGCGGTGGAGAATTGGTCAGAGGGCATTAGGGAAAAGGTAAACAAGGAGTAGTAATATGCCTGAAGATACAAAACCAATGCTGACCTTCTCGAAGGCCGCACGCAAAGCCTACCTCTACAAGAACGAAAAGAAGAGGGAAGGCTCAAAAGACCCTGACTATAAGGGTAAAATATTCGACCTCAACGCCAAGGAGCTGGCTGAGATTGCTGATGAAGAAGGCAACGTCACCCTGTTCCTGTCCGGTTGGGTCGAGGAAGACCAGAGTGGAACCACGAGGGTCGGTGTATCCGTCCAGAAGGGTGTCCCACAGGAAGGAGCAGCAGTAGCGGCAGAACCCGCCAATGCACCATTCTAATTAAGTTGTAGCTACAACTTAATTGTGTCCCCTCTCCCCGTTTTGTAATACTGCTGTTTCGGGGAGGGGGGATTTTAGTCAACACATATAACGATAACAGGAAAGGCACTATGAAAAGCAAGAGTAACCGCACAACCAAGATGGAAGACGATTACCTGAAGATGGCAATGCAAGCCACAGCACGGGCGTTCGACGTGGACTCAGAGGATATTCTGGGGAGGCGCAGGACTGAGCCACTGGTATTCGCAAGACAGACAGCCTACTGGCTGATTCATTCAGGGCTGGGATTGACCTACTCCAAGATAGGCCGGATGTTCCACCGGGATCACGGCAACATTATACACGGCGTCAGGAGAGTCAGGGAGGTGCTGGAACTGGACTTGACCAGCAGGAACAATAACGGGAGCTGGGCCGACAGGGCTAGGGAATCCCGCGAACTCTTCAAGAGGTTCCATGAGACCTACGTGGAGTCAGACGTACACCTAGCATTAAAGGGGGCAACCGATGTCGTTCACCCTTCCTGAGCTACGCAAACCCACCTCAGTCTGGGAGCTGAAACAAATCATCGAGCTGATCGACGAACGCATGACTGAGCTGCGCCGTCACCGTGGCGAGAACGCTACAGGCGACTATATGTGGGACAGTGATACTGCCAAGGCAGAATACATGAAGCTGCACGGGCAACGCACTGCGATCCGCAAGAAGATACTCGACACTAAATTAGGTTAATGAAAGTGACACAACCCTTTGTAATGGCTGTTGCGTCCACGGTAGGGTCTTTCTCGACTTCAGCGTACTGGCTGGAGGCCACGATAATGAACTGCTTGTGGATTTTCAACAAGACCCCAACGGTTACACACGGGAAGGGCTTTACCTTGGACAGCTCATCCTGAACGTAACCTGCGGGGTCAAGCCATTGCACCTTCACCCGCTTCCCTACCCAGCTCTTCGGGAACTTGTTTCTATATCCTCTCCCAATCATCCTTGTACTTCTCCCACTTGCTGACGAGCCTGTTCCCCTTTCCCTTACCTGCCGGGAACAGGACGGCAATACTTGACCCACCCTTGGAAGTCTCCTCAACGGGAATGATGTAGTATCCATCATGGATCATATCCTCAAAGTCATGTGAGTAGGCAGCGAAGAGGATAATGAAGTCACAGTCGTCCCTCGTATAGCTGAGGTTCTTTGTGCGGCAATGCTTTAGTGAGCAGCGATAGCTGCCGCCCTTGTTGATGTTAGCTGACTTGACCTGTATCCGTCTGGCATTTCCATCCTTCTCAGCAATCAAGTCGTAAGAGTCCTCATTGAGAGGCCAGCTTACTGTGAATCCACGCTCAACAAGTTTCTTTGCAACGGCAAGTTCCGCAACACTGCCTGTTCTTTTTGGTTCTATGGTTATTGTCCTCCACCCTATTCAAACTTCTTCCCTGTCCTTGGCGGGAGAGCCTTTAGGTCATCCCTGTGACGCTTCAGGTATATCTGCTTGGCAAGCTTCAGCCCGTAGTCCAACCTTTTCTTAATCTCTCTGGCCCTTCCCTCGTCTGTTTTGTCTTCCGCCCAGTATCTGTATGATTCTATGTAGGCATCTATCCCCCTAGTTTCCTTTATAGGTATCTGCCTGTTAGCTGGCAACCCAGCGTTGACTGTCTCGATGTACTCCTTCGGAATCCCCTTGAACCTAAATTCTCCCACCATCTTCTGGAAATCCTCGAACTGCTTGGGAGACATCTCGTAGGGAGGGAAGTTCGGGAAAATCTCGCTCTTCTCATTTATGATTGGGCTGGGCCAAGACGGAATAACATCTGTGTCTGGCTTATCGCGCTTGCCCTTCAGCTTTCTTGACAGCCGCATCATCTCCATTACGGTTGGGTCTTTGATCGGGATGTCACCAGCCGCGCTGGTTCTGTGAACTTTACCCATGCCCAAAATGTGCCACAGTAGCGGAGTGGTCTTCCGCCCCAGAACAAACAAGTCTCCCTTTGGGGTTCTCAATGCCTCCTTACCCCTCATGTCCAGAATCTTTGGCAAGTCCTTGCGATGCTTGCCCAGCTTCACCCAGTCAAGATAGACGGAATCCAATCTTGCCTGAAGCTTGTTGCGGGTCATGTTCTCAAAGTCATCGCCTCGGAAGGTAGGAATGTTCTCCTCCCGAATCATGGAAAACCAACTGGGCGTTCGGGGAATCAGGGATGTCAGGGCTGTCTCAAGCAGCTTAGACCCCAATGTGGCTGCGTTAGCCCCCTTCTCATTGTTGACCACTCTAGCAATCTCCCCCATTGTCTGGGTATAGGACTGGGCCATCATAAATTGAGTAGCCATCCCAAAGTCAGCTTGAAGCTCCAACATCTGGTTCTTGATAAAACTCCTCTCCTCGTCTGGCAACGCCTCAAGCCTTCGCGCTGCGTCCACATTTACCCCCAAGATTATCCCCGCTGAGTACCTCCCAAGATCATTGACTATATCTCCCTCCAGCCACTTAGCCGCATCCGCTGCCTTCTGCTTCTCCTGATTAAACTCCTCATCAGTAATTCTTCCGAACAGGTGGTCGTTCTGGGCTTTGAGCCATATGGGAGCCATCCTGCCGAATCCTGACACATTGACATTCCCCGCTGGTAAATTCATTCTTGCGAACCTGCGCTCCTTCTCAGGAACTTCTCCCGGCGGCATATGCGGTTGCACTAATCCGTAGTCCGCTAAAAAATTAGCGAACTGGTGTACTCCAAGTCCCACGGCCAAGGCGGTTGTTGCTCTTTTAAGATCATTCTTTGCCTCCTTTACGTTGCCCCCCTTCTTCTTGGACTCCATCGCCAACGCCACCGTCTTTGCCCCGACATTCGCGTACCCGCCCCCCGGTGTGTACGAAAGAACCTCTCCCATCACATTGATCGGGGTCTTCATGTACGGGACAATTACTCTGGTTCCAAGGTGCGCTAGGGGCCAGTTTTTGCGGATATACTCGACGCCCGCCCCCGTCTTGTCTGTGACCCAGTTATCCCCCTGATAAACTTCCTTCGCGGCAAGTTGCGCCCCGTAATCAATCTCAGCTCTGGTGAAAAGCGAGCGAGGGTCTTCCATCGCCCACTGGATACGGTTGGCCCTATCCTTTCCGGTAACGCCCATCTCATCCAGCTTTTGCTCTGCCCAGTTGCCGAAGATTCTGTACTCTGACGCCTTCCTAAACAGAACATCGCCCGCATACAGGGAGCTGAACATAAAGTCTGGCGGCATTCCGAACGTGGCCTCGAATAGATTCTTGGCTCCTGCATTAAAGTGCCTGAACGTACCGGGTATCCTGATCCCAGTCTCCTTCTCGAAAATCTTGATCGGCTTAGAGTCGTACCTGATTATGTCCTCATACATCAGGTTGCCGAGTTGCCTCATGGCGAGCCGCGAGTTGGCTGGCCTGAGTGCTACTCCACCCAGCTCGTAAGGCGACGTTTCAGCTCCCCTGATTGCCACATCAAGCACAGTCTGGAACCCTTTCCAGTCCTTCTCTCTCCACCGAGCCAATTTGCTGGGCTTGAGTCCTAGTCCTTTCCCCCTCGTCTCCCTCAAAGCCTCAAGAACTCTTCCCGAATACTGGACTCCGCTGGCACTGGCCATGCCCTTCACTGACCTGCCCAGCCCGACAAGTGGGTTGGGTATCATAACCCTTCGCCCTAGAACATCCCTCCCGCCGCCTACGGTGTGGGCATACAGAAGATCGCTTGAAGTATCCAGAAACCTCTGGGCCATACGTATGGGCTTAACTGTCGCCACCGCCCCTATGTTAAGGACAATGGACTGAGGCGTGAGCAGGTTGCCCTGTATCTGTGTCGTAAGAATCTCTGCCCAGCTCTTTTCCGGCAGGAAATTGAACATATACTCCGTTTGCCTACCTTGACGCTCTGAAAACAGAAAGGCCTTTTCCACCATTGCAGAATAATTTGCTTCGGTGGGCTTTTGGCCGAGTAGCTCTAGGGAATCCATTAACCTCTCGTTGGACTTCTTCGTGCGTCGGATTAGCTCCATAATCTTCGACGCCTCTTCGGACTTCAGCTTGGGTCTCTTTTGCTCCTTCAGGCTGCTGTTAATTGCCTTGATCGTGGCCCGTGGGGTCGTGTTAAAGAGGCTTAGTTGCTGTATCCACTGGCCAAGCTCTGTCCCCTTTATGGCCTTAGCCTCCATGAGATCGTCTATCCGGGCGATAGACTCTGCGTCCCCCTTCTCTTCCCATCTGCGAACACGTTCAGCATCAATAAGGTTGTCCCATTGTTTAAGCGTTGTTTCCTTTTCAATCGCCATCTCAGCCAGCTCTACGTCAGTGACCTCCTTTATGAATCTATTCGCCTGTTGCACAGGCAGCTGCTCATAGATGTTATCCCTGTCCCTCTCAAACTCGAAGGCACGCTTCTTCTGACCCGTCTGTTCGTAATAAGAAATAACAGCATCGGAGAACGACCGTGGGAGCATACGCCCTGAGCGCGGGAACTGTGGTCGATCCATGAGTCCACCTACATCGGGCGGTGGAGGCTTTGATGGTGGTATATCGGCTGGAAGCTCCGGTGGTGGTATATCGGCTGGAAGCTCGGCAGGTGGTTTCGCTTGCGCCCTTATGGCATCAGCAGCCTCAGCAGCGGCGTCTCTCTTCATAGCCTCAAAGGCTGTCGCAGGTGGCTCTAGATAACCCTTGGAGGGGTGAATTTCCGAAGCTGGGTGTGTTAGTTTGACATCCTTCAGTCCGGCAATTAGCTGTTGGGCTGCATCGTTCATGCCTCTGCTGACTTCGCCTTTTGACAGCTTGTTTAGCCCAGCGAACACCTCCCCTTTACCCTCAAGACCCATCCCAAACTTAATGCCCTCTACTCCAAGTGCAGCCAATCCTTCTGGCGTTATGGGTTTATCACTGGAAAGACGCAATACCATCTGGGCCACTCCGGCATCAAAAGCCTTCTCAGTGATGGATTCAGGCATCCTCCTGAACAACATTCCTTGAACCCCTGCATCCCACTTGCCATGAGCAGGGTCAGCAGCCTCAACAGGGGTAGGTGGCTCTTCAGCCTTCAGCTCTGGTGTCCGTAAACCCTCCTCCAGTGGTTTAGGGCGGGGAACCCTGAACTTCCCAAGCCTGACCTGCTCGATCATCTTGTCTATCTCACGCTGAACCTTTGGCGGAACCTTATCCTTCAAAGCCTCCATTCTGGCCACAACCTCAGCCACCCCTGCTCCCCTTGGCACAGCCTCGTGGGCGTCCCAGTGCTTGTCCAGAGAGTCCCTGATCTGCTTCATGGCTTCTGGGTTGCCCTTGATTTCCTCGACCAGAAGGTTTATGTCCCGCTCAACCTGCAACTGCTCCTTGGCTTTCTTACCCAAAGCCTTGTCCTTCGGGTAAGCCTGTTCCAGAGGAACTCCGCGTGGAGGTTTGGCTCCGGTCAACGGCACACGACCATATCCCATTGCCGCAAAGGCAAAAGCCCTTCCCAGAGCCTCACCAACAATCTTATCTTTCTCCTCCTGCGTATCCGCCTCAAGCCACTCAGCGAGTGTTTGGGTCTCCATCACCGACAGAACAGTACCCAGTCCGGCAGTCTCAGCTATAACAGCTTCACCAAAATCCCATTTGAGTCTCTTAGGCAGAAGCCTGTGTAGTATGTCTCCTGCCTTGTGGGAAGCAGCCTTATGGGCAATCGGGAATGTGGCCCACATCAACCCGCTCTTTACCGCTTCTGCGGGGTCTCCGGTCTCCAGAAAAGCCAATCCCCCTCCCGCAGTCGCCAAGGTGGTCGATTGGGTTAAGCCTTTTAAGTACGCTTGCCCTGCCGGGGTAGCCCTGTAAGCCTTGTTCCCGACCACAGCCTCAGTGACTGGCAATCTGGAAGCCTGTAACCATGGGAGCAGTCTAGCTGGCAGGAGAGCGGGGTGGGATGAGGCTATCTCCGGCCCCAAGTCACCTAACAGTCCTCCAGCCCCAGTCACCAACGGCGACCTCTGTGCCTGTACCTCAGCAGGGTCTTCGCCCTTAAAAGCAGCTCCGATCTCCCCACCGGGGGTCGTTGTTCCACGAACCCCAGACGGCCCAACCTGTAACGAGGCAGCTCCCTCAACCACATCACGCCCAACAGCACTGGCAAATTTTCTGGTTTCACTCAGCCACACTCTGGGGTCGAAGTCTCTGGCTTGTGGCCCCCTGAAGAACCCTGTGTCCTTTGGCTTAGGCATTCTCTTGGCCACCACGCCCCCTATGCGAAGCGCAGCTCGTGATCCCTTTCCGGTTGTGGGTAATCCCTCTTCCTTGAGCTTGAGCCAATCTCTTGCGGCCTCTGGGATGACTGGAGACTTGTCCTCCACAGCCCACTCATTTGCGTCATGCAAAGCCCTGTAAAACTTTAGCTTGTCCCCAAAGGTTGACGCATCAACCTTTTCCCATAGCTGCCTCCTGAGAGGAGGGTTTCTCAACACCTTGGAGAACTCACGCGAGAAGTCCGACATGCTCTCACGCTTGTCACCCTCATCGTCAATGTCCCAGCTCTTCGCGCTTATGCCCTTCAGCAAGCCCCATGTCTCGTCCAACCCAGCCGCTGCTGGCTCTTGTTGAATTTCCGATATGATGGCTGGGAGTTTAAGTCCTTCAATCAAGGATTGCTTCGTCTCTGAGTGCCTTTTCTCACGAGCCTCCTCTTTTCGAGGCTCCCAGTCTCGCCGTGCCATGTCAGCTCTGGACGGCCCCGACTGAAGCTCACCTACCCCTATCTTCGACTTACTCTCTACCTCCCCCAGAATCCTGTCTATAACAGTTCCCTGCTTCTCATCCTCCTCCACTTCGTCTAGGAGTCTGTCGATAATTGTCGAGGATTTGTCGGGCATGATTCCCTTATTCTCCTAAGCCCTTGAGTCTTTCCATGATCTTTCGGATGACAGCAGTTTTTGCATTCCCTCCTTGCGCGTTTCTAATCTCCTCCCTTTCCTCTGGGGTTGCTTTTCCCAATATTGCTCTGAGTTGTTCGCCGTCGCGGCCAGCCGCCGCCTCCTGCATAAGTCTAGCAGTATCATCGAAACCAGCCTCATCGAACCCCTCTTCAATCCTGTTCAGCATCCGCTTCAATTCTTCTAAATCCTTTATATCTTCCCAAACCTCAAGCCCTGCATCCACGCCACCTTTCCCTCCCAGAGCGTCCAAGTCCCCCTCTTTAGGAGTAAACCCTCTGAGGAATAGCTTGAAATTAGAGGGATCAGCATTCAGAACCGCTTGTCCCCTTGGGGTTCCCATCCACTCCAAAACCTCCTGTCTGGCATCGCCAATCAATCGGCCAGAGATATTTACGTCAACCCCTGCGTCCAACTTGACAATACCTTTAGTGATGGCTTTGATGTCCCCTACGTCTCGTTCCGTCAGCATCCGGAGTGGCTTCTTGCCAATCACGCCCGGTTCCAAGGCAGAAACTGTTTCTCTCATCACAGTCAATGGTTTGCCGGAAGCGTCCCAAGCCGTGACGATCTCTTCGGAGCGGGTGGCCATGGCAGCGTTGCGTTTGCCGAGCTTTATGCGAGGAAAAGCATAAGCCTCCTGATCCTTATGCTTTTCGGCGTTAAACTTAACAACCTTTTTGTCCTTACCCAAGATGACGGTCTCCAGAAATGCCTTGTCTCCGCCATTCTTATCCCACAGCTCGTCCGTGATATACTCGCGGGACTTGTCTATATCCGACGAAGCCCTGTTACGAAGCAGGTTTGCCTGTGTGAGCCTGTCCCCTTTAGCCGCTGCCCACGCTTCATTCGCCGCCTTCACTTCTTCCGGGTCGGTAAGGTACATCTCCCGATCAAGTTTAGCCCTCTCCCGCCTGTTAGCTATAAGCTCTTCCTGAAGTTTTCTAAGCTCTTCACCTTTCAACCCCGGAGCCTCCAGCTTGTCCGCAATCTTCTTCCGCCTCTCGTTTAGCTCAATAATCTTTCCCTCATTAGCCGCGTCTCTAAGGAACGGGCCGCCCGTATTCTGAAAGTACCTAGACAACTGCTTTTGTGCCTCTTTTAGGAAAGCCACCCCATCTGGATGAGTCCACCTGCCTTTATCCGGCAACCCTTCCAGAAGGCTGTCCCTCGCGACAGCAGCTTCCTCCGGGGTATTCCCCAGAAGTTTTGAAATACTGAACGCCAGCCCCTCCACAGCTACATGGTTTGCCTCGTAATGCCCATAGGCTTCTGCTCTTGGCTTTGCTTTCGGGTCAAGAGTCCCTATTACCGCCCACCTAGGCGCATCTGGGCTTTCCCTTTCCAGACTATCTACAAACGCTTGAGGGAATGATCCGTCTAGCCGCATATTGGCAGCCCCAGCCTTCTTCCATCGCTCCCGGTTGTCAGTCCTAGCTTTCTTGTACGTATCCAACCTGTTCTTCAGTGTCGCTACGGTCATGGAAGCGATAGGGTTTGCCGGGGTAACGTGACCCTTCTTCCCTCTTACTGGGAAAAGTTGCATCTGAAGGTTGGTTAACTGCGGCCCATAGGACTGGCTATCGCCCGTAAGACCACCGGGGAATGTGGCCCAGTTGGGCGGAAGATCATCGCCAAGTTCAGCTCTCAGGCTCTGCACCGCAGCCATATTGGTCCTGTCTGTCGCATTTATGGTGGTCGATGCAGCCCTCCCCACTTTGGCGTCCTTAGCCTTTTCGAGCCTGTCTTGGAGTCTTTCCCACTCGTTTTCAAAACTTTTCCTCCTAACAGCCTCCTCTGCCGCTGCTGCTCTGGATTTCCTTCCGGTTCCCATTGCCAAGGGCGGGATAAGCATGGACAACGCTCGTTCTGTTCCAGATGGCGCGGGGTGTTTCTTCCGACCCTCCTCTAGGTAACGCTCAAGTGCAACCCCTTTCGCCTCCGCCTTGGCTAAGGCTCTATCAGCCTGTTTGGTTGCTTTATCAGCTTGTTTGGCTGCTTTCTCTTTCTCAAACTTCAGCTTGTCAGCCTTCTTGGCTTCCATCTCACTTTTTTTAGCCGCTCTCTCTAGCTGACCCAGTGCAGCATCAGCCTTGGCTCTTTCTGCCCTTAATTCAGACCCCTCCAGCTTGGCTAATGCAGCTTCAGCCCTTGCCTTCTCAGCCTTTATTTCATCTTCTATCTGTTCCTTAGTTTTTTCTATCCCTAAAGGCATATTATTTTCCTCCTGCTCATGGTCCTGCAAATCCCCTGTACCCTGTACCCCAATCAGCCATACCACCAGCAATTCTCTCAAACGGAGAGGACTGCATAGATAGTTGGGCTTGTGTTCCGAATATGTTCGCTTGTGTCCCGAAAGTTTTTGAAGCCAGTTGCTGCTGGTTCTGCAATAGCCCCGCCACATTGGTGGGCTGGTATTGAATAGGCTGGAAGCTGGATGCCACAGCCTGTTGCGCTCCGGGCAATGCCCCGAACTGTGCAGCTACAGGCGTTAACCCAGAGAAGCTCTGAAGGTTCGCCATCTGCTGCTGTTTCAACTGCTCCTCACTCATCGTCTTCTGCATGGCACTGGCAAAGGATTGTTGCGCGGCTTGATTGCGCTGCGCCATCGCCTGTTGTTGCCTAGCCAAATCCGCTTCAGCAGCCTGATTGCGTTGAGCTGCTCCCTGAAGCTCCATGCCGTACTGTGCCTGACGGGTTGCCCCCTGCTGGCCCAGTGCAGACAGTAACGATTGATACTCGCCTTCCTCTGCCTGATTACGTTGAGCCATCGCAGACAATTCGTCTGCCCTCTCGCGCATCCGCTGGGAG
>Ga0208315_1000778_pt1 | contig 19529 bp, 23 predicted proteins | sample MalvireepMed_215_FD_184239 | JGI IMG/M metagenome (GOLD analysis project Ga0208315, IMG submission 184239) | Marine viral communities from the Global Malaspina Expedition - Malaspina viral metaG DeepMed_215 (SPAdes) (version 2) | ecosystem: Environmental > Aquatic > Marine > Oceanic | place... | reverse complement strand
AATGCATTTTTAAATCTTTTCACCACTTCTTCTAAAGTATCTTTAATCTGTTTGGATAAACCCTGAAGTTCTTTGGGTAATTCTGTAAGAGCTTTCTTATTCATGACATAGTCATCCGCTATATCTAACCAGTACTTCTGCATCGCAGGTGAAGTCGTTGCTTTATTATATTGTCCTTCGAATCCTTTAGCTAAATTGTAAGCTGCTTTTTCTAACCCTGCAAAAGCTCTATCAAATTTTCTAGCAACCGATCGTCCATAGAGTGATGCTGCCTCGGATGCTCCTTCAATTCCAACGGGCATCTCTCCATAGGATCTGAACGCCTGTAAAAAATTATCTAAAGTTTTAGCTGAACGTTTGGTAATATCTCTGCTTGTAACAGATCCTAATCTCCATTGTTCAAAGGGAGGAAGTTGTCCTACCCATTTCCAAACTCTTTTATTAGTGACTGGGTCTTTAACAAAACCTGAAAGACCACTTGCAATCGTAGGAGCTATGGCCTTGGTCAATGTCCAGTTAGTCATGCCTCGAATGGCATTCGTTGCACCCTTAACAGCAGGATAAACACCAGGTCTAGAATAGACCCAGGCTGCGGGTTCAAAGACGAGTCGGTTCGCGACTCGAGTTCCAATCTGCGCAGCTTTCTTTGCCGCCCACTTAGGACCCAACCATTTATAACCGAGCTGTATTCCTTTTCCTACTAAAGGAAAGCCTCCTCCAATTAACGTACCTTCAAAACCATACTTAACTTTATTTTTAAATTCTGCTGCCGCTTTTTTTCTGCCTGTTAATCCTTCTGTGGACTCAGGTTGAAATCCAGGGAAGGGATTTAAGACAGGACGACCAGGACTAGAGACAATAAAATCTGTAGCTCCTAATAAGGCTGCACCTTCCACGGCTCTTCTATAAATTTTACTGGTCTTAGTTGCTTTATTAATTTTTAAAAACTTATAAATAGGAGCCAAAGCATTCGTTCTATTAATAAGTTTAAGAGTAGTAGCGTAAGGTATACCAAACTGTACTCCTAATGAAGTGAGTTCCCCTCTCCATGTTTCAGGTTGATCAGGTCTAATTTTTTCATCGTTCATGCTTTTTTCTAACGCAGTCGTAAAGTCTGTACCTAATGCAAAATCTGTAGGGATAGTTATAAGTTGATTGATACCCCCACTCAGTTGCCACACTCCTTCTTCAACTCCTTTGGCTAGCTCATCGAGTCCTGATATATAATCTTTTTCCTTTTGACCTGAGTATTCTCTAATCCATTTATTAAGATTAACGTACTTAGGTTTGATAACCTTTCCTTCTTTATCTTTAAATTCTGTAAACCAAGACTGTGCTCGAAGCGTAGGAGATAGAGTAGTAGCCAGTGTTAAAGCTCCTACATCTCCTTTGTCCTTACCAAAGAACCATTTGACTGGCTTCTTTGGTTCAGTCATCTGATCCAAAGCATTCAGCATAGCTTTTTGGAAGTCCGTATAGTCTTTTAGATTATCTTTGGAAGTATCTTTTTTATAACGCTCGTAAGCAGTGTCGGCCATTTTAACCCTCCGACGGTAATACTAAATTGACATTATATTTTGTGTTGAAATTATCTACGTCTTGTTGAGTTTGAATCGTTGCAAAATCTTCAAGTGCCTGTCCACTTTGAGAAAGTAATATTACAATGTCATCGGTAATGGTTGCAGGAAGTCTAGCTCTGAGTTCTTCAAAGGTCATGCCTACGGCATCTACTTGAGGAGTTCCTGGTTGAGGAATTCCCTCTGGTTGAATAGTTTCTTGCACGTTTATATCTTCTACTAATTCTCCACCTTGATAGCCCGCTCTTCCACCTTTAGCCATTTGTGCGCCACCTGCTTGAACGATACGCATAATTTCTGCCATTGCATCTTGAATTTTTTGAGCTTGTCCTTCAGGAGTCTTAGGATATTTTAAAACATTGTTCCCTGTTTCTTCATCGACGATCATCATCTTATCGTAAGAAGGTAAGATCACATCTAGCAATTCTTTTACTACTGCTGTGGATCCTAGAACTTTATCGACTAATGGATTTCGCTCTCTAAGTTGATTAATAACTGTATTAGCTACTAATAATTCTTCTTCTTTTTGTGCCACTATTTCGTCGGTCAATCCTTCTTCTTCAAGTTCCTTAGTCAATCGAACTTTATCTTTAGTAGCATTAATCAAAGTATCCAACATCAATTTATCTTTAAATATTTTACTTTCCCCCATCATCTCACCTTCAGCTCCAATGATTTCACCAAAGAGTCCTGCTCCGACAGCACTTCTGGTAGCATCCCTCTGATCCATGCTTGCAAAAAGTTCTTTAGTAGGTCCTTGTGCTTGCTTAGCTGCGGTCTGTAAGACGTTTCCAGTAGGTGGATTGCCCACCATGTTCAAGCCCCAGTCAATCAGGAACCGATTGATGTCGGCTCCTCTTCGTGGGTAATATTTATCGGTAATTCTTTGCGAGGTTTCAAAGGCTTTATCATAATCGATACCAGCATAACCTCCTGGTCCATCGACTCGTCCTCTTTTAGGCGTGTCTAATCCTGACGTGATCCCGCTTGTGGATCCTCCCAGTCTAAACATTGGTCTATTTAATACTCTGCTCATTATGTTCCTGGTATTCTTGGTCCTTGATATATATTTGCAGGAGCTTGATAGCCACTTCCTCCAGCTCCTCTAACCGCTCCATAAATTCCAGCCAACGTAGCTCCCGTTCCAAGCGCCGTCTGCAGCGGTGTTGGATTCGGTTGTTGTTGGAACTGATACTGGTTACCATAGCCACCCATGATTCCTGTCAAACCCTGACCTAGGAATCCTAGTCGTTCGTAAGGTTCGTAGGCTCTCATTCGTTCCAGTTCTCTGTCTGCATCTGAGACTGCTTGCGCTTGGGCTTGTTGTTGTGCGCCCACTGTACCCAAAGTCGCAATATCTTGTTGATACATTCCTGGAACGGTCTGTGCTAATCCTTGTTGTTGTTGAAATGCTGTCTGTGCTCCTGCCATACCCTGGCCGTAGCCTTGTTGTAATAATTGTGATTCCATGAGAGCTCTATTCATATCAGAAGCTGCATCGTATTCTGATTGAGCGACTCCCATTCTTGAACCTCCGTAAGCTCCGAGCTGTGAGGCTCTGTCTGAAATTCCTCTTCGTTGCATCGCTGCTTGTTTATCAAATGATGTCATCGTCGCATCGATCACTTGTTGTTGATATGGTGACATGAATTGTTTGTAAGCGTCAGGTCCTGCGTAAGGTTCTGCCGCTGTTAAGTAATCTTCAAAAGCTCCAATACCTTTACCTGTTGTGCCTGCGAGTGTAGCTGCTTGAGTTTGTAATGGATCTTGCCCTGCAACGGTTGGTGCCCATTTGGACACGTCCATTGGATCTTTGGTTAATGCGGGTAATTCCTTACCGTAGTATTCTCCTAAAGATTGTATAAATGGTGCGGGTAAATTTCTTGTTTCTGTTATAGCCATTATATAACCTCACTCAATCGTTCTGATGTTTCAAACATCTCCTGTGCTCCTTGTCCTTGTGATTCTTCTGACACTTGACCGCCAGCTTCTAAATTTTTCATGACATTTTCCATGACTTCTGCTCCTCTATCAATGTCTCCACCACCTGCATTTCTAACAGCATCTGCGGTAAAAACAAACTCATTTCTGCTTAATCTTGCTGGGACATCGTCAGCCTTTTCTTGTCCTCCGATAGGAACAAAGCCTCCGTCGTTTCTATAATCTTTTTCCATACCACCCAGGTCCATAAGGCCACCTTCTTGTCGTCCTATTCTTCCGCCTTGAGCTGATGTCAGACGAAGATCTTCAGGGACTCTGTAACTTCCTCCTAGGCTAGCTAGGTAAGCATCGAATGCTTCCTTGTCTTCGTCCCATTTTGATTGAGTGTCATCTAATCCTTTTACAGGTGCGTAAGCCGTATAGGCTCCTGCTCCTATTGATGCTGGAAGAATCCATTTTGACCAGTCTCCTCCTTTTTTAACTACCTCTTTTGCTAGTGGATTTAAATTTGGATTATACCCTGCTGCTAAGTGAGGAGAATATTGATTTGCTGCTGTAAGTCCTTGAGTAATAGCTCCTGCTTGTTGTGCTTGGCCAATCTGCGCAACTTTTGCAGCTTCTCCTGCAGTCCCCCACTGGTCTGTTTTTAATAAGTTAGCTAGAAGTCTAGGATCTTTTAATCGTGCGGCAACACTTTTCAGTCCACCAGGTCCAACTCCACCAGGTATTCCTGACATAAATTGTGTACCACCCAGGTAAGTTCCTGCGGCATACATCAAAGCTAATTTTCCTATCTTGCTTGAAGCAAGTTTCTTAACTTTTTTAAAAGCTTTCTTTATAAAACTTCCTAAACCATATTTTCTTCTTCCTGTGTAAGTATCCATGATACCACCGAACGCTGCGGGTGCTCGAGGTCCTCCACCAAACTCTTGACCAGGAAACTCTTCTCCCATCATCGGTGATTGAGGTCCTTCAGCCTGAGAACTCGCTATTATTTCTTTTATTTTTTCTATAGCTTCTTGAGGAGATAATCCTTGAGCTATGAGCGCGTCATATAATTCTTTAATTACTTCTTTGGATTGCATCATTGCACCTTCCATCTCTCCTTCAACCATGTTTCCCATTTGATAGCCTATTCTTCCACCATCCGCGGCTCGTTGTTGATTGAGCACTAAGTCAAGCGGAACTTGAAAATGTCCACTTCCTAAACCTGTAGAGGCTGTTGTAGTTGTATCAGTTGTAGCTGGTAAAGTTGCAATTCCTGTATAGGGATAAGGGTCTACTCCGCCTCCACCCCCTGGATCGTAATTAGGATGATTTGGATCGTTAACATTTGCCCTGCCTCCTGTATAACCTTCATCCCAAAGTGCTTGCTTAGCAGCTTCGGATTCTATACCTCCTTCTCCTGTCCAGTCCCATGCTCCAACGCCTCCTGTTTCTTCTATTAAACCTTGTTTCAAAAGTGCATCGAAAACAGCTGGGTTTTTATCTATATAACTACCTCTTCTTTTTTGTAAATTACGTAATCTGCCAGGAATATATTTGTTAGCAGCTGTATTAATTCGTTCACCTAAACTTACTTTAGGTGTAGATTTAGATACTGTTGTTGCTGAAGCTGGAAGTTGTGCAAATTGTTGTAAAGCTTGTCTCTGCCAAGCATCTGCTCCACCGCCAGGTCTTGAATCTGCTTTAGCTGCCTCATAAGATTTACCAGCATCATATGTCTCTTGATGTCCTCCTTGATACCCTGGTCTTCCAGGTCCTGGTTGAACTAATTGTCCACCAGCTTTCTGAATTCGACTACCATAAGTATCGGTCCAGTCCCGAGCAATCTTCGGCTCGTTGGCCCATAGATACTTACGTTGTGCTTCTGATTTAAATGGCATAATTTAAACTATCTTATTTGATTTTGGTTAAAGGCAGGGATTTCACCTGAGCTTATACCTTTACACAAAAACCTATTGTTTTACAAGGTCAGACTTTGATAATAGACTTGGCATTTTTTTAATGTCTATCAAGACGTCCCTTCTTATATCCTCCCTTTTGGTTGCGGTATTAGGATCATTGACATCAGCAGTTGCCTCGGCGTCCGATCCATACTCTTGTTTTGTTACCTTGTTCGTCACGGTAATAACCGTTTCACTTTGAATTTCTTCAACTTTTTTACCATTAACATCCTTAATTGTAACAAATCCTTTTTCTTTAAATGGCATTATGACCTACTGATCTCCAAGGCAGACACGATTAGATTTAAGCCTCCCGTGGTACTGCAGGTCACTTGGAGCTTATCCGTTTCTTCTAAAACTAAAAGAGTGGAATTACTCGAGTTTAAAAATTCAAATTTAGTGGTCGCTGCCAGAGATCCTTTATAATCATAAGTATATCGGGTTGTAGCACTGGTGTCATAGATTGAAAGCGTTACATTCATGGTACTTGAGTCTGTGTTATAAACTGAAATAGAGCGAATAACGGAAGTCGTTGCTGCGGGAACTTCATAAACGTCCTGATTGGCTGTTGATACATCAATCAGGATAGGAATAATTTTATAAGTATTTGCCATTACGATAGATACCAAGTAAATCGTTCTTGGTCCTCTTTTTGTTGTTGTAAAAACGTTGAGTTCAATTGTTCAACAATTCCACTCAACGCTCTTGAAATTTGTTTTTGATTAGAAAAATCATATTCTTCTTTGGGTTCAGGTATTTTAATTAATATTTTAGACATTATCTCATCCCGTCGGGTTGAAGATCCAGTCTCATTGTTCCAAACCTCCAGTTGTCATCTACTGCAGCGTTAGCAATACTTACGCTCGCAAATCTTCCTCTTGCTCTAGTATTAAACTGAGTGGAAGAAGAAGTCACGGTAAAAGGACTATAAACACTTGTGGTTGCCGTGCTTGCTGGGAAACGTTTCAGTTTTAAAGTCACCGTTGCACTTCCTGCTAAGGTTTTAAAATCGGGTAAGAATCGACTGATCGATAAATAAAATGTGCCTGCTCCTGCCTCTTTAAAGTAGTCCCCTAGATCAAAATCATAGGATTCCAAACTGCCTGCAATTGCGGTAGAAGATCCATCAGGATTAATCTGATTGGTTCCGACTTCTTGTTCAAAATAAACCGTTTGACCTAAACCTGTTTCACCAATCACGCTAGGAAAGGTTCCTGTCGCTGTCGAATCAAACTTAGTTGAATGAGGATTTGGATAAATCTTAGCAAGCATCCATGAAGTTCTTGCTTCGGTACCTGGGTACCAGACTCCTCCTGGCACTTTGTTTTGCGCACTGCCTGCAGATTCTCCATAATTATATACGGCATAACGATCATTATAGCTTGCACCATCCGTGGGATAGTACCATACCACTTCTGTAAAGAGATTATTAATCGCAGCACAGATCTGTTGACCTTTAGTGGTATCAATATCATCATAGACATAATCCTCAATCGAACAGCTTAAAGATTTAACGGTACCGTCGAAGAGGAAGAAGCCTTTATTACTCATCCAGTAAGCTACCCCGTCTATTTCTACAACAGCATTCATCCCAATTAATCCACAGTTCGTCCCTACCTGTTCAAATCCAAACGTAAAAGGAGCACCGACATGCTTCATGGTGTATAAGGCCGTATCCGTCCACACTAGAATATTATCTTTTGCTTTAATGGCTCCCATAATCTTGGTACCATCTTGTAATCTTTGACTACCCGCACTGTTGATAGCGGTGGGTGCAAAAGTATTAATCGTTTCTTGGTCCGAGAACCTTATAAACATATTATCCTGAGTCGCTGCCGTACCAATCGTGGTTTCGGTTCCAAATAAAACTAAGTGTCTCGTGACTGGAGACATCATCATGGCTCGAGACGCTGTTGGAGCTGACGTTGTTACATAACTTGTTGTGCCTGTGGAAGCTCGTGTAGTAAATCTTGCTGCAATACTAGAATCCCATGTATAAGTTTTTCCATCCAAAATAGTTGCCAATAAAACATCTCCATAATTATCCAGAGCCCAGAGTCCTGGTTCTAAAGAAACCGTTGAAGCTGTAACTGCTGATCCCCATCCTGTATAATCGGTAGCATCTGTTACCACTGTCTCATCAGCATGGGCTGATCGATCTGAGCCATCAACCGCTCGGGTAATGACTGTTAAATTATTTGTAGAAACGGCGGTATAATCAATTAATTCTCCATCAACCGCAGGAGTATCACTTACAATTATTGTTCCTCCCCCTGCTGGAAAACCAGTGGCAGAAGTTACAGCAATCGTGGTTCCTGTTGTTCCTGAGGTATCATCACCTAAAGTTCCATCTAAATCAGTAGTGGCTGCTCCTGAAACCGTTCCACCGAAATTCCCCACACCAAAACCATAGCCATACGTTTGAGCCGCAGGGCCCACGCTTTGATAGGGCTTAACGGTCATGCTTCCTCCCGTAGCTACCACAGAGCTCGCTTGAGCCGATGAATTAATAGTAAAAGTTGTACTTGTGGGTACGGTTAAAACTTGAAAAAGTTTATCTTCAAATTGAGCATCGGTTAAACCCGTTCCACCAGGTAAAGTGACTGCATCCAATTGTATAATATCCCCTGCTAATAAACTATGAGCAGAAGTTGTTGTAATGGTACATGTTTTAACACTAGTACTATCCGTCGCTAAAGTAGAACTTCCAAAACTTGTGGCACTATAAGGAGTAATATCGTAAAGCGTTCCTTCAAAATAAATAAGTAAAAATTTGTCGGTTCCAATAGCCACGTATCGGTTGCCGTCAAGATCAACAAAAGAGTGTTGAGCTCTAGCAACACCAACAATGGTGTCTGTTAAAAGAGAAGACCATCCTCCGACTTTTTCGGGAAGGCCATATCGGAATCGAACATTATCAGAACTCACCCAGCGCCTGTCGGCACCGACCTGAGTCTGTTGTTTGTCTATTCCTGGAAGTAATTTAAAATCTACAAGAGCCATATGATTAGCTCCTAGGCTGTATTCGTTTTGTATATCCAGCCGACTGTAGCATTGGCATATACCAACGTAATAGCTTGACCGTTAGCGGTTAAAACTAAGTTGCTTGCTGAACTATTAATCTTTTCTGACCCATTGGAAGCGATAGTTAGATTGTTTGAAGCAAAGTAATTTTGACTGTCTATAAGTGTTACTTCGTCATTAACAGATCCTGCAGGAAGAGTGACTGTAAATGCATTAGTTGTTTTAGTATCGCAAAAAATCTGATCTCCCGCAACAGCAGTATAAGCCGCGGTATGAGTAACATAACTTTTTTGCAGCATTCCTAGGGAAGTATTCGTTCCATCAGAATAAACCAGGGCGGTTGCACCAACAGGCATTGTATAACCTGTTCCTGAAGCCGTCTTAACAATTAAGGTATAATTACTTGAAGAACGTGTCGTTGAATCTTTAACAATAAAGACTCTTTCTGCTGTAGCAGGCATAATAAAATTACGATTAGCTGCCAGGGTTCCTGTTAAAACAAAAAATAAATTTTTACCGTTGGAAGTAGCTCCATCATTTAAGGCTAATGTAACATCGGCTGCAGCTACATCGACTGATAAATACCCACTCGAAGCCTGTTCTAAAATTTCTAGATTAGTATTGGTAACGGTTCCCCATAACCCAGCTTTTTCACCTGTGGTTACTTTTTCTAACTGTAAATTTGTCGTATATGTTGATGCCATAATTCTCCTATAAAGGATCTATATTGGTCCAGGTTTGACTTGCGTCTGGGTCAATTGCATTCCATGTTAACACATTCACATCAGCTGCGCCAGTAGAAACTGTTGCTCGGCTGCCATCAGGGGACACACTTCCACTAATGGTATAAGTAATACCATCGGCGTTCTGACTGACAGTAACTCTGCTACCTGTAACAGTAACGACAATTGTAATATCGACTAGTGCCGTAGCTCCAAAAGTTGTCTCTGCGAATGCTGATAAACCTAACATAAATTCACTTATACCCTTATTGAAATATTATTGATTATCTCTTTGGATATTTGTCTTTAGTTGCTTTAATTGTAGCTTTCCAAGCATCAATTCCATTATGATAAATATCATCAAGTTGATCTTGCCAAGTTGGATAAGATTTTTTTCTTAAATCTATAATAACTCTATCAACGACATCATTGTCAATGGTTAAACCCCATTCTTGACAATAGGTAAAATCAAATCCTGGTGGAACGGAATCTAATAGTTCTAGTTCCTCAAAAGTGTCTTTAGCCAATAACAGAAAAGCATTGCAACTTGGTGTCTGTGCTATTCTTATAATATCTCTTTCAATAGGTTCCGCTGGTGTACCAAAAAAAGTGCCCCAGTTATCTGCTTCAAGCTTATACAGTTTCATCTTCAACTCCTTTAAGTTCTATTTTTAATTGTGGATTTGGATTGCCTTCCAGTATTTTTGTTGTTTTAGGTACTAGCCCTATTTGCTTTAATGCGTTCCAAGTGTGAGGATTACTCATAGCATTACGCAGTTTAGCTGGTGATGGTCTGCCATTAGCAATCATTTCAGCCTGAATTTCTCTACCAATATTAACAGTAAATTCGTTTGCAGCATTTGCTTCAAACATCTGTTCATCGGTATAACCTTTAATTCTTGTAGGTTCTGCAAGAACATAAAGTTCTTTTAATAGTCTTTTTAGCATTTTAATCTCATCTCTTGTAAGGTCAAATGCTTCTTTTAAAGTTGTGTCATGGCTTTTAGCTTCTAAAATGTCAGCTTCAAGTTCTAAAATTTCATGTTTTAAACCTCCTCCACCATTTTTTAAATGGTTTAGCTTGGAAAGTTGTGCTTGACGTCTTAATTTATCAATTTCTTCACCAGCCAAGGCTCTTATTCTGCCTTCAAGAAATCCTTTTAATGTTTTAATTCTTTCCCAAGGTGTATTTCCTATAACTTGGTATCTGTAATTAAATTCTGAGTTAAATTTTTCTGCCATAATTTTTTAATTGTAAGAACATGCAGCTAAATATTTCCTGGTTTGTCCTACACCTGAAACATCAGCCGCTACTACTCCAGTATTAGAAACTAAATTGCTTATTGCTGTTACTGCTGGTCCAGTTATAGCACCATAGGCAAAAATACCTTTGTCTTGACCATATTCACACCCAGCTGTTGATCCCTTATTCGTTGTAGAAGAGATAGTTACATCGGTTGCAACAACTCCAGTATTAGAAACTAAATTGGTTACTGCTGAAGAAGTACTTCCATAAGCAAATATTCCTTTATCACCGCCATAACTAGCACCTCCTAAACCCTCTCTAGCTGTTCCTACTCCCGAAACATCAGTTCCAACAACGCCAGTATTTGAAACTAAATTAGTTATATTTAATGGTCCAGTTCCATAACCAAAAATCCCTCTATCATCGCCATATTCACATGCCGCCAGCCAACCTCTTGCTGTTCCAACGCCAGTTGTATCGGTAGCTACAACTCCAGTATTCGATACCAAATTAGTCAGTGAACTTTGTGATGAACCAGCGTAACCATAACCAAATATTCCTTTATCGCCACCATAATTACAAGCTGCTAGATTCTGTCTAGCAGTTCCTACGCCCGATGTGTCGGTTGCTACAACTCCCGTATTTGAGACTAAATTAGTCACTGCTGTTTGACTACCAGTGTAACCAAAACCAAAAATAGCTGTATCGCTTCCATACTCACAGCCAGCAACACCTTCTCCTCTAGCAGTTCCTACGCCAGCTGTATCGGTTGCAACAACTCCAGTATTAGAAACTTTATTAGTCACATTATAGTATGGAGGTGGAGCAGAAGCTTGTCCAAAGCCAAATAATCCATTGTCATTCCCTTTAGATGGTGTCTCAGCAACAGCTTCATCAAGGATTGGAATCCATCCCTTAGTTGCATCAGAATAAACAATATGAACAGCTTGACCATCTGTTCCGTATTCTACATCATAACTATCATCATAACCTTGATAGTTTAAGCCGTTTGAATCTATAACAATACCATTAGTTCCCCAATTATACGCATAGTCGGCAAATATTATTTCATCACCATTACTAGCCGCAGCTGGTAACGTAATTGTACAAGCATTGGATGTTGTATCAATCCAATATGCGTTTCCAGCTTCAGCTGTTAAGGTTGATCCTGTTACAACATCTTGCCAAGAGAGACCTCCAGCAGCCGCAGCCGCTATAACTCCCGAAGCTCTGTATGGGTTATCTCCTACTTTTCCACTCATAAATATTCCTATAATGTCTGTTCTAAATAACTGATAACAACGTCAACGTTAGCCGCACTAGCGGTTTGAGCTGAAAGCACATCGGTTGCTTCAAGAACAATTCTAGTAGTGTGTTCAAAAGTTGCATTAGCAGCTAAAGCTTGATCAGAATAAATTTCATAGTCGCTGGCGCCAGCGTCATCTCGAATATATAAATCAAAAGTCTCGTCTGCCCCGCCTGTTTCACAAATCGATATATTAAGTATCGTCAGCGTTTTGCCTGATGGTGCCGCTAACAAATCATTTTCAGAATTTGTAACTCCTGCTACCAGCTTTACTTTCATTACTTCACTTGCCATATTTTCCTCCTATTAAAATCCCATTATCAATGCTTTACCAGTCGTTGATAGACTTGGATTCCATACTTCATTAATTTCTACGTTGCCTGTGCTTTCACCAGTTACCCAAACTACTGATCCATCTTCACCATCAGATATTGAAAGTTGATCGTCTCCTGTTGCACTTGAAACGTCTGCAACTCCAATTACGACATTACCAGAGCCAGAAGTAATATTATTTCCAGCGAAATAACCCAAACAGATATTATTATCTCCACCCGCAACGAGAAGACCAGCATCAGTTCCAAGGGCAACATTACCATCGCCAGTACAAGCACTTAAAGCTTGATGACCAATTGCAGTATTATAATGAGTTGTAGTAACTGCATCAAGAGTTCGAAAACCCATTGCTATGTTTGCTTGACCTGAAGAAATTAAAAGTCCAGCACTATGTCCTACGCAAGCATTATTTATACCAGTATTAATTGCACCTCCAGCACCATAACCTATTGCAGTATTAGAATAACCAGAAGTTAATGCATCTAAAGCAGCAAAACCAACTCCAGTATTACTTGCAGCACCATTTAAAGTCCCTGATGTTGAATGACCAACTAAAAGACTGTTTGAAAAATTTGTTCCTGCAAGTTTACCTGGAATAACATCTCCTGTAACGGAGTTAGCGGTCATCGTTACCATTCCAGTTCCATTGGCATTGATAGCTATAGCACCATTAGAAGCAGAAACGATTGCATTTCCATTTACATCTAAATCTCCACCTAATTGAGGTGTAGTATCTTCTACAACATTGGCTATAGCTCCTACTGCTGCACCACTTGCGTCTAAATAAACTGCTTTTTCTGAGGGTAGGGTACAAAAAACTTCTTTTGAGCCTGCAGCAAAATCTACTGCGGAATCACTGTTGGAACTTTCCAAAACAGTAGTTCGGGTTAATGTTGAACTATCAGCGTTTAAAGTTCCTAATCCTACTTCCCACTCATTCTCAGTATTTATTGAAATGGCGTAGTAAGTCGTATTATCATTTCCAATTCCAGCAGCAAAAGTTTGAAAACCCCCGACGGCTCCTCCCAGGGTCACGGCTCCCGTGCCTGTTGTTGAAGTTGTTTCTCTTACTCTGTTATTTATTACTAATGCCATATTATGCTACCTGTATAATTGCGGTGGATGCTGCAGCGGCTGGAAATTGAATTGTAAAGTCTCCTGCCGTTGCTACTTTATTTCCACCAAAATCTATAACTAAACAAAGTTTGTTGCTCGCGCTCGTATTATAAATAGCTGCACCTAATGAAGTTAATGTTACACTCGAAAAAACTTCATTGGTAAAATCTACTATAGCCGTATTGCTTCCTGGAACACTCACTGCTTGACCATCTAATGCTTGTCCTCCAGTAGTATAACCCGTACCTGAAGAACTTACTTCATTGGTTGTACTATAGACTGTTGATGATGTTGTATAAGGCGGACCTAAGGTTGTTACATACAAAGCAATGTTAAAGGTATCTCCTCCATTTGCAAAGTTATGCGTGCCTGATAATAGTTCCGATTTAAACGAGTCTGGTATAATATTTGCCATATTTTATTCCTAATCTTGTGTTGGTGGTGGCGATTTAAGAGGCGTTCGAATAACCCCATCCATATATTCGTCCCTGCGTCTTCGACCTTGTTGTTCGATCGCGTACGATTGTAAGGCCTGCTGATACGATTGCTGATAATACTGTATCAAATTTTGCGGACCTTTCAAGTATCCATATGCTTCTAACAAAGAACCATACAAAAGTAAATCCTGATATTTGTTGCTCAGATAAGTTGTCGTTGAATCTGACGTCGTAATACTGTCTGGCTGTTTAATATAAGCCATCGTAATCTCATAAGCGGCATCAGGAGTAGGAGATACAACCCAATAGGTAGCGTCCCAGTTTCCATAGTATTTAGGTAACCCTGATGCTGTTGAAGGAGTATTATAATACTCCGTCATATAAGAAGTATCTTTTTTCTCCAAATAAACATTAACCGTGGGACTTACATTAGTATTAGCCAGTTGAACATAACGAATAATCCTTAAATCACTGGGAACTGTTACATACCGATTTCCAGTGGTGAGAGTAGAAGTGGCATAGAATCGATTGTCATCATTATCCGCTTCTCTATAAATTCTATTTTCTGCATTTTTAGTGATAGTACTACAAATAGCATCTGTTAAAACGGTATCATCTACTTCTGTGTAGCTTCTTAAATCTGTTTTTAAATTTGCAAACGTATATGCCATTATGGTCTATCTCCTACGGGTCCTGCGAAAGCAGGGAATCCTCCTCCTGTTGTAGCACTTGTCGCTGCCGAAGCCAATACAAAAGTATATTGATTGCTAACGGTCTTGGTTGAAGGTTGACCTGGATAATTAACCGTGATGTCAATTGGTGTAATACTATAAGATCCAAATACTTTATCTAAATCATTATGGGCATTAGCCGTACTAGCTTGTGGCGTTAATCCATAAGTCGGTGCAGAAGATCCACGAGTTAAACCTGTCAGCGTATTAGTCGACTTTCCTGTATATTTAATAACTTCACTTAAAGTAAAAGTATTGTCTCCAGCTCTCGTTTGAGCGGCAGTAGGTTTAGTCTGGACATATATATATCCTGAACTTGGAAACGCAGAAGCATCCGTTAAAGCTAAAGATGTAACCGCTGCAGTAATGTCTCCATTCAAAGTGGTTTCTAATTCTAAAGTAGTAATAGAAACTCCTCCCACAGCCTGTTGTACATCTCTGAATCTTACAGCATCTCCACTTGAAAAATTATGACTAGGTTGAGTCACCGTCACCGTTGTACTCACCGTTGTTGTAAAAGGATTATTAGGTAAAATAGTTGGCGTTGGAAAAGCTGTTCGCGCAGGTCTTACCTTGCTCAAAGATATAGAATCCGCGCTTAAAGTTTTTGGTCTAAGTTGAGGTTGTTTGGGTTCATATTCAGAAACATGAACAAAAGCTCCTGTCCATTCAGTAACCATTTCCCTCCAGGGAAACTGTAAGCCTGATCGGTCTGAAATAGCTAATGCGTGTTTTCCCGTTGCATATTTTGGCATTAGATATTTGGATAATAAGCTTTCGGTGTTATGTACGTACTCGCTGCTGATCCATCCTCCTGTAAAGCTCGTGCTAATTCATCTTCGTATAATAATTTAAAGGGTTGTGTTTTTTCCATTCTAAATTTTTGTGATAAATAATAAGCTAAGCCCGAGACCATACAAGGGATAAAACGATAAGGAACATCGGTAGCATTGGAATACGTTCCTGCATCCTGAATTCTTTTAACAAAAAAGATGTGTAAATTTTTAGCCGCATTACTAGCGTCTGGAGTTGGATAGATAGTCATCGTTACTCTATCTACAAAACGTTGAACCCAATAATTACTAGGAGTGCCTTCGGATTCTTTATTTGCGTATCCTGAATAAGTAGAACGATCTACTTTACCAAGAGCTGCGTCTGATTGAGTATTTCCTGCCATGTTCGTTCGTAATGAACATTGTTCTATATCCGAGAAACCTGGAACATAATTGGTAACGGCTACGCCATCAGAATGGGTTGCTGCTGTTGTACTATGAGCTCCACGTGTCACACCCGTTAATTCACTACCACTAAAACCTACATAGGTAATATCTTCAGTACCAATTCTAATGGTACCTTGATTATTCATTCCTGTAATAGAATCCAAAGTGATTCCACTGGTAGCGCTGGTGCTACTGATCGCTCCATCTAGAGTGGTATTAAGTCCATTAGATTTTTGCAAAGCTGCCGCCCCAGTCGTGGGCATGTCGGAAGGGTATCTATAAAAATTAAATTCTTTTTCTCCTTGGGTCAAAGTAAGATTTAAAGTTCCTACTTCCCAATAATGCAATCCTCGATTTCCCCATTCTTGAAAAAGAATGTTGAGTGATCGTCTCGCCGCTCTTAATTGATAGCCTGAAACATTAGGAAAACCTACTCGTTCAAAAGCTTCTTCAATAATATCGGCAATTGTAAAAGTTTTCCCAAATGTATAACTGTCTGAGGTTGTGTTAGGCAATGTTTACCTCCTAACCTGCTGTTAGGCCAGCCGCAGAATACTTATCAGAAAATAATGTGTAACCAGCTACGTTGGTTTTAGTTTTACAATAAACTCCTTTTGGAAATAAAAGACCACCTCCAAAATTAAGTGTAAATACTTCTCCAGTAGGAACATCTACATTTATTATAGTATCCCCACTATTTGAAGTAGTGGTTAATTCTAAAACACCAGCGCCGCCTCCATCAGAAGCAACTGAGAGTGAATAAACTCTTACATTAGATGCAATAATTGCACTTGCTCCTGCTGCTGCAGCTGATCTTGTAGCCTGGATAATCGGTTGTGACATAATTTAATCTCCTTAGTCGTGAGCTCCCGAAGGAGCTCACATTTTATTTATTAACTTACCGCTGCGCTAAAACAAGTAGCTGGTGTTGAAGTGCATCCAGTATGGACGGAAACCGACCATTTACCTGAAGCAAGAACTGTGCAAACTATTTTTGCATAAGTTACACCACCCGTTGTACTACCATTTAATGTGATAGTGTCTGATGCTGCTACTGTTTCAAATCCAACAACATTGTCGGAAGAGTCATCAATAAAGAATGCACCTCCACTCATAGTATCATCGGAATTCGCCACTTGAACAACTAAATCTCCAGTTTTCGTAATCGAATTAATAATAGTAAAAGTTGCACCAATGTTATTGGCGTTATTTAGGTCTGGTCCTGGTCCTGCAACTCCAGAATCAGCAGTCGCATTTGTTGCAGGTAGCGTATAAGTCACTGCTCCAGCAGCATCATTATGTACAATTCTACCCGCATGGGTAGCAACTGTTAATGAGGTACTTGAGTCAGCGTCTATAACGTTAGCTGGACCTGTGTTGTAAAATCCTTTTTTGGATATTACTGGTCCCGCAAAGGTTGTATTTGCCATAATTATAATCCTCCTAGTTAATGTAGATCTAGTCTCTAGGCCGTCGACTATACGCGTCTAGATCTAATTAATAATTGTATAGTACTTAACCTATACTCCAAATTTAAATTTGGCGCAAGTGATCTTGTAGTAAAAAATTGATTTTTGATAGCGCTTAAGTGGCTATCGAAACTTCGCTCTTGGCGTCTTCTATTTTAGTTTGAATAGTTGCTTGTTCAAACTCTTTGGCAATGATCTCTTTAACAATTTCCTGAATTTTTTTATCAATATAGGACATGTTAATATTATACTTGCCCTCCTTCAGGTGTTCCTGTTGCCATTCTAACTCCAAGGACTTCTTTTGTATGTACAGGTCTTGGGTCATTTATAACCTCCTCATAGGTTATCCATTTACCACGTTTTGTGGTAAATCCATCTTTCTCCAGTTTTACCTCATTTTTTCCTAGTTTGTCAAGGATTGATTTTTCAATACCTATGGCACTATCTTCACACGTAACATTAAAGCTCGCATAATAGCCATGATATCGAATTTGTATTCTGAAGTTTTTCATATTTCTATCTTTATAAACGAAATGAGGCCGTTTTGAGGCGGCCTCATCTCTAATGTTATTACGCTCCTGGTGAACCGTAAATACCTCTAGGGTCTGATACGCCAAAAACGTATCTTTCTCTAGCTTTGTATCTAACGTTGCCAGTATCGAAATCGCCTTCCATTGCAGTTGTCAATGGGGCACGATTGAACATTTTCATGCCATTTGGCACGTCTGTAATGATGTAAAATGCATCAGTATCAGTTAAGAAATTATTCACTCGATATCCTTGAGGAATCATTCCCATAGATTTAGTTGCATTGATATCATTATCAGCTGTTCCCACTCTGCCTTGAGATTTAAATAATCTTTCAGCAGTAAATTGAGAGTTAGAAGGAACGATCATTTTCACTCCTCTAGCCGCAATTTTAAGACCTCGTTCATCAGTCATTGCAGCGATATCTATTAAAGACTGCTCCAATGAAGTTTCGTTAAGATCTGCCGCCGTTGCTAAAGTATTACTAAATACTCCTGCAATCGTTGGGTGTTGAGTACTAAATAAAGTTACGCCGTCTCCAGAATTAAAGCTACCAGATGGTAGACCATTAATTAAGGGAGCGACTGCTTTTACTTCTTTAGCATTGCTCATAGATCTTGCTAAAGCTTTTGTATAACGAGAAGCAATTCTATCGTAGAGGTTATCTTCGATAGCTTCTTCTGTTATCGCAAATGCTAGAGCGATGGTCTCGTTAGTGTAACGTGCTGTAAAAGTTTCTTGAGCTTCGTCATATGATATGCCTTGGCCCTCAGATTTTACATTAGCGTTCGCGAATCCAGATAACATAACTTCTTCTTCAAAAGCTCTGTCAGAGGATTCTTGTACGTATATTTCAGCATGCTGATTTTCATACCGTTTATATTCCAGCCCAAATAGTGCATTTAGGCCAGGTTCTAGTTCTTTGACTAGCTGTGCTCGTGATATTGCCATGTTCTATATGCTCCTATTATGTTGTAGCGTTAACGATCTGATTAGTGTTTTGACACACAATGACTGAACAGAATGCAGCAGTAATATCCTTATTTGAAGGATCTTCCGCTTCTCTAATCAATCGCCATTGGTATGTAGCCACCTCAGTACCACCGATATTCAGAGTCGTAGTAGATACGCCAGTAGAATCTGTTCCACCTGTGTTAGTAAAACACTCGTAAGTTTCAAAGAAGCCTGCACGTGCCACTGCGGCATCTGTAGCAACAACATATTCCTGGAAAGGATAGTCATTGACAAATGCGGTAATGTCTTCGCTATTAGCTGGAGTAATCGGTTGTTCGTACCAGTTAGCCCACGTCGGTTTTTTCGTACTCGTCGCGTTATAAAAGATACCATTTAACACACCTAATACAGGTCTTGTAGCAGGGGTTAATTCAGCAGATGTTACGTACCCCGCAGTGATTTCAATTGCCCCACCGTGATATAAATCAACAGTAGATGCAGCATCAATGTAGTATTTGGAAAGTCCCTGAGTCGCTGGGGTATTACCCAACGTTTCTACGGGAATAAATCCAAACCCTTGCGTGTTACTATTTGCCATAGTTTGTTACTCCTATGTTTACAGTTTTACCTGTAAACGGTTAAAAAATTCGTTGGTAGGGAATTGGTTGTTATCCCGAGAAAACTAGGTTTTCTTTGTACCACCGAAGGTTACACGAGACTGCCTGTCAATATTGATAGGCATCCTCTTATCCTGCTCCTTCATAAGATCGTGTTCTATAGCTTCGTTTTGGTCTGTATGACGTCCTGTCATATAGTCTGTACGTTGCTGCGCAATCTCTTCTGGAACCTTTGCAAGCAAAAGGCCACCGACCCCTACTACCCCCTTGTATCGACCTTCGTCGATGACTGGATAGTCCGAAGCATTTTCGATTTCTTCAGAACGAACGAGTTCATAACCTTCTCTTATTCGTCCTTGGAT
>Ga0208315_1000776_pt1 | contig 19577 bp, 17 predicted proteins | sample MalvireepMed_215_FD_184239 | JGI IMG/M metagenome (GOLD analysis project Ga0208315, IMG submission 184239) | Marine viral communities from the Global Malaspina Expedition - Malaspina viral metaG DeepMed_215 (SPAdes) (version 2) | ecosystem: Environmental > Aquatic > Marine > Oceanic | place... | reverse complement strand
AAAAGGTGGCATCAGATAACGATATAGATAAAGTAGAGATAGGCAAACTGATACAAGCTGTTGAGATGTTAAGCAAAGAAGTTGATACTCTTACCTGCAGAATTAGAGATTTAGAAAGCCAGCTAAATAAAGGTAAGGGAGTGCTTATAGGAATATTTCTCGTAGCTTCTGGGTTTGGTGCTGCAGTTTCAACCATATTTGGCAAGTGGTTTGGAGGATAGAAAATGGCTAGATTACCAGAATTACCAATAAGAAAATTACAAGTACCAACAGAAAAAAAACAAGTACCAATAAGGAAATTTCAAGCAGGGGGTGTTGCTACTGAGGATATATCTGCACAACCGGGAGGAGCTGGCACATTTCCTAGTGTAACAGAAACTGTAACTGATGATCAAGGAGTAACCAGACCTGTAACTCGACCTATAACTGGAGTTCGACCAGAACAGAAAATAGGATTAACTGCAGGAGAAGTAGTAACTCCTGTAACTACAGCTGTACAAACAAATGAATTAATAGATTTTGGTACAAGTAATTTTACTCAATTACCTTCGGCTCCTCCAATAACATCAACAGGTGCTACAGCCACTGATGTTTCTTCCCCTACAATATCAGCAGCAAATACATATTCAGCCTATACACAACCTAATACTCCACAAGCTGCAGCTGCTACTGGTACACTATCTTCATCATCTCTTATAGGAGATCCTACAGAATTTGCAAAAACAGCAAGTTTAAAAGGTGAAATGGCACCTGAATCACTTGCAACAGCTCAAACAACAGCAGTTACCAATTTAGGTACAATTAAAGGGCAATTAGAATCTCTATATGCAAGTATTGAAGCTGGTGAAGAATTGCCTGCTTGGGCTGCTCCGGCTGTTCGTAAAGTAAATGCTATGATGCAACAAAGGGGACTTGGTGCTTCATCTATGGCTGCTGCTGCTATAACACAATCTATATATGAGGCTGCTTTGCCCATAGCTGCTAATGATGCTAAAACATATGCAGCTGTAGATTTACAAAATTTAAATAATCGGCAGCAGGCTACTTTACAAAATGCTATGACTTATGCAGCTATGGACAAAGCTAATATGGGAGCTAGATTACAAGCAGCTTCGGATAATGCTAAATCTTTCTTGGCTTTAGATGTTAAAGAGATGGATAATACACAAAGAATAAATGAAATAAATCATCAGTCAACTATGCAAAAACTATTAGCAGAATCTTCTCAAGAAAATGCAGCCAGACAGTTTAATGCCAAAAGTCAAAATGAAGTAGATGAATTTTTTTCTGAGTTAGGTGTACAAGTACAAAATTCAAATAATAACCGATCAGCTTCTATATCTCAGGTTAATGCTGACCAAGCCAATGCTATGCAAAGATTTGTATCTCAAATGCAAGACAGTCGAGATAAATTTGACAGTAATATGTCTGCTCAAATATTACAATCTAATGCTAACTGGAGAAGAGAAACAAATACAAGAGATACTGCTACACAAAATGATGCAAATAGGTTAAATGCCCAAGCTTTATTAGGATTAACAAATCAAGCTCAAGCTAATTTATGGCAAAGGTATAGAGATGAAGCTACTTGGGTTATGCAAGCAAGTGAAAGTAATTTACAAAGAGCACATCAATCGGCTATGATAGCTCAGGAAGCCGAAGCTAGTTCTGCATTTTATCAACAACAATTTGATGATAGTGTTGCTTCTTCAGTAGGCACTTCCATTTGGAATTTATTATTAGGTGGAATATTTGGACCCGGTGGTTTAGCAGATCCAGCAACAACACCTCCATCTCCACCATTATTTTGATAGGAGAAAATAAATGAGACTAAGTGATACATTAAGAAAAGTAGCAAGAAATAATGGTCTTTCTAAAATGGCTACTTCTAATAGAGAGGAACTTGCACAGTTTAGTGTAGGTGATTTTAGTAAATTTAAAGAAGATGAACCACTGCGAGGATTTGCTCATGGTGGCCCACATGGTAGAGGAACAGGACCTCAATGGAATACACCACCAAAAAGAGAAACATATAGGCCTAATACTGGATATATAAAACATGGTCAAGTAGTTTATGATGCAGGTTTTCTTGGTGAGACTACAGCTAGAATAAAACAAGGTTGGGATTGGCTGTCTGATTCTTGGTTAGGAAGAGGTGTAGAAATAGGTTGGGATTGGGTTAACAGTGGCTCAGGAAAAAATTATATAAATAATTTAATAGATAGATATAGATCAGGACAGCTTCAAGGTGGAGCACCAAGTGTTCAGCAGGGTAGGTTTATGCCATTTAAATCTGGTATACCCGGTTCCGTAGGAGGAACAGGAGCACAAATCACAGCTGCTGGAGCTGGAGCAGGAAAGGGAGGCAGTGTTGTAGAACAAGCTTTAGCTCAAGCTACATTAAATCCTGAAATAAACCCAGTAGCTGCATCATTTATAAACAGTGAAATGGCAAGAGTTCAAACAGCAGCTTTACCAGATATATCTACTCCTATAAGTATACAAAAGAAAATTCAATATTATACACAACCAGCACCAACTACTACCATTACTTAATTACAGGAAAAAACATGAGATATAATGTACAAAAAGCAAATCCTATAGAAATAGCCAAACAGCCTGCAGGTTCCATTGAGGCCTTAGATCCTTATTCAGCACCTGTAGCTGGCCAGTCTCTTACTGAAAGAACAGGTAAACATACTTTTGAGAAACCTGCTAAATTCAGTGATGTAGATGATGCTATTATGTTTATCATACAGAGAATAGAAGAAAATCAACAGATGAAAGAAACACATTTAGAACAGCTTGCATCTGGAGTACCTATAGAGTATATTGTAAATACTATATCTCATATAGGTTTTCAAGAAGGACTGTGGAATCCTGACGTGGCAGAATTAATAAAACCTTCTTTAGCTATGTATTTTATACTTATGGGACTAGAAGAAGAAGTTCCTTTAGTATTATTCAATCCTCAAGGACAAGATCCAAGTAAAATGTCTGAAGAAGATATAATGCGTAATATGGGTAAATTAAATCCACAAGGATATGATGTTATGAGAACACGTATGCAGGGATTGGATCAACCAGAACCAGAACCGGAAGGATTTTTAGCAGCTATGCCAGAGGGGGAGATGATGGAAGAACCTATACCTGATGAACAAATGATGGAAAATATTCCACAGGAAGGATTGGTGTAGTATGGCTTTATTTGGAAAATTTGGTGCTGGTATAAAAGGTATAGCAGATGGAGCAAATGCTGAAGTTGCAATGAAACAGAAAATCTTTATGGACAGTCAGATGTATCAAAATAGATATAAATGGCAAGCTGCAGCTGAGAAAGATGCAGCAGAACAACTTGCAACAGTAAAAATGTTTGATATAAATGTAGCTGGTAAAACAATACCAGTTACCTATATGAGATCTAGTGATAAAGATGTAAATAGCAGAAATACACAAGATTCAAATGCTGTTATTGATGCTTCTATGCAGGTTATACCAAACATAACATGGCAAGACGGGTCTCAAGTAACTGTTTTAGATTGGTTATTAGAAAATAAGCAGGGAGATAAGTTACAAATGTTAGGAGATCATTTTGCAAGCTTTAGTATTCCTCTTATTGATAAATATGCAATTAAAGGTAAAGATGGTGATATACTAAGAATGCCATCACATATAGGCTGGTCTAGAGAAACTAATCAGCCATATTGGAGTAAGGTTATGAGTGATCTTATTCATAAAAAAAAATATAAACACAAACCCCACAACATATTTAATCAAAATTATACTATAGGTGCTTTTAATGATAAGGGTGGCTTTGGTCTTCAAACATCTTCTAAAGAATTTTCAATGAAAGGCTTTACGTCTAATTGGCCTAAAGGTCATCCTTTATATAAAGATTTTACAGAAAAAGATATATTAAATTCTGTAAACACACTTAATAATACAAGAGAAGAACCTTTTATAAAACCAGAAAATGCTATAAATTATTATGTACATGGTTTAGGACACGATGGGATGGCAGCTAATTTACTACGAATAACTATGGATATAAACCAACTAGTGGGAAATGGTTATAAGGAAGCTATGAGACCTGAAAATTTAAAATTATTAAATGAATACTTTTTTAAACATTTACCAACGGATGAAGAGTTTAAATTTGAGGATCCTTTGGAAGTAATTCAAGTTCTTGGTAATGCTTTTTCTCCAAGTTGGATCGATAAAGCTGCTATGCCGGGCTATGATACTTATATAGGTTTTACAAAATTAGCTAAAGAGCTAGGTGTACCTAAACCTGAAAACTTATCTAAAAGCATAAGTAACGTACAAAAACCACTTAAAAGAGTTGGGGACATGCTACGTATTATGGGAGAACATGCTGATAATAAAGCCTTTCCATCTCCAATTCTCAGAAGCCTTGCTCTACTTGGAAATGCTGTAAAAGAACTTCCCGGTCAGTCTAAAGCAACTTTAAGCCTTGTAACTACAGGGGTAAATTGGCTTACAGCAACAGCAGACAGTGTAGGAGATACTTTAAACAGAATAGTAGAAGGTGATGAAAAAGAAGGTAAAGATTCTGCTAACAGAATTTTATCTACAATAGAAATGTTAAGAAAAGATGCAACAAAGCAGTTAGGAGCACTTAATTTAGAAGCAAAAGCTACTGCTGCAGGACTGTCTGTTGATGCATATTTACGACAACATTGGGATAAGGTACCTGAAGCAGATAGACAAGCTTTAACAACTGCTAATCTTGCTGTTTTAAATTATCATACCTATCTTTTAGCTTTTGAGATGGCAGCTGCTGTACAAGGAGGGGGAGATAGTAGAACAATATCTGATAGAGATGTTAGAATTATGCAACAAGCTTTACATGTAAGTATACTTGCTGCCGGAGGAGATTTTAAAGCAGTTCTTGAACAAGTACAAGCTGAATTATCTTCTTCGTATACATTAAATGCAATATTAGCTTATGCCCGTGATACTAAAAGTCAAAAAAATTTAAAAGCTGCTAAGTTATACAAAGCTATATGGTTAGGTAGAAACACCGATTTTAATAGAAATATTCTTGATGTAGCTGAGAAATTGTCTGGATATACATCAGATGAGTTAGATAAAAATAGTATAAGACCAAATGATGTATCGACAGAAGAGACAGAAGAGACTGCAGAGAAAATAGAAATGAATATACCTAATGTACGTATAGGTACCTTTGAGAATTTGATTGAATTTAAGAATGTATTGAATGTTGTTTTTGATACACCAGAACAAAGAGATACAGCTTCCGAGGCTAGTATGACTGCTTGGAAAGGTATGATAAATGACTCTTTAACAGAAGAGGGTGGTTACCTGCAAAAGCATTACGAAGCTGTTTTAAACCCCGATGTATATACCTTCTTATTTCCACCAAAAGAATAGGTAAAAGGATAAACCATGGCTGAAAAAGAAAAACGAGCAAGTTTAGATAAAAGTACAAGCTTTCTAGGACAAGCTGCTAGAGGATTTGAAACAGCAGTGGGAGATGTAGGAGAATGGACACCATTACCCATGGAACCTGTAACTCCTCCTACTCTTGGAGAAGAGCTAATTAAAAAAGAAGATGTTGACCCTTCTGAAGAAGCATTAATAGCTCCACCACTTGAAAAGATGAAGGTAGGTCAAGAATTTATAAAAAAAGCAGAAGAAACAGAGCCTAGAACTACAGGAATAGGTAAATGGTGGACAGAGACAGTGCCAGAAGCTATCAAAAAAGGTTTTGAAGTATCTCCAGTTCTACAAAAACAATTAGATGATGCAAAAGCCAGAGGTGCAAGCAAAATTGAATTAGCCAAAATAAATACTGCATATTTTTTAGGAAAAGAACAACAAAGGAGTGCGACTAGAAAACGTCTAGAGTTAGATCCGATATTAAGAAAGTTACCTTTTTCAAAAGAACCTTATGCTATAGAAGGTAGACCCCCACTTCCTGATGAAAATTTTTATAATGAATACATGGCTCTTGTAGAACACAGAGAGCTTTCACAAAAGGTTGCAGAAAAAAAAGCAAGATTACGTGAAAGATATGAAGTTCCTCATAGGATAGAACTAGGAAAAACTCTACTGACTACAAATAGAGATTACGATGAAAATGATCCGGATAAAAAATATAATTGGGCTTATCTTTCTAGATCTACTGAACTTGGTGTAAACCCTTATTACTTTAGAAATATGACTTGGGATCAAGCACGAAATCAAGCAACAGTAATAAATGATTATATGGAAAAAACAGGCTCTTTATTCTACACTCCTGCCCATAAAGAACTTAATACTAAAATAAGAAGATTGATACAAGCTGGTGGAGATCCTTATCTGTGGATGAAAACCATAATGGATTTTGCTCCTGTAGAATGGGAAGAAAGATATCAAAATTTACAGGAAAGATATGGAGAAGAAGGTAAAAATGCTATAGGTGGAGATAAAACGTTACGATTTTTAGCATCACTTGAAACTGTCAGATCTTCAATTATGGAAAGAGGTCTTCCAAATTATTTTTACGGACTTATACCGTATGCTGCAAAAGGTTTTGATGTTCTTTTAAACATGACAACGATTCCATTAGATAATTTATTTTTAGATCTTTTTGTAGAAAATGCCAATATATTACAAAATGATGAACATGCAAGATTTTCTTTAGGAGAAAATGTTACACTTGTAAATGATAATTTATTCTATAATCCTGCAGGAGAACGGTGGGAAAGTCCTGAAGGGGGTCCAATTATAGATATAACTCGTGATGAGTTATTACATAACATGGAAAATGCAGAAGCAAGAAATGTAATGACAGGTGCTGTACGATCTTTTTCAGAGAATTATGCATTAATATTAAGTATAACAGCACCACAAGCTCCTTTTGCTGTAGCATATGCTAAAGGTTTAGCTTGGAAAGCAGCTCAAAATATAAGTAAGAGAAAAACTTTAAATTTGACAAAAACTGGAAAGGGAAAATGGGAACATATTCGTAAAGACGAACTATTTATGGAAATGAAAATATTACACGGACAAAGAATACAGGCAATAGAAGAAACATCCCGGAAAAGTTTTGGGAGATGGCTTAAACAAAAGTATAGAGGTAGACAATTTTACTTTGCTACTCAACCTCTCAGTTGGGCAAAAGATATTGCTTTCATGCAATTTGGTGCTGATATGTCTTTAGAATTGGCAGATAGATATTTAACTTCAGGATTGAGAGAGGGAAATACAGAATGGCATGAAAATATACCAGCTGCAGTTATAGATATAGCTAGTTTTATTGCTGGTGGATATATGGGAATAAGATTTAGACATCATCCTCTTCAATGGCCTTTTAGATTTACCAGATGGACAGCAGAAGGAGCAGCAGCAGGTTTTAAACATGCTGCGTCTGCTGGAGCACAGTCAGGAGTACCTATACTTTCCCACTTTGGTAAATTAGTTGAAAAAGGATTTGATAATTTTTTACTAGAATCTAGGGCAGGAAGCTTAAAGCTACCCGGTCTGAATAAAACAACAGTAAAACGATTAGAACAATTAGGAGCATCATTAATAAAATTAGGAGATACTCACCCTGAAGCATTAAAATCAATGAGAGATAGCTGGGTAGGTATGCAAAATTTGTACTATCAAATGTTAGTACCCAGAGACAATGCCTATACTCCGTTAGTAGATCAAGAAAATTTTTTCAAAAATCAAGATAAGATGATAGAATATGATCCTCAAGCTACTCAAATAGGCCCACCTACACAAGATATTATTCAATGGCAACAGGGTAAAGCTTTTTTCTCTAAAGAAGAAGCTATATTTACCATAGGACAAGCATATGATATTAAAGTATTGCAAACACTTGAAAATTCTATTGCCGGTGCAGGTCAAATAACGGATTTAAAACCTGATGCAAGGTTTAACTTTATAAAACTTTCCTACGAGGCTAGAAAAATCGGTGAAGATTTACAGGTAGGTATTCAAAGAAATTTAGAAATACTTTCATTAATACCTTCTGGACAAAGAACTCAAGAAATAAATGCTTTAGAAGTAAGTTTAAATAAATCCTTACAGTATTTAAATGAAGAGCATGCTGTATTTGCAAAAATGGTAGATAGAGCAGTTATACTACAAGTTACTCAACTATTAGGTGAGTCAGATTTATCTAAAGAATCCTCTAACTCTTTATTAGAAATATTAAATACATATCCATCTTTACAGCTTAAAGATGTAGAAGAAGCTAAAGTACTAGGGGTTCGTAAAAAATTGCAAACAGCTAGAAATGATTCTCTTCTTGCTCTTGGTGCTACACAAAAATTTAGAACAAGGTTACAGAGATTAAACAATTATCTACCTAAAGAGTTTGAAGCATATGGAGCCTCTGCAGCTGCTGTAAAAAGACATGGAGGATCTCCTGCTAGAGCTATAGCTGATTTTAGTCAACAGACAATAGCTGTAACTTTAGGTCATGTTGCAGATAATCTTAGAATTACTTACAGTGGTGCATTTGATGAGGCTATAGAAAATATTCCTGCTAATGTTGGTGCTATAGATGTTATGGATTTTATGCAAGAAATAAATATAGCAACTCGAATTGGAGGTCCATTACAGCAATTACCCATGCTTCAAAACTATATAGAAGGTATATCTAAAACATATTTACAACCACAAGTAATTATGGCTTATAGAGAATTGGCAAAGATAGCAGAAGTTGATAAAGATACTGGTCGTAGACCTACTTGGAATATGATAAGAAAAGAACATTTGAATGCTATTGCTGAAGCAAGAGGTGAGCCTTTTGAGACTATAAAAGGTGGAATTACAATATTTGATGAAATTGCCTACATACAAGATGGAAATGTGTTAGATACAGAATTTGGCTTTTTAGTATCCTACTCATTGGTAAATGAAATAAGAAAAACTGTTGCACTTTCTTTAAGAAATTTACCTAACGGAGATCTTCTTGGTGGTAAAAAAATAAGAGAAATAAGAAGTACTGCTGATGGAATACTTAAAGATTTTAGAGGTAGACTATCGGATATGGGCTATCATAAAGAAGTTGACTTATTAGAAAGAGCTCATGCTGAATATAGTCCTAACTATAGGCAACGTCTTATTCAATCTCCTCTTTTAAACAAAATAGCTACTACTGAAAAGTTACGTCAAAATATTGCTGATGATAAAGTGAACAAAGATGGTAAGGTATTTTTAGAATTTACAGATAGAAGAACTAATTTACCAATGCCGGTAGTATGGTACGGTGGAAAGCATCCGGGTGGTAGAGTATTTGATAAAGATATTAATAAAACAGTGGATAATTGGTTTAAAGATAGCTCCCCTAAAGATATATGGGATGAAATAAAAGTTATATTTGGAGAACCTAAAAAAGTAACAGTAGGTGGTAAAACACAGATAGTATTTCAAACACCAAAAAAAGGAGATCCTCTCTGGCAGAGTTACAAAGCTTTCGTAAAATATTTAGATAATTATCTCTCTGCTAGATTTGCTTCTCAGGTAGATGATATGCAAGCTAGAGAAACAACTTCATTTGCAGATAAAGTTCATAAGGCTAAAACTGAAGCAGATTGGGATTGGATATTTAAACATGTAAACGAAAATCATTTTGTAGGAGAAGTTGATAGTCCTGCCATAAGAGATCTTGCTGAAAAAGTAAGACAGCTTAATAGGCTTTCAGAAAATACAGTAGGTACTATGGGTAAAGATTGGCATCACACATTGATTGCATGGACAGGATCTGATAATGCTGCAAGAAATGCCACAAATGATATGTTAAAAAAACAAACTATATGGATGGGTGATAGGTTAGCTGAATCTGCAAAAATTGTAGAGCAGGCAAAGGGAGTCTTAGCAACAGTGAAACAAAATACATTAGAGTGGAAAAGACTCAATAATTCTTCCGACTTAGTTCAAAGAGCTATAGAAACACAGGTGGTAAAAGATGGCAAAGTTGTTGTTCCATTTATAGAAGCTTCTAGAAAAGCTTTTCTCACTCAGAATTTAGGAACTGAAGAAGACTTTAATAAAATAATTGCAGCACATTTTTCTCAAGGAATAAAAGATTTACATACTGTAGAGTCAAAACATATTGTATGGGATATGCCACAAGAATACAGTGGGGATTATAGAGGAGGTATATTTGAACCTACCAAACCATCCCGTCAAACTGATTTAGGTTACAGGTCTTCCGAAAAAGAACCTACTGGATATGGTAAGAAATTAAATTGGGTGCAAAGGAAAGCCTACAAAGCAGTACATGGCAAACCACCTATTTCTGAAAAACAAATAAATCCTTACACTGGAAAAGTAGATGAGCTTGGTCCTCCTCTTAAATCAGAATTAGCAGTAAATGGAGTAGAATTATATAATGCTTTACTAAATAATGAAGGTTTGTTCAAAGCATATATGAACAAGAATGTAAAACTACTTAATGTCATTGCCAAAATTTCAACTATTAGACAACAGCCTGCGACAGGAGAAAAATTAAGACAATTAACAGCAGGGTTACCCAAATTAGATTTACCGAATATACAATCTAGAGGATATGCCATAGCCTCTAAAAGAGCTTCTTATCACTATCCATTAACTGAACTTGCAGTTGTCTTTATGAAAAATAGAGAAGCTAAATCTATTACACAATTATTACTAGCCGGACCAGAAGTTTTAGAACCTATAGCTAAAATAATGCTTACTGGACAGACTAATAGATATAAAGTACATCCGGCTTGGGGAGAATATTTACTAGGTAATGGAATTGCTATGGAATCTGAATTAATGAAAGCATGGATTGACTCAGATGAGAAAAAAGATGATCTTTCATCACAAATAGATACATTACTTACATTTCACAGTGGTGAATACAGTCCTGAAAATTTATTTCCTTTTGGCACTGATTCCTTTAGAGATTCTAAATGGGGTACACCTATACTAACCAAAAAGGGATGGGAAGTGCTGAATCAAAGAGATCAATATATAAAGACAGTAACTGATAATTTTATAAATCTTCTTGAAGATGATGAAAAACTAACACTACAGGGTGAATTTAAAAAAGCCTTGGAATTAAGTCAACAACGATAATCTACAACTACAAAAGGAGAAAATTATGGAAGAAGTAGGTTTAATGACATATATAATGAGTAACTGGCAAGCTTGGCTTGCAGCAGCCACTAGTGTAATTGGTTCTGCAGCTATTATTGCTACATTAACCCCTAATAAATCTGATGATCGTATAGTACAATGGTTACTTGACATTGTCAACTTTGTGGGTGCTAACGTAGGAAAGGCTAAGAATAACAATGGCTAATCCTTATAAAAAGAAATCAGCTTTAGCTAACATAGGGGGAGACATGTCTTCCCCTACCCCTGTGACAGATGCTATGGCTATGAAAAATTTACAAACACCAGAAAATACTGCACAAACAGGTAATGTTATACAGCAACAGTACGGTGGGGGAATGGTTAAAAAATATGCTAGAGGTGGTGGCACCAGACCAGTAAGGAGATAAAAATGGCATCAGAAAGACTTAGAAAAATGGAGGGAACTCCAGTATCAGAGATACTGGCAAGATCAGGTGGAACAAAACCCTTGCCTCATAGAGGTACAGGAGAACAGATTCCTGCTAAAGCTTATAAAATAAGTATAAGAAATGGTAGAATATCTATGTCCCCTGTACGAAAAACTACAGGCAGAAACATTGTCAGCAGAACTGAAGTAGAAGAATTTGCTAATTATGTAAAACCTGAAGGTGGAAAAGAAAGAGAAATAACTGCTCCCAGACTTGGTGGCTACCTACCTCCAGAACAAATAGAGCCTCCTAGACGTGAGGGTTACGGAAGAGAAGTTTCTCCTGATGATAGGTTTCAAGGATTAACTCCCACTACCATACCAAGGGGGGGAGTAAGTAGAGCAAGTCCTATGGATACGAGAGGTGGTTCTGGTTTAGTACCTACAGGGGATAGACTTGTAGAAACTAGACCTAATGTAAATAGACCTCAATTAAATATCAGAAGACCTGATTCACCTGTTCCTCAACGAATGCCACCTAGTATAGAGGAGATTTCTGATTTACCACCACGACCTGTACCTCCAATTTGGGAAGAGGAATTAAATATAAGAGAAGTAGATCCCAGAACTGGAGGATATGAATCGGGGATGTCTGGCATGTATGCAGGAGGAAAAGTTCCTACAAGAAAGAAAAAAAGAAAATATAGAGGTGGAGGAAAGATTAAAAAATATGCAAAAGGTGGAGGTATTCGTAAACCTAAATATTCTTAGTATAAGATTTTACGGATATCCTTTTCTAACTCCACTGAATGATTAGATAAAAACTTTATCAAAGACACAAACACTTCGGTGTTTTCATACTTGGAGTTCCATCTATTCATTGCTTCTTTAAATTCTTCAGATTTTATACACTCATGTTCTACAGAAACATGACCTGCCTGTGTTAACTGTACAGAAAAATTAAATAGCATGGCTTTTTTATCATCTATCACTATATATCCACTAATTCACAGACACCTGCTGTACAAGCTAATTCCTGTGATCCCTTAGTCATATCCTGTTTCTCAAAATCCTGTAACTTTTGCCAATCAATTCCGGTTGGCATTTTTTTTATCAACTTCTCATAAGTCTTTTTACTTATATCCTGATAAGGTGCCTGTTTATAGGTATGATCTGAATGAGGTAAAAAAGATACTCCACTCAAATAATCAAAATTTTCCCAACACCACGTACCTACAGGTATCCACTCCTCTTCCTTTACAGATATAGTTACAGAAGGTTTGTGCTCACACCAATATTCAGCATATGTTTTCCAAAGTTCTAATTGCTGTACAGCAGTCATATCATTTCGATAAACAGCATCCTTGGGAGCTGCCATAGGAAAAGAAAATACTGTTATATCAGGAGAAGGTTCATTACCTCTTATCTCCGGTTCATTAGGCACTCCGGATTCAATCATAAACTGTGTAAGAGGATCTTTATTATCCCCTCGTACTGTTCTTATATAGTAAGGATTGTGTCTAGCATGTATACCACTAGCACTGTCTACCAATTGACTAACAGTACCAGATGGCTTAACACAAGTGATTGCTGTAGACTGGGGGATACCTAGCTTATCAGCCCATTTCTTATTAGTTTGAATAGCTACCTTTCTTAAAGATCGTAGAGTATTTTTAAGTTCCGTATCAGTTCCATTTAATAAAGGACTATCCATGATTCCTGTAAGAGATACACCAAGTAATCTTTCTTCTTCAGTATTATTCTGCCACCGTTTCCTTAGATACCCAAAGTTAGTAAACGTAGCTTGTACAGTACCAAGAATAGTAGCTACCCTTATCTTATTTTTTAAGCTGTCAATTGTATCTACTGATCTGGCTACTACCTCTGTAAGATTACAGAATTGATTAGGTCGTAGTATAATTTCTGAACAAGGATTAGTACCAAATTCCATATCAGCATTTCTTCTACCATTCTGTTTAGCTTTCTCTTGTGCTGATGCTCTGTTAAATATACCACGTTCACCGGACTTACTCTCATATAAAGACAACCACTCTTTCATAAACGTTCCTGTATCTGGTCTTCCTGTATACACAGCAGAATTATTAGCTAAGGATCGTTCAGGATTTAACTTGTACCACTCTCCTGTTTTAGCAGATCTCATTCTATCATCAGATAAATTTGATAAAGAAATAAGAGCTGACCTACGAACACCACCAACTACAACTACATCTCCAATTTTACAAACTATATCATGGCACTCAATGGAAGTAAGCTTTCTACCTCTAGCACCTTTAAATTTATTAATAGTAAAATCAAATAAGTCTACAAGGGGTTGTGGCCCACTAGCTCTACCACCAAATGTTTTAAGTCTGGAACCTGCAAGTCTAACCTTATTTACGTTTATTTTAGGTACACGACAGGTGTACAGATAAGAAACTAAATCTCTAAATGCCCTAGCCCATCCTTCTTTTGAATCAGCTACAGAAACGACATCATCTGTATGTTCAAACTCCCTATCAGGTACTGTAGGTAAACCACTTACATACTGTCTCTCTACAGAAAAGCCTACTCCTGTACCGTTCATCAGTATGTACAGCACTTCATCAAATGCCTTAGGATTATCTATAGGTATGTAAGAACAATTATACCCTGCTATATTCTCTCTTTCCAATGCCTTTCCGGAAGTCATTAAAGCTCTCATGGATGGCATAACTTGTAAAGATAGAATATGTTCTTCTAACTCTTCCCACAATTCTTTTTCTAATCGAACATTTAAATTCTTATCTACATGAATAGTAAAGAAATTAATAAGTCTTCCTACAGTTTCAGGCCAAGTTTCCCTTCGTTTATCCTCCTCTAACCACCTTGAATATCTTGATAGATGTATAAATGCTTGATATTCTGTTGGTAAGTAATTATTACCTGCCATTCCTTTCTCCATATCTCATCTCTAGCAACAACTCTGCATAGTGTATAACCTTTCGTATATCTTCTGCTCCATTTTTAAACTTATGTCTACAAATATACTTTATAATATTTCCCTCACAGAAATCAAGTTCATTCTCTTGAATAAAAACTACAGGCTGTATAAGAAAATCTTTATAATGATCTCCTCCTACTTGTTTTTCTGTAGCTAACTTATCTTTTAATTCCTTTAGATTATTAGATACCTTTTCCTCATTATCTAATCTTGCCATATACTCATCATGTCTTTCATGTACACTCATTTTTTAAAATCCACTATTGTTACGTTGCCTTTTTGTTTAGGTTTACCCTCTATTTCTGGTTTGGTAACTTCTAACTCTCTGAAAATTGCAGCTTGACCATGTACTATTACACTGTCTAATTGTGTTTCCATTAGTTCAATAAAACCTCTCAGTATTACATACCCATTAGTAACTTTGTTTTCAGTTGTAGTATCATAGGCCATAAATTCAGACATACCATTTTCATTATCTTTTATTATAATAGCATAAGAGTTTTTTGGCAAGCTACTTTTAAACTTTTCAAAATTTTCTTTACTGTTCATTCTATCCACTCCTTTGGTACAAAGCTTTCACACCATTGATATTTGTGTCTATCACACCAACCACTATAGGTTGTTTTAGACCCTTTATATAGTTTATTATTAGCATTCATAAACAAAAATCGTATATCTAAATCGGGATGCTGTTTACGAATTAACAAATGCTTACCTCTGTCAGAAGAATCAAACTTACCCTTTACTTCTATATAAAAATCTTTTTCTTTTATATAAAAGTCAGGAGTATATGTACATTCTCTTATGTAATCAACAATAGTTTTTTCATATTCAAAAGGTACAGCATTCTTAGCTAATTGACTAGCTATGTCTAACTCAAAGTTAGATCGGTATCCATGTGCTCTTTTCAATTATCTTCTTCCTTATCTTTAGGTAGGTATACCATTACAAAAGAATCACACTGAGGACAAGACAAATTTGTTTCTATACAGTACTCAGTATCTTCTTCTTCAACGTCATGATCTCCACCCCATATCAATTCTGTATTACAGTGCCAACAGTTCATGGCTTGTATCTTTTTATATCCTTAGGGGGATAGGTATCAAACAAAGCTCCGGATTCTTCCAAAGCAAAATTAAATATCTTACGAGAATTTTTTTTTAACTTCTCTAAATTCTCTGTCCATTCAGCCATGTAAAAACATACTAATGCTCCTTTATCAAGTACCTTCTTAACTTTATTTAAATCTTCTATAAGCAATAGTACTTTCTTATCATAATCATAATCATCCCATTCACCACCCTCAAAAAAACTTTTACAAACTCTTATAGGTATGCTTGTAGAGCTTGCTCTTAATTCTCTTATAACATCAGCTCCACCCTTCTGATCCTCTGAATCTGGAAAAGCATACCAAACATTATCATTCATATATATATCAGAAAAGCTGACATCCGTTTGAAAGTATATAGGCATTACATCTCCCTTTTTTTAAGCTTGCTGTACCACACAGATCTAGGAAAACGAGCATTGGAGGGTACCTTTTTATACATAATAGAATCAGGCCAACACGTTCTCTTAAAATCACAAAACCCACAGATACTAGGAAGTAATCTATTTCCAGTATCTTTTATAGTACCATCACTTGCCTTGTATGTTTCTTTCGTATCTGTAAAACATCTTTTAAATTTTTCTCCTTTTATTAAAGCCTTTAAATTTTTCTCGGCTAAAGCCAATGCTTCTTTCTTATCTTCTTCCTGTATAGCAGGAGCTTCACAAACTGTCCACTCCCCACTAGCTTTATTAACAACTATCCACCCACCAAAATCTTTATTCTTAGCTTGGCTGTACAAATATCCTTGTACAATATATCCAAACACATCATCTTCTTTTAATTTTTTATAGCCACCCATATCTCCAAATTTATGCTCAAAAGCATAGGGACTTGCAGATTTAATATCCCACACCTTCCCATCAATTTCAACATCCAACGTACCAGAAATAGAATTTTTTCCTAATTGTAAATCTACCTTCTCCTGTTCCGATTCTATGTCTATTTTTGCCGATTTCATTACCAAAATGGTAAGAGCTTCTACCATATCTCCAAATATAAACCGTAAAATAGCATTGTACTCTAAGTTTTTTTCTACTCCATCTCTTTCCATTTTCTGTTGGCAAAGTGGCCTTCCTAAAGAAGACATACGAGGTCTCCACCCCTCCTGCTTGTTAGAAAACTGACGAACAATAGACTTTCCACAAGCCTCTTTAAATTCTTCTACAAGTTTGGGGTCTAGATCGGTACCCTCTCTGGATACACGATCTAGAAACCCTTGTACTTTATGGAGTATAAAGTTATTCATTAATTACAGAATCATATTCTATTTCATCTGAAGTAGCTGAATGATGTGCTCTCATTACACTATCATTATAAGATTTAACAGACTCCATAAATTGACGCATAAGAGCATCATCTTCCTCTGCCCATGCAACTGTCTTTTGAGGTGTTAGCTCTGCATGGAAGTAGATGTTACCACCTTTTTTCTTCCGTACTGAAGACAGCCCGATATTCGTCAGCCACATAGGTTGCTTCTGTTTTCTCAGGCTACTTATACAGTCTGAAACAGGGGAAAAATTAGCTCCCTTTGCATACCAAATACAGGGAGAGTTACTAAGGGAAACCTTTTTACCCTCTCTATTTTTAGCATTCTCTAATGTAACTAAACCATATAGATTTTGGCTACATTTTATACTCTTTTGTACAGCCCACTCTGGACTATCCTTTGGTAGTGCTTCTAAAGTAGTACGATCTAGTTTACCACACTTCAACCCACCTTCAGTGTCATAAAAATCACTTTTAAAAGATGGTGCTTGTACAGTCTGACAAGAAAATGCAGCCTGTTCATTATCCCAAACAAAATAGGAATAAGTACGCATGAAAACTCTCATGGTTGCTTTTTCTCCATACACTGTCTCATCAGGTGTATATACACTAAACCACCCTCTAGGTAAGCTATTACCCTCATTATCTTCAGCAGCATGGTTGATTGCCAGTCTACCTAATGAAGATTTAGTTATAGCAATATCTATCTGGCCTGTTAGTTTCATCATATCCTCTGTAGAGATCTTAGATAAGTTCTCTGGCAGAGAAGTGTTCATTGTGGTTAATTCAGTCATGATTTATAAACCTCCTTCATGTCTAACCAATTATTACCAATTTTAATCTCGATTCCTATCGGCATATCATAATCAATGTTGTATCTATATTTACATTCTTCAGGCAAAGACATCATAGCTTCTTTCATTGTCTCTACAGCCAAATCCTGTTCTTCAGGATACACATCCATCACAATGGAATCGTGAACCGTATTACATATTATACTATGCATTTTACGATCTGTCAACAACTTTTTTAATTTTATTAATGCAATAGGTAAGAGATCGGCTGTAGCAAATCCTTGTACAGGATAATTTTTAATTGCTGTTGAGTTTGACACTCCACCATACCTCATTCTATATACATCTTTAAAACTATAGTATCGGCCAGAAGGTAGTACAACACGTTTATTCGTAATGGCATCATTTTGTAACTGTTCATGCCATTGAGTAATCTTGCTGTACTTCTGTTTAAATGCACGATAATATTCCATCTGCTTTGGAGTACCGAGTAGACCACCATACAAAGGCTTAAACGTATCAGCTTTTGCATCCTGTCTAGATACACCAAGAACAGATGCTGTAAACGAATGTACGTCAACATTATTCTTAACATCTTCGTACACTCTGTTATCCTGAGCTAGAAATCCGGCAACCCGAAATTCTAACTGCGAATAATCTCCTTCTAGTATATGTCCATCTTCCCACCTGCTAACTACTACCTTACGTACAGGAAAGGTACCACCTCTTGGCATGTTTTGAAAATTCGGATTCCTTGAGGACAGCCTTCCTGTAGAAGTAACACATTGCATATAATGAGGATGGATTCTACGTTTCTTATCTAAACCTTTTTCTATTCCCTCAACAAAGGTTTTTAAATATGTCTTAATAGCATTGTACCTTACATAATTTTTCATAAAAATTTTCTGGTTTTCTTTTGCTGTTAGCACCAATCTCTCTAATGTTGATCTATCTGTTTTAAATCCATGAACAGTTAAGTCATTTGTATTTGTTGCATGCATACCTAATCCTGCATACTCTCTTGTGGATCTGTACACTACACCTTTTTTCTTGCAGGCTATACAAATACGTTTCTGTTTACCTACAGTTCCATCCCTTTTCAAAGCATACTTATAACCTATACCACCACAGGCTGTACACCTTTTCATAACAGTTTTAAACAGTGGTCTAGTAAGTCGTACCATACTTTGTTGAAAAGCTCTTATACTCATAGACGTAGGTTTTCTTTTCTTTCGTGTATTCCCCCTGACTTCATAGCCTAAATTAAAATGTCGTGTCCATTGTTTCTTATCTAGTACCTTTCTAGAAAATATAATTTTTGATCTGTCTTCAGGGCTATCTAAATTCATAGGAGTATCACCCATTAATTTCTTTACTTCTTGGGATAAATACCCTTCCAGTTGCTGTACTTCCTTAGTGTACTCTGCCTTTATTTGAAATAAATTTTTAAGACCTATCTGCATACCTTCATTCTCTACATCACAAAGCACTTCACAAAACTCATTCATCAAACGGATGGTAGGCTCAAGCTTTCCATCTAAATTAGAATATTGAGCATGGAATAATTCTTTGGTTGACTGCACATCAGCTCTTCCGTATTCTTCTACAACTTTCCAAGGTATGTCCTCAAATGACACATTTTTTTTTAAAAATTCACTGATTAAACCAGTTTTCTTTTGAGAGACAGCATATCGTTCACAACACTTTTCAAGAGATAGAGCTACCTTCTCTCCACCCTGCATAACATATTCTGTTATCATAGTGTCATGTACATTTCCTATATAGGTAAACCCACAAGCTCTAAGCCATTTTAAATCAAACTTTATATTATGGCCTACCAGTAAAGTTGTGTTGTCTAAAACTTTTTGTAATATTTCTTTTGCATTAGGAGTAGGTTCTTTTTCCTTATGA